>Ga0209188_1003446_pt1 | contig 10928 bp, 9 predicted proteins | sample C_130625_EF_Meta_FD_187307 | JGI IMG/M metagenome (GOLD analysis project Ga0209188, IMG submission 187307) | Freshwater microbial communities from Lake Croche, Canada to study carbon cycling - C_130625_EF_MetaG (SPAdes) (version 2) | ecosystem: Environmental > Aquatic > Freshwater > Lake | place...
AAGAGATGGATAATTACCAATATAATAACCATAAAAGTGTATGTGATCTACTTCTTTGTAATATTTATAATTAAATTTTTTTACAAAATTCTTTAAATAGGGTTGTCTTAATTGATTCCCACCTCCTGCATTGCCTCTCCTAAATTCAATTCTATTTTTTTTCATAACCTTCTCCAATAAATCTCTATTTTTCAAATTTTTCTTTTTCAAAATTAAAGGAAAAGCGTAATTGGAATTCCCTTTTAATTGATAATTAGTCCTATAAAATTTACTATCAAGGTGATTTAGAAATATTTCAAAGTTTTTTCGTCTAATAGCTATATTTTTATTTAATCTTTTTAATTGATTCATTCCTATAATGGCAGAAATTTCATTATTTCTAAAATTATATGCGGCATATAAAAATATAAATTTTGGTGACAAATTTGGATATTTTCTTATCATAGATTTCTCAAATTTTTTATTTCCACTCTCTCGTACCATTCCATGTGCTCTTAACATTCTCGACAACTCATAAATTTTTTTATCGTTAGTACAGATCATGCCTCCTTCAATTGTAGATAAATGATGGGCATAATAAAAAGAAAAATTTGAAATAAGGCCAAAAGTTCCTAATTTTTCATTTTTGAAAGTCGCTCCATGGGACTCGCATACATCTTCTAGTAGAATAATATTTTTTTTTTTTAATACTTTTAACAAGTTATCAGACAACCCGTTGAATCCTTGTGCGTGGGTTATAAAAACTGCTTTTGTATTACTGTTGATGCTCTTTAAAATGTGATTTTCATCCATGCATAAAGTTTCTGGATTAATATCTACAAAAACTGGCTTAAAATTATTTTGGATCACTGAAGCTATGTCAGAAATCCATGTCAAAGTAGGGACTATAATTTCCCCAGTTCCGTACAATATCTTTATTATTAATAATGTTAGCAAATTAGCTGAGGATCCAGAATTTACAAAAACACTATATTTAACTCCTAACCATTTTGACCATTTATTTTCGAAATCTTCAACTTTTTTAGACTGTGTAAATATTCTTTTCTTATTTTTTTTGAGAAATTTAATAATTTCAAAAACATCATCTTGAGAAATATTATTATCCATTAATGGGTGGTTAAACTTGGGCATGATAGTTATTACTTTAGTTTCTAATCTATAATTTTTTTAAGAAAAGTTAAATTAAGCCTTGTAAACATTTTTACCAATTATTAAATCAACAATAGACAAAAGAATAAATAAATGTGCTAATTCTATATGATTATACGCTTTGGAATTTATCCAAAAATTAATTCCATTTTTGTTTGTGTTTTTTAACGGATTATTGGAATTATTCCCTGTTAAAGTAATGAATTTTAAATCTGATTTTGCACACCATTTAGCTGCGTTTACAATATTTCTGGATTTGCCAGAAGAGGATATTAAAACGATAATATCGTTCTTATCGCAATACATTTTTAAAGCTTCCTTCATCCAGTTTTGATGTCCAAAATCATTAGCGAAGCAAGTAATTAAATCCGGCTCATTAAAATTTACTGATCTAATTTTAGCATTCTTAGTCAAATCAACAGAAACATGGCTCGCTATCGATGCGCTACCGCCATTTCCTAAAAATACTACCTTATTATTCGAAATACTACATTCTTTAAATAATTTAAATGTTTCCAACATTTCTTTTTCAAAAGAAAGATTTTTTAGAATTTTAATAAAGCTATTTTTATTTTTTTTGATGAAACTCATAGATTGTAAATTAGATATTAAAGTATAATTTTCAACAAGATTATTTAATTAACTCTAATACTCTTTTGTATCAAATATTATTTGACTGCCTAAACTTTCAAATTCAACTGGTATTACTATAAAATTTCTCATATTTTTAATAAAAAATCTCTGATTATCTTTGGGAACGTAAAATAAAAAAAAACCTCCACCCCCAGCACCCAATAATTTTCCTCCAATAGCCCCATTATTTATACCTTTATTATATATAGAATTAACTTTATATGAGGATACTGACCTACTTAAAGCCTTTTTAATCTTCCATGTTTCATTTAAAAGTAATCCAAAATCATCAAAATTATTGTTGCTTAAAAAACCTTTTGCTAGTTTTACATGCTCGAGAATCTCTAAGATGCTACCTCTCTTAGTGTTATCCAGTTTTTTTACATATGTTTTTGCAATATAATTAGCTGTTCTTTTAATTCCTGTAAAAACTAAAAATAATCTAGAGCTAAGATCTTTAAGCACTTTTAAATTTTTTATAATGGGCGTGACTTTGATATCACCACTTTGCAAAAATTTAATTGAATTAAATCCACCATATGATGCTACTGTTTGATCTTGGGAGCCCACAATTTCTTTTAAAATCTTTTGCTCTAAGTACAAACTTTTTGAAGTTAGATTCTTTTTACTTATATTTTTTTTAAGAAAAAAATTATTTAGCAAATTTAATAAACCAACAACAAAAGCCGAACTTGATCCCATGCCGCTTTTAGCCGGCAAGTCCCCATCATAATGTATTTCTAGACCTAAATTAAACTTCATATATTTTTTAAACAAAAACAAAGTTTCTCTAACTGCTTGATGGTTAATATTTTTTAAATCTGTTACATGTTCAATTCTTGAATAAACAATTCGATGCTTATGTTTAAAAAAATGAGGAAGATTTCTGCAGGATATATAAATATATTTATTAATTGATGAAGAAATTACTTCGCCACCATTTTTCAAGTACCACTCTGGATAATCAGATCCTCCACCAAAAAAGGAAATTCGATAAGGGGTTTTGGAAATAATCATTAAAAATTGCTTGATAAACCTAATTCTATGTTATGAGAATCTAATTTATATTTTTTTAACAAATAATCCCTTCCACCATTTTCAAATACATGTTCTTCGGGTAAATAAAGGCTTTTAATTTTAGGAAAAATTTTTAAATTACTAAATGCTTCAAAAACTGAACTTGATAAATTACCAGCTAAGCATTGCTCATCTACAATAATTATTTTTTTATTATTCTTTAACGTAGTAATTAATTTTTTAGAAATTGGTTTTGATCTAAATAAATCAACCACAAAACATTTATTATTATTATTTTTTAAAACTTCTAGACATTGATTTAATATTCTTCCATGACTTATAATAACAACTTTGTTTTCATCAAAATTACCTATTATTCTAAAACCTTCCTGAAAACCTCCATTAGATAAATTAGAAATATTATCCTGAACAGGATGTCTATCTAATCTTATATAATTTAGATCTTTATTATTTTTAATAATATCTTTTGCCAAAAATTTTACAGTTAAATTATCACTAGGTGTAAATATTTTGGTGCCAATTATTGATCTTAAACATGCAAAATCTTCTGTCGCATAATGTGTTGGTCCTGCATCAGCATAACCGAGTCCTATACCTACTGAAAGAATAGTCATGGGTAAATCCATCATGGAAGGACCACATTTTATTTGCTCAATAGCTCTTAAAGAAATAAATGGAGCCATTGCATAAACAAAAACTTTTTTTTTTTCCAAAGCAAGGCCTGTTGCTACATCAAACATGGCTTGTTCTGATATACCGCAATGAATAAAATTTTTAGGAAAATTTTTTCTTAAGCGATCAAGAGCTTCAGCCCCAAAATCAGCGCTTAAAAAGTAAATTTTTTTATTAACTTTTAAAGCTTCATAAACTTCATTTATAAATATATCTCTTTGTAATGTCATTTAATCTCCGCTCGACATTTTTCTATTTCTTGATTATTTAGCGGATTCCAATAATGCCACTTAGGTATATTTTCCATAATTGAAAACCCTTTGCCTTTAATGGTGTTAGCTAAAATTATTTTTAAATTCTTAGTTTTTTTACTAAACGCTTTCTTTAGATGCTGAATATTATGGCCGTCACACTCTATTACATCGAACCCAAAACCTTTAAATTTATTCTTGATGGGGCTTAATTTAAGACATTCATCAGTCTTACCCAAAATAATCAATAAATTTTGATCAACGATAATTTTTAAATTATCTAAATTATAATGTTTTGCAAATAACAGCGCTTCCCAAGTAGATCCTTCGTAAAGTTCGCCTTCACTTATAATAACATAGACATTCTTATCAATTTTATCTTTTTTATAAGACAAGGCCAATCCACATCCAACTCCTAAACCATGTCCCAATGAGCCAGTTGTGGCATCAATTCCTGGTATTGAAGTATTTCCAAAAACACGGAGTTGACTTTTTAATCCTTTTTTACCCCAATTATCCCACTCTTTAATTGAAAGAACTCCAAAGTTTTTTAAAATTGGGTAAAGAGCTACAGTGGCATGACCTTTACTAATTATAATTTTATCATGAAATTTTAATTTTTTTTTGTCAAATCTAATAAATTTTTCATAAAACAGGCATACCAAAATCTCAGTAATTGAAAAAACTGAACCAGGATGACCTTGCCCTACTTGTAAAAATTTCTCAAACAATTCTTGTCTGTATTGTTTTGAAATTTCTACTAATTTTTTTATTGTAGGCATATTTTTTTTAATTATATAATTTTCTCTTAATTTTAACGCTAGTCATATCTACTATATTTTTAACAGCATTATCACCAAATTTTTCTTTTATTTTTATTAGAAAATTTTTGTCAGTATGATATTCAGTGAATTTTTGATCTCTAATTTTTAGTATTTCTCCAGCTGAAAGTGTATCAGTAGGTAAAGGCTGTGAATTATAGGAATGAAAAGAATATCCTTCGTAATTTTCTGGAAGTTTAATTTTTTGATCAACTGCATTTTTATATAATTGACTTCCCGGCAAAGCCATTGCCGCGTAGGTATTCCATGCTCGAGTACATAATTCTTTGCTCAATTCAAAAGTTTTTTCTATTGTCTCTTTTGTATCACCTGGTAATCCATAAATGTAATTTGCCATAATATCAATGTCGGCATCATGTACAGCTTTTACTATTTTTTTTACATCGACATCTTCAAATTTTCCTTTAGCTACTTCAAGCCTTACTTTTTTATCTCCGCTTTCAATTCCAAGACAAAGCCATTTTATCCCGGCTTTTCGAACTAACTTTAAAATTTCATGATTTTTAATTGTATCAATTCTTGAATAAGCCCAAAGTCTTAGACTGTCCTCGTTATTCCTTTCTTTAAGTAAATTGCAAATCGGCACATAATACTTGGGATTTAGCAAAAACATTTCATCCACAACTCTAATAGTTTTTACTCCATAACTAATTAACTTATCAAATTCTTTGATAATAAATTCTGGAGACCAAAATCTCATACTGCTATAATTTCCTGCGACGCCAATCTCCTGCTCATCGTCTCTATTAAGAATATTAATCATGCAAAATTCACATTTAAATTGACAACCGAGTGAGGTTTGGATCGCGGCATAAGGTGTTCTCTGCTCTTCAATATATTCAGCGTGCCACATTGGTGATCTATATAAATCAAAATGTTTTTTTTTATAAGGCAAAAGATCCCAAGCGTATCCTGGCATATCAATATCCATTCTTGATTGCGGCACAAGCTTCTCTGCTGGATTAAAAATAATACTATTGCTTAAATCTCTAAATACAATTCCATTTATCTTTTTTAGATTCTCGTTATCAAAATTATTTAGTTTCAAAACATTCCATAAAGCATAAACGCCTTCATTTGAAAAAACAAAATCGATCTCTTTTTCATTCTTTAAAGTTTCGACTGGCAATGCCTGCACATGTGAACCAATGAATGAAATTTTATAAGATTTATCTTTATTTTTTAGAAATTTAGTTAAACGAGTTGCTCCACTCATATTGGTAGTGCCCGCATTAACATTCTGTCCATAAACAATAAAACATAGTAATCTTGGATTTAATTTCTTTATTCTTAGATAAACATCTTCATCGCTTAAATTCTCTGCAAGACAATCTAAAATCGCGACTTTGTAATTCTGAGAACGGCAACTTTGAGCTAAAAGCAGTGACCAAGTTGGAGTTTCAATAGCAGAATATTTATTTGATAAATCTTGATATATTCCATTAGAATTATTTGGAGTTATAAATAGTACATCAAGCATAATTTGATTTTAATTTTTAATATAAAAACCTATAATAGAAATTTTCTATTTAACAAAGAAAAATTTCTGTGTTTCTTTTTTAATTTCGATAAAACTTGATTCTTTGATTCTAAAGATAGACTGATCCTTTAAACACTGATCCTTTGTTCTCAAAATTCTCTCTTTTTTATTATTAAAAATTATTTTTTTATAAATAAATCTCAAGTTATTATACTTTGTAAAGCTTATGTAAGTAGTGCTAGCGTCTATGCAGAGCAATTTTTTATTTAGATAGAAAAAGGGAATAACCAGACCCCCAACGCTACCTATGTATCCAAGCGAATGTTTAGCAATATATAAGAGGTCACTTAATTTATTTGAAAAATCAAGCATATAATAAACTCCTTTTAAATTTAGATTTCTAAAATAAACTGTTCCCTGGTCTTGTTTTGTCCCTAAAATCACAGTCTTAATATCGTGTAATCTTAGAAAATTAATTAAATCAATAATTTTTTTTAATTCTGTAGTCTGGCGCAAATTTGATCCAGAAATATCAGAAATATTTAAATTGTAATGTTTGATAAAAATACAAATATATCTTTTTTTACAAAAATTTATTAAATTATTATTAAAAATATGCTCACTTAATATATTATTAATAATTTTCTCCGTATAATTTGTATCTTTAATCTTAAACTTGCCTGCATAAGAAATCATATTAGGTTTATAATATTTCGATTTATGGACGTATTGAACTATACGATAATAAGGTAAAAAAAAAAAAATTTTGAAAAATAAATTTTTATATTTTGTAAAAAAAAAACTTACGATTCGTTCATTAAAACCACCAAAACTCAAAGGTAATATATTTTTATTTTTAAGTGTCTGATTATAAAAAAAGAGACAGTGTTCGAAAGTTTCACCAAAGCTTGGATTTGTATATGAATAAAATTTATTTTTATCTAAAGATAAAAAAAAAAGATTAATTTTTATTAAAAAGCTATAAAATTTAGCAATTGGTTCTATAATTAAAAAAATAATAAATGACTTAAACATTTATATTGTATTTTTAATAATTCTAAACATTTGCTTCAGTTTTTCTATATCTATATCATTTTTAATTAAAAATTCTTCTAATTAAAAAATACTGTTTTAATTAAGAATATCTTATATACATATTTTGCTAATGGATTATTTGTTAATTAGAATTATTTAAAAATAGAATTTGTCTACTAGATTATTTTAATAAAATTTAAAAATATTTTAAGAGGCACAAAAAAATTTTTATCACATAAATTAAGAATTAAGCTAATTAGCGCATTAATAACATTTATTTAATGCACTAGCCTTAAATCCATACTACTTTGATAAACCTCTTAGATTTAAACCCCTTGAAAATTTCTAGTTTTCAAGCAATTCTATCTTTTGACCAAATCTAGAGTAAATTTTAAATTAATAAAAAATTGATCGTTATAACTTTAAAAAAGCACACTGAGAATTTATAAAAATTAATTTAAGATTACTAAAATTTGTTTTTTTTAAAAATGTAGCTATGCCATCTATTGGTCCATTATGATCAAATGTTTGTGAACCTAAAAAATCGTCAAAAAATAAAACTCCACCTTTATTTAAGATATTATATGATTCCATAGCATCAAAAAGGACATCTGCGGCTGCATGAGAGCCATCTATATAAATTAAATCAAAATTTTCACTATTATTTTTAAAAAAATTAGAAGAAAACATCTTAAATTTTTTAACATTTAAATTTTTTGTATTTTTGTCGAAATTTTTTTCTATTTTATTAAAATTGAGATTAGGATGCTCAGAATAAGGTATCCAGGGATCTACACAATAAATTTCAGATCGATCAAAAATTTTGCTAAAAATGTTTGCTGAATAACCCTCAAAAGAACCAATTTCCAAAATTTTTAAATTTATTGAACTATTTTTATTGTCTTCTTTCGCAGAAACTAATGTGCCTATGTGTTTATTTTTTAAAACTTTAAATATAGTTAAAAAATTATGACTATTGGCTGTAGACCAATTAAATGAATAAGATCCTTCGGTGTATATTTTTTTAAACTCCTTTATTTGAGAAGTGTTGTTTAGTTGAATAATTTTTTTTTGAAAAATACCTGTAATATATTTTATGATAAAAATTAGTTTAAAATTTAAACTATAAATTTTTTTTATATTTTTAAAATGTTGAAATACATTAAACATATAAAAAAGTTTAATTAAAATATCTTTCATAATATAGATTTTTTTAAATATATCTAATTTCTAGATGAAAATTAACGCCTTAAATCTTATGTTAATTAAGTCTAGGATTTCACTGCTTTAATATTTTATTTTACAACTAATCCCTTCGTAAAGCGCAGTTATTCTTTATTATGTTTGGAATGGCCTTAATCTTCTAGTTTTATTTAATAATCAAAATAATAATAGTATTTTACTCATTTACACTTCAAATGCAATAAAAAAAAATAAAGAGTTCAGAAACTATTTTCGGAAAATTAGATGAATACGCATTCTTAAACCAAAAAATTATTTTTGTAAAAATCTTTATTTAAATAATTACGACTTCTCGGGTCATAACCAAAAACTCATATCTATTTATTATTTCTAAAAATATTATATTATAAATACAAAAATTATTATATTACTAAATTTATTCATCTAAATATTTTCTATGAAAAAAAAAGTTATTGTAACTGGAGGTGCGGGATTTATTGGTAGTCACTTAATAGAGTCCCTAATAAAAGAGGACAATATATCTAAAATTATTATTATTGATAACTTTAAAGATGGTAACTTGAAAAATATCAATTCTTTTAAAAAAAATTATAAAATTAAAATTATCAAAAAAGATATTAATACTATTAAAAATAATGATAAAAATTTTAAAAATATTGATTGTGTTTTTCATCTAGCGGCTATTGCTGACATTGTTCCTTCAATTATTAAACCCCTAGAATATTGTTACACAAATATTATTGGCACTATTAGAATACTTGAGGCAATAAGATATAATAAAATTAATAGAATTATATTTTCAGCCTCATCTTCTTGTTACGGAATTCCAAAAAAATATCCAACAGATGAATTAGCTAAAATTGATCCTCAATATCCATACGCTTTCTCAAAATATTTAGGTGAACAAGCAATTATTCATTGGTCAAAAATATATAAAATAAATTACATTTCTCTTAGACTTTTTAATGTTTATGGGACAAGATCTAGAACTACTGGTGCTTACGGGGCTGTGATGGGAGTATTTCTAAAACAAAAACTTTCTAATAAACCTTTGACAGTTGTTGGATCTGGTTTGCAAAAAAGAGATTTTGTTAATGTAAAAGATGTATGTAGTGCTTTTGTTGAAGCCTTTAAATCAAAAAAAAAAAATAAAATTTACAATATCGGATCGTCAAAACCCAAGAGTATCATGGAACTTGCAAAATTATTAAAATCAAAAATTACCTATATGCCAAAAAGGCCCGGCGAACCATTTAAAACTTTTGCAAATATCATTAAAGTAAAAAAAGAATTAAATTGGAAACCTAGAATTTCATTTGTTGATGGTATTCAAGAATTATTGAAAAATATAAACTATTGGAAAAATGCGCCTTTATGGAATAAATCTAAAATTGTAAATGCAACTAAAGAATGGTTTAAATATCTAAAAAATTAATAATTATTAATTTAATTAAAAAAATTGTAACATTCTGAAATTAAAAACTAAAACATTTAGTATTATTATTCCAACTTATAATTCTAAAAATTATATAAATAATTGCTTAAATAGCATAACAAATAATTGCGACAATGATCTAGAGATAATCATTGTTGATGATGCATCAACAGACAACACAATAATTATTTGCGAGAATTTTAAGAAAATAAATAACAATATTAGAATATTTAAATTAAAAAAAAATCGCGGCCCCGGTTATTGTAGAAACTTAGGAATTAAAAAATCAAAAGGAAAATATATAATATTTTTAGATAGTGATGATACCTTTTATTATAATTCTATAAAAAAAATTAAGACCACGATTAATAAATTTAAACCAGATATAATTTATCATAATTTTTTAAGAAATAAAAAACCACTTAATAACAACCATATTTTAGAATACTTTTCTAAAAAAAATTTAGAAAAAAAAAAATTTTTAGATATTTGTGTTAAGCATAAAATATTTTTTAATGAATGCTGGAAATACTCTGTATCAAAAAAATTTCTACTAGATAATGAAATAGAATTTAGAAATATTAGAATAGCTGAAGATCAACTATTTGGTGCCGAATGTTTAAGTAGTGCTAAAAAAATTACTATAAATCACAATCCTATATTACTCCATCAAAGCCACTACTCGGGTTTAAGCAAAATATCTGGACAAATACCCGTGTTGTCATACTTATTTCTAATATTTTCACTTCAAAAAATAATTATAAAAACGCGTTCTAAAAATATAATAAAATACTTAAAATTATTAATTTTGTATTCACGTTGTAGACTGTTCTCTTATCTTTATTTGGTTAAAAAAAATAATTTTAACTTTCAAATAAAAAATTTTAAAAAAATATATGATACAAATGATAATAATATTAACACTAAAATAATCAAAAAATATTTTAAAGAAATAATTGATTATTTTGAAAAAAAATTAAAAAAATTAATTAGAAAAGATACTAATATTCAATACCACATATTTTCTAAGGATATACTTGGTAAAGCGGTACATAAATTTTTTCTTAAAAATAATATTAGAGTTAGAAAGATGTTTGATGATGATCCAAAACTAAAATTAGCTAAATTAGAAAATTATAAATTCAATAAAAAAAAAAAAAATTTATTTAAAAAATAAATTTAAAAAAAAA
>Ga0209188_1003452_pt1 | contig 10920 bp, 11 predicted proteins | sample C_130625_EF_Meta_FD_187307 | JGI IMG/M metagenome (GOLD analysis project Ga0209188, IMG submission 187307) | Freshwater microbial communities from Lake Croche, Canada to study carbon cycling - C_130625_EF_MetaG (SPAdes) (version 2) | ecosystem: Environmental > Aquatic > Freshwater > Lake...
CGTCGGTCTGGGGAACGAAGCCGGTGTGCCGCATCGTGTCGTGGTCCCATCCGGCGGTGTAGCCCTCGTTGTCGTCCCCGCACATGTTCCCCTTGCAGTTGTCAATGTCGAGGGCCTTCTCGCCGAGGAGAATCACGTTCGTCGTGCCGTCACGGATGCTGGCAAACGACGCCACTTTGCGGAGATCGAGGTTCGGCTGATCGCCGTCGACGCGGAAGATCGGGCCGTCCCCTTCGTTGTGCCACGGAGCCCCCTCGCCACCGAGCCAATTGTCACCGGTGTCGATGCTGTTCCCGGCGTAGTCGGTCTGGGCGTACGGTGCCCGGCCGCCGGGGAACGGAGAGCCGTACCATTCCCCCGACGACTTCACGCCGTCGGAGGCAGAGCGACGGCTGGGGCAGAAATACTGCGCTACCGGCGTGCCACGAGCCATGTAGAAGCGTTCCCAGTCGGCGAGCGAGCCATTACCGTCGACATCCTTAGCGCCATTGCCGAGCCAGAGGGCCTCGTTCTCGAGATAGGGGAGGATCTGGTATCCCCAGCCGGCGTATTGCTTGACGCCGGTAGCGGGCCTGCCGTTGTTGAACGACCACGACCCCCACCACCAGCCGCCGGTGGGGAGAAACTGCCGGGAGTCGTGGTGGTTATGCACCGCGAGTCCGAGCTGCTTGAGTTGATTGCTGCATTTGACTCGGCGCGACGCCTCACGGGCAGACTGTACCGCCGGGAGGAGGAGGCCGACGAGCGTGCCGATGATGGCGATCACCACCAGCAGTTCGACCAACGTGAACCCCCGCGCCTGGCGCCGGTCGGCGACAGGCAGGAGGGCTGTTTCGATTCGGGCACCCATGACGATTCTCCAGCTTGATAGGACGAATGATTCGATTGATTCAATACGCCGGAAAGAGATGAGGAACAGATTTGGTCATCGGATCACGAGCGTGTCTGACTGCAACGCCATCGAGCCCCCCCTCAAGATGCCGTTGGCACCCCGGAGAGGGGAATGGATGACGGCCGAAAAACGCCGCTGCGAGAAGAACCCCCCGATTACCAGCCCCGAACCCTCTGAAAGCCTACGGTCTGGCTCCCTGACCGGCAAGCCGCGAGCACCCCCTCTTCCCCCATGGGAAGTCCTACCCGCCGGCGGATGGGGGCGGGAGAAACACACCGGCCCCCGCCGAGCCCCCGATCACCCTCGCAAAACCGGTCGAAAACGCCTATTTCCCCTCGGCTGCGAGCAAGTCGGCCGCCAGGAGCATCGTCCCGGCGTGAATCTCGACGATCGCCCCGATGTCGGCGCAGTAGCCCCCCCCGCAGACAATGCCCACGGGCAGCCCGGCGGACCGGGCCGCCGTGAGGACCCGGCGGTCGCGCTCGAGCAGCCCGGCGCGGCTGACGGAGAGCCTCCCGAGTCGATCCCCTGCATAGGGATCGGCCCCCGCGATATAGAGGAGAAGATCGACCCTCCCCTCGCCGAGCGCCCCGTCGACCGCCGCATCGACCGCCGCGAGGTAGGTCGAGTCGTCGGCACCATCCTCGAGGCCGATGTCGAGGTCGCCCGGATGCTTGCGGAGGGGGAAGTTGCGGGCCCCGTGGACCGACACGGTAAACACCGAGGGATCGTCCGCGAAGATCTCGGCCGTGCCATTCCCTTGATGGACGTCGAGATCGAGGATCACCACGCGCTCGACCATGCCCCGGGCCTGCATCTCGCGGGCCGCCACTGCGGTGTCGTTGAAGACGCAGTAGCCTTCCCCCCAGTCGCTTCCCGCATGGTGGGTGCCTCCGGCGAGACTGGCGGCGATTCCGTCCTCGAGCGCCGCCGTGGCGGCATCGACCGCGGCGCCGGTGCTCCGCAGCGAGCGGGCAACGAGCTGCTCACTCCAGGGAAACCCGATCCGCCGGACCTCCGCGGGCGTGAGCGTGCCGGCCATCACCCTGCCGACGTAGGCGCGATCGTGGACACGGAGGATCTCCTCGTCGGTGGCAGCGTGCGGCTCGATGAACTCAAGCGCCGCGCCGGCTGCCGCCTCGGCCTCCAATCGCTTCCGCAAGGCCCGGTATTTCTCCACCGGAAAGCGGTGCCCCTCCGGGAGAGGCAACTGATAGCGGTCGGAGGGAAACAGCCGCATGGCCCGAAGCGCCCTGGGGAATCAGCCTGCTCGACGGCGCCGGCACCACCAGCCACCGAGGCCGATGCCACCGGCAGCGAGGAGCTGCGTCATGGCCGCCGGTTCCGGCACCACGATCGCCAGGATCTGCGGCCTGTAGTAGGAGAGATCGGCGAAATACGAAGTGTTGTAAAAGGCCGCCGTGGAAGTGCCCCCAGGTTGATTCGGCAGCAATCCCTGGGCAATGATGATCCCGGCGAGGTTCCAAGCCCCGGCTTGCTTCACGAACACGGCACCGCCGGAGTCGCCGTTGACGACCTGGGCCTCGTTGTTGGAAACGTAGGGATCGAACGTCGTGCCGATCCCGAGGACATCCAAACCTACGGTGAACCAGCCGCGACCATCGATGGCGTTGGTGCCCCAGCGCATCTCCTTCGGGCCATCGGCCTTGAAGCCGGCCTCGTTGGCGAGTGCTTCGGTGGTTTCCGTCCACACCCAGGGATTCGACGAATCGTTGACATCCCAGAAGGTCGGATTCGCCTGCTGGAGAATCCCCCGGCCGATCATCGTCACCGTTTCACCGTTGGCAGGCGCCGTGCTGGCAACATGAAGGAACGGCAGGCTCAGCGACGGCTTTGCGATCTGGAACATGTAGAGATCGGTGGAGGCCGACTTCCCGGTGGCGCCGGCGTTGGTGAGCTGGTGTCCGGTGCCGGGCAGCATGGCGTACTTCACGCCACCGAGGGTGATGCCGTCACCGCTGCCGACATGGCTGGCCGTCAGCACCCAGCCGTACCCGATGTAGACTCCCCCGCCGAAGCCGATCGCGCCGACGTTGTTCCAGCCGGGATCATCGCTGGGGGCCGACATGTTCCCCGATCCGGCGTTCACCCGGTCGATGACGACCGCCCCGACCGAGCCGGCCAACGGGCCGACGCTCGCCAGGGTCATGGCAGCGATCCACCGCCACGAAGCTCGGAAGCGCATGTCGGATCTCCTCGTTCGGATGGCGGCGACCAGGGCGCCAGGTCCGGGGGGCCCGCGGCGTCACCGTTTCGATCAGGATGGTACGCACCCGGCGCCGACGTCGTCGATGGCGATTGGTGCAGCGGCGGAACCGGAAGGCTTTCTCGGCGGACAGCTACCGGGCGGCGAGGCGCCGGATGGTGACAAACCTCGCCCTTGCCCCCCCGGGGCCGAACTCCGCCCCGGGAATCCCCGGCACGACCTCGAAGCGGGCCGGCTCGATCGACTCGATCTCCCAGCCGGTGGAGAACGTCGCCCGGAGTTCCTCGTCGGCCACCCGACGGGGCCCCTGCGTCCCCGGTTCGTCGGTCGACATGCAGAGGATGAAGACCCTCGCGCCCGGCTCGAGGAGCTGACCAAGGGCCTCCACGTAGGCCGTGCGCTGACGATCGTCGAAGGAATGAAACAGCCCGCAATCGGTGACGGCGTCGAAACGCTCGGGGAGCGACCCGACATGGGTGGCATCCATGCGCAGGAAGTTCACCGCAAGCCCCACTTGGGCCCCCTTGCGGCGGGCCACCTCGAGCGGTGCTTCGAGGTAGTCGATGCCTGTCACCGCATGGCCGCGCGACGCCAGCCAAAGGCTGAGGTCGCCGGTGCCACACCCGGCGTCGAGGACCCGTCCTACGATCCGCGCGGCTGCTTCGACGAACGCCGCTTGCGGCCGCCCGATGTCCCAGGGGGCACGGGGAAGGGCGTAGTAGTCGACGAATCGGGCCCGCTGCGCCGACTCGTCTTGGCCGCCCCCACCGTGACCGGCCGTCATTTCTTCCGCGCCTTCTTCACCGCCGGCTTCACGGCCGGCTTCTTCGTCGCGTGGCCGACCGCCGACTTCAAAGCCTTGGCCGGGGAGCCCGATCGCGGCGCACCCCCACGGCCGTCGACGAGGACATCGACCGAGCCGGTCTCGACGCGATAAAGCCAACCATGGATCCGCGGTACCGTTCCATGGGCGTGCAAGTTCTTGATCAGCGCGAGATTGCGGAGGTGCTTGATCTGGAGCTTGACGTTCTCTTCGGTCAGCACCGCGAGTTTCTCCTCGCGATTGAGGCCCTTTTCACGGGCGATCCGGTCGGCTGCCTCCTTGGCACCGGTGGCGATGCAGAGCCAGTCGGCGATGTAATTCTCGTGAACACCATCCTCGATCGCGGCGATGCCGCCGCAGCGGGTGTGACCGCAGACGATGATGTCTTCGATCTTGAGATGGACGACGCCGTACTCGAGGATCGCCGAAATGTTGACGTCGTTGAAGGCGACGATGTTGGCGACATTGCGATGGACGAACATCGTCCCCGGCTTCGAGTCGGTCATCTGATGTTCGCTGACCCGCGAGTCGGAGCAACCGATCCACAGCACCTTCGGCCGCTGCTGGGCGGCGAGGGCGTGGTAGTACTCGGCGTTCGGGGCGAACTCGGTGCTGACGAACTTGGCGTTACCGGCGAGCAGATTGTCGATCATCGGTCAGGGCCCCGCGGAGGGAGGACGGCCGGGAATCACACCCGGTCCAGCCCAAACCCTACCATTCCGCCGGCCCCGCGTCACCGCCGGAGCCAAGGCCATCGTCGGGGCCGGGAATCGGATCGGGCCCCTGCTCCGCGCCTGGCGGCGGGCCAGCATCCCCGCCCTTGCCATCGCGGACCGCGGAATCGTAGGCGTCCCGGTAGAAGTCGGCATGGCTGAGCATGATCGAGTCGATGCCGGGAATGCCCAGCGAGGAGAGGGGGACGAATCCCGCCGGCGGCGTGGCGGCGGCATCCCGCGGCGGTTGGGGAGGAGCCTGACGCGGATTGTTTTTCCGGGGGCGCCGCGGGGGGCGCGGCGTCGCACGGTCGACCTCGTCTTTGGATCGCAGTGGCGGCAACCACCACACGACCCCGTTTTGCATGACGATGCGGTTGACGCCCATGTCCCGTCCCTCGTGTCCTCTTCGACCCTTCTTCGACCCGGAGGAGGGGCCTCGGTCCGGACGTTCGCCCCCCCGTTAGGTATCGAACCGCCCCCTCCCCGACCCGCGTGGAGGCCTAGTCACACGGGCGCCGCCGGAACAATCGTTCCGGTCAGGGGTTGCGGTCGAACGCTCCGGTCAGGCCGTAAAAGACGCTGAATGACCGGCAAAACCCCCGTTGCCGCCGAGGTGACTGCCGGTCTATCGTCCCGCCCCCTCCGGACAGTCCGGAGAGCATCAAAACCGCCCCCGTTCCCCGCCGGCACCCCCGACGGCTCCCCGGGGACAGACAAAGGAGACTTCCATGGCGAACGGAATGACCATGGGTTCTGGGCTGGCGGACCGTACCGCCGCCGGTCCGCACCACGGTGCGGCCCATGGCCCTGCCCAACACGGCGTTGGCCCGGCTCCGGCGTGGTGCGCCGTGCCCCGCTGCACGCTGCGATTTGAAAAGTGCGCTGATGGCTTCAAGATCCACTGCGAATGCCCCGATCAGGCCTCCTGCGGCACGCTCCAAAACCTCTGCCGGAGCCTCGCCGAGGGAATGTGCAGCTGCGCCTGCACGAAGAACGGGATCTGCGTCGCCCAGTGCAATCTCTGCTTCTGCAGCTGCGTCTGCGAACCGACCGCGAAGGGGGTCTGCATCACCTGCCGATCCGGCGACAAGGACTGCTGCAAGCTGACCCAGGGCTGCTGCGAGTGCCTGGCCGCCTGCTGCCAGGCCGGCTGCGCCTGCACCGTCTGCTTCGGCGGCGTTCCCGTCTGCTGTGGCACCTGCGCCTGCTGAAGCCCTCGAGAAAACTCTCTGGAGAAAACCACCCGGATCGTGGACCACCAGCCCCCTGTCTGCCGCTTCATGGGCCCGACGGGGTGGGGTAGTCTGCGATGTCCGGGTCAAAAAAACGGTGAAGCCCGCCTGGAAAACAGCGTTTCCTGGCGGGCTTTCCTATTTCTACGAAAGATACCTGATGATGTTGACGATTTTGGTAATCAACATCACACTCTGTGGAGGTCTCCCTTGCCGATCGACTCATTTGCCTCCCGAGGCCCCTCTCCGATGACATTGTCACGCCCTTCTTCACTCCCCCTCGCAAGAGTGACACTCCTCGTCGCCGTCGCGGTCTCCATGTTGACGACAGGATGCTCGAAACCGTCGGGAACGGGCACGGACACGACGCCGTCGATCGAGCTCCTCAACGTCTCCTACGACCCGACGCGCGAGCTTTACAAAGACATCAACACCGCCTTTGCCAAGCACTATCTGGCCGAGCACGGCACCGAAGTCTCGATCAAGCAGTCGCACGCCGCCTCGGGAAGCCAGTCGCGGGCCGTGATCGACGGCCTCGAAGCCGACGTCGTGACCCTCGCCACCTGGCCCGATGTCGAGGCGATCGCCAAGTCGGGGCTCGTCAAGGCCGACTGGCAGCAGCGCTTCGACAACGGCTCGATCCCCTACCACTCGGTCGTCGTGTTCGTCGTCCGCACAGGCAATCCCAAGGGGATCGCCGACTGGCCGGATCTCGATCGTGACGGCATCGAGATCATCACCCCGAACCCGAAAACGTCGGGCAACGGCAAGTACAGCTTTCTCGCCGCTTGGGGATCCGTCCTCGCCGCCGGCGGCTCCGCCGACGACGCCCGTGGCTTTGTGGAACGCCTCTACCGCCGCACGCCGGTCCTCGACACCGGCGCCCGTGCCGCCACCGCCACCTTCTCCCAGAAAGGGATCGGCGACGTTCATCTGACGTTCGAGAATGAAGCCCACCTCGAGGTCGATGAATCGAAGGGAGCCCTCGAAATCGTCTACCCGAAGCGGTCGATCCGCGTCGATCCGCCGGTGGCGGTCGTCGACGGAAACGTCGATCGGAAGTCGACCCGTCACGCTGCCGAGGCCTACCTTGGCTTCCTTTACTCGCCGGAAGGGAAGGCGATCGTTGCCAAACATCACTACCGGCCGTGGACCGCCGATGCCAAGGGGCCGCCGGCGGGATTTCCGGAGATCGAGACCTTCGACATCACCTTCGCCGCCGGTTCGTGGGACGACGCGATGAAGAACCTGTTCGGCGAGGGGGGTGAGTTCGACAAAATCTACCAACCGTCCGGAGCCTCGAACTGAGCCCACCGGCGCCGTGCCGCTCCCCTCTTTCCCCGCAACCGATCGACAGCGTCCGATGAACAAAAATCCTCCCACGTCGATCCCGACCCGCCGCGCCCGCCAGCGCACCGTCCTGCCCGGATTCGGCCTCAGCGCGGCGATCACGTCGCTGATGATCGTGGGCCTCGTCGTCATTCCCCTGGCCGTACTCATTCTCCGGGCGGCCTCGCTTGGCCCGGCCGGATTCCTCGCGGCGGCGTGGACACCGCGGGCCCGGGCGGCCTATGCGGTGTCGCTCGGGGCGTCGCTTGCCGCCGCCATCATCAGCTCACTCCTCGGCCTCCTTGTCGCCTGGGTGCTCGTGCGCCTGGAGTTTCCGGGACGGCGGATCCTCGACGCCCTCGTCGACGTCCCCTTGGCCCTCCCTACGGCGGTGGCGGGCCTCGTCTACTCGACGCTCTATGTCGAGAAGGGCTGGCTCGGGCAAATCCTCGTGCCGGTGGGGATCAAGGGCGCCTACTCGCGACTCGGCATCGTGCTGGTGCTCGTGTTCGTCAGCCTGCCGTTCGCGATCCGAGTCGTCCAGCCGGTCATCGAGAGCCTCGACAAGGACACCGAGGAGGCCGCCCGCCTCCTCGGCGCGAGCAAAGCCCAGACGTTCCTCCGCGTCGTGCTCCCCGGCATCCTTCCCGCCGTGGTCACCGGCTTCGCCCTGGCCCTGGCGCGGGCCCTCGGCGAGTACGGCTCGGTCGTCTTCATCTCCGGCAACATGCCGTTCAAGACGGAGATCGCCCCGGTGCTGATCGTCTCCCGCCTCGAGGAATTCGCCTACGCGGAGGCGACGGCGATCGCCGTCGTCCTCCTCGGCATGTCGCTGTCGATGCTCATCGTCGTCAACGTCCTCCAGCAGCGCCTGGCCCGCAACGCCCAGTGACAGGCCCCACCGCGATGACCTCCAAACCCCGCGACGCCGCCACCGCCACAAGCCCGCTTGGCCTGCTCCTCATCGCGGGCGCCGTGGCGACCGTCGGCCTGCTCATCGTCGCGCCGCTGGCGAGCGTGTTTGTCGATGCCTTCTCCAATGGCCCCCGGGCGTGGTGGGAGGCGCTGGCCCACGACCCCGACACGCGGCACGCCATCTGGCTCTCGCTCACGGTCGCCCCCATCGCCGTGCTCATCAACACGATCTTCGGCGTCGCAGCGGCCTGGCTCGTCGCCCGCTTCCGCTTTCCGGGGCGATCGCTCCTGGTGTCGCTGTTCGACGTCCCCTTCTCCGTCTCCCCGGTGGTCGCCGGCCTGGCGCTGGTGCTGATCTTCGGCCGACAGGGGCTCCTCGGGCCGACGCTCGCAGGGCTGGCGGTGAAGGTGATCTTCGCCTGGCCGGGGCTCGTCCTCGCGACGACGTTCGTGACGCTGCCGTTGGTGGTCCGGGAACTGATCCCGGTGATGGAGGCGATCGGGCCGGAGGAGGAGATGGCCGCAGTCAGCCTGGGGGCCAACGGCTGGCAGGTGTTTTGGCGCGTGACGCTCCCCAACATCCGCTGGGCCCTGCTCCATGGCGTCGTCCTCGCCAACGCTCGCGCGATGGGGGAGTTTGGCGCCGTCTACGTGGTCAGTGGCCACATCGCCGGCGCCACCGACACGATGCCGCTGCGCGTGGAGAAGCTCTTCCAGGAATACCGCACGCCGGCCTCGATGGCCGTGGCGAGCGTGCTGGCGGCCCTGGCCCTGCTGACGCTCGTCGCCAAAGTATTCATCGAGCGACAGTTGGAAACGGAATCGAAAGAACTCGAAGCGGCCCGGGCCCCCGGCGCCGATACCGACCCGACCACGGGAGGTCTTGGACCATGAGCATTCGCGTCGACGGCGTCTCCAAATCTTTCGGCACCTTCAAGGCGCTCGACAACGTCTCGCTCGACGTCCCCCAGGGGACGCTCCTGGCGCTCCTCGGGCCGTCGGGCTCTGGCAAGACGACGCTCCTACGGATCATCGCCGGGCTCGAATGGCCCGACTCCGGCCGGATCGCGGAGGACGGCACCGACATCACCGACCGCCACGCCCGACAGCGGGAGGTGGGCTTCGTGTTCCAGCACTACGCCCTCTTCCGCCACATGAGCGTGTTTGAAAACATCGCCTTCGGGATGCGGGTGCGGAAAGCACCGCAGGCCGAGGTCAAGGCCCGGGTCGACGAGCTGCTCCATCTGGTGCGCCTCGACAACCTCGGCTCGCGGAAGCCCGCGCAGCTCTCCGGCGGCCAGCGCCAGCGGGTGGCCCTCGCCCGGGCACTCGCGATCCGCCCGCGAATCCTCCTCCTCGATGAGCCCTTCGGGGCGCTCGATGCGAAGGTGCGGGTCGAACTGCGGCAGTGGCTCCGCCGCCTCCACGACGAGATCGGCATGACAACTGTGTTCGTAACCCACGATCAGGAAGAGGCCTTCGAACTGGCCGACGAAGTCGTGGTCATGAACGAGGGCCACGTCGAGCAGCGCGGCAAGCCCGAAGAGGTCTTCGACAAGCCGGCCACGCCGTTCGTGATGGACTTCCTCGGCAACGTCAACGTCTACCACGGCCGGGTGGAGAACGGCCGGGCCTTCTGGCATGGCGTGCCGATCGACTATCCCGACTACCCCCACGCTCAGGCCCGCGAGGCCCGCGTCTACCTCCGCCCCCACGAGCTCGACATCACCCGCGCCCCTTCCGGCGGCACGTCGGAAGCCCATGAGGGCACGAGCCTCGCAGCGACGGTGCTCCGCCAGACACGCACCGGCCCGATCACGCGCATCACCTGCCAGCCGAGGCAGGGGGGCAGCGATCTCCATGTCGATCTCCCCTCGGCGGCGGCCCGCGCCCTCGGCCTCCAGCCGGGCGAATCGGTGTCGATCACACCGCGCCACGTCCGCGTGTTTCTGCCCGATCCGGAATATGTCATCTGACGCTTTTCCCTTTGCCCCTGACATGAGTCGACCCCATCCATGAGCAACCAGCCCCCCTCCGTTTCGCCGAAAGACGATGCCTCGTCCCCCCAGGCCGGGCGAGCCACACCCCGGCACCCCGCCATCGACCGGATCGATGACGCCCTTCGGGGCCTCCGGTACGGTTCTGTCCTGGCGATCGTCCAGGACGGAGTCGTGGTCCAGATCGAGCGGACGGAAAAGACCCGCCTGACGCAGGGCGAGCAACGCTGAAGCCTTGGTTCCTGGCTTGAGGCCCCCGGTTCCAGCCTCTTCCTTCCCCCGCCCGCCGCATCGATGAGTCCGGCGGAAGATTCCACCTCTCACCCTTTTTCCCCCTCTGGGAAAGGGTCCCCTGGATTGAAAAAACAAGAAAAAATAGATGCCGGAAATAATCTTGACCATGACGATCGTATTGATAAGATACCGATGTCTACCTTGTTGACCGTTTCGATAAACATCAAGTCACAGTCGTTAAAAGCCGATTTTCCTTCCGTCTGCAGTACCGACCGGAATGACCGGAGGGAAGCGACGGCTCCGCTGAGCCTTTCGTTCCGTCCCGGTTCCCTGGTCCCTCTCGCTGCCGGGTGGCCCGCCCCGATCAGGGCCTCCACCCCCTCTCCCATTCGTTTCGTTTTCCCGTCATCTCACTTCCCTCGAGGAACTCCCATGTCCATCCGCTCCGTTCCCGCACGTCGGGCGTTCACGCTCGTCGAGCTGCTCGTGGTGATCGCGATCATCGGCACCCTTGTCGGGCTGCTCCTGCCGGCCGTTCAGGCTGCCCGGGAAGCG
>Ga0209188_1003457_pt1 | contig 10910 bp, 8 predicted proteins | sample C_130625_EF_Meta_FD_187307 | JGI IMG/M metagenome (GOLD analysis project Ga0209188, IMG submission 187307) | Freshwater microbial communities from Lake Croche, Canada to study carbon cycling - C_130625_EF_MetaG (SPAdes) (version 2) | ecosystem: Environmental > Aquatic > Freshwater > Lake | place...
AAATAAAGAAACCCCTCAATTTAGCAAGCCCTAAAGCTCACATGCTTAAGTGGTTATTAAGCAGTTTTAACCCGAGGGTGATAACATTGGTCTGTAATAATTTTGCAACTCATTGAGTAAATTAGATATGATTTTTATTAGAAATGGCGTGTATTCCCATTTTCTTGCCTTGTTTTCGGCTTTTCTATTGGTTGCGTGTGCTGCGGGCCCTGACTTTGAACAGCCAAGTCTATCTAATCAGGCGAAGCTTACCCAAGGACCCTTATCAGAAAAGCTAACAACCGTACCTAACATCGTTGGTGGCAGCTTACAAACCTATGTTGATGGATTAAACCTACCTTCTAATTGGTGGACTTTATTTCAGTCCTCTGATTTAAACCAAATTGTTGAAACCGCATTACATAAAAACCCAAACTTACGGTCTGCTGATGCAGCTCTTCGCACTGCGCAAGCTTCAGCACAAGCACAAACAGGTATATATTATCCATCCGTTGGATTGAGTGCTGGTGGTGTTCGGCAGCAAGTCCCTGCTGCCTATTATGGTCAGGCCGGAGGTGATCTGGCGCCTTATAACTTATACAATGCCAATGTCAGCGTATCTTATAAAGTAGATCTGTTTGGCAGTTCTCGCAGGTTAGTAGAGAGTGCACGAGCACAAGCTGAATATCAGCAATTTCAGTTAGAGGCGACCTATCTGACTTTAACGACCAATGTGGTCAATGCCGCAATCCGTGAAGCTGCGCAACGTGAGCAACTTGAAGCTACGCAGACCATCTTACAGTCACAGCAAAATTTAGCCAAACTCATTGAGCAGCAATTTGCGATCGGTACGGTCTCAAAAATTGACACGAGCTCACAAAATACATTGGTGGCAAACTCGCAATCCCAACTCTATAGTTTTGATAAAAACTTATCAGTGACGCGTAACATGTTAGTAGCCTACACGGGAAGTTATCCAGGTTCTGCCAATCTGTCGCAGTTTCGACTCGCCAGTCTTCAATTGCCCAGTGAGATACCAAAGATTATTCCATCTGACCTAGTGAGACAGCGTCCCGATATACGCGCCGCTGAGGCCGCCTTAAAAGCCTCTAATGCTCAGGTTGGTGTAGCTACAGCTAATTTATTGCCGCAGTTAAATCTGAGTGCGTCGTATGGATCACAAGCGCTTACAACAGCCGCTTTGTTCGGGCCAGGATCGACCATGTGGACATTGGGAGCTAGTATTTTTCAGCCCATTTTTCAGGGCGGAACATTACGCGCTCAACGCGACGCTGCAAAAGCAGCCTACGATCAAGCTGCGGCTAACTATGAAGGCACTGTCGTCAATGCTTTTCAAGAGGTAGCCAATGCTTTGAAATCATTAGAGGTTGCTGCCAACACATTAGCTTCTGCAGCTTCAGCAGAAAAAAATGCTGGAATTAATTTAAATTTAGTTACACAACAATATAAATTAGGTACCACGAATTATCTCGCGGTTCTAAATTCTCAAACCCAATATCAACAAGCAAAAATTAACTTAATACAAGCGCAAGCCGACCGATATACCAGTACATCAGCCTTATATGCTGCAACTGGTGGAGGTTGGTGGAATCGGACAGGTCCCGCTTATTTAGGTAGTACCTCATCATCTAAATCATCCACAGAAAAAGTAGAAGTGAAATAAATATGAATATATTGAAAAAACTGACATCTTCTGATGCTTCCAATGGCAATAAATCTCCGTTGCGTAAAAGAATGATATGGATGCTCATAGGCGTATTCGTTTTGATGGGATTAATTATTGGTTTTAATCTATTTAAAACGATCATGATTAAAAAATATTTAGCAGGTGCTGGATCACCACCTGCAACTGTCACAACCATGGTCGTTGGTGACGATGAATGGCAACCTCAATTACTAGCTTCAGGAAGCCTAAGAGCCTATCGCGGTGTAGAACTTAGTACAGAAGTCAACGGAATTATAAAAAGTGTATTTGTGAAGTCTGGCATGGATGTAAAAGAAGGTACTTTACTTATGTCTTTGGTTCAAGATGCTGACCTTGCGCAATTACACGCACTGCAAGCACAGGCTGACTTAGCAAAAGTGGTGAATGAACGCGATCGTCAGCAATTGGCGATTGAAGCGATTAGTAAAAATGCATTTGACTCTAGTTCTGCAGATTACAAGGCTAAAGCGGCGCAGGTAGAACAACAAATGGCGTTGGTAGCGAAAAAGAATTTGAAGGCACCGTTTTCAGGCAGAGTTGGCATTGTGTCGACTAACCCTGGACAATTTATTAATAGTGGCGACAAAATCTTAACGCTACAGACTATTGACCCTGTATTTGTAGATTTCACACTACCGCAAAATGTTGCTGCGCAAATCAAAAAAGATCAGGTAGTCAATGTAGTATCCGATGGTTTTGGAAATCAAATCTTCAAAGGTAAGATTACAGCGGTGAGCCCTAAGGTTGATAGCAATACACGAAATATTCAAGTTGAAGCATTGGTGAGTAATCCAGATAAAAAGTTATTGCCCGGCATGTTTGCGAGTTTAAAAGTGGACCTGGGTGATAAAGTTCGTTACATCACAGTACCCCAGACTGCGGTTACCTATAACCCTTACGGATCAGTTATTTATATTGCCAAACAAGGGACTGCAAATGATGGCAAACCTAGTACAGAAGCGCAACAAGTATTTGTTACGACAGGCCCAACCCGAGGTGATCAAGTTGCGATCTTAAAAGGGATTCAGATTGGAGACACAATTGTCACTAGCGGTCAATTAAAGTTGAAAAATGGCACGCCATTGATTGTCAATAACGACGTAATACCAGGCAATAATCCTAATCCAACGCCACAAGAATAAGCACACCATCATGAGATTAATAAGTAATTATTGCGAGGAGCTTTTGTATGAAATGGACTGACATTTTTATACAAAAACCAGTTTTATCCATTGTGGTGAGTCTTTTAATCCTATTGCTGGGATTTAAAGCAGTAGGCTCTTTGCCAGTTAGTCAATATCCAAAAACTGAAAATGCTGTCGTCACGATTACGACGGCTTATTACGGAGCAGATCCAGCTACGGTTGCAGGATTTATTACACAACCATTAGAAGGCGCGATTGCACAAGCTCAAGGTATTGACTATATGTCATCAACGAGCATCAGTGGCTTATCGACGATTGTTGCCACACTGCGCTTGAACTACAACTCAAATGCCGCCTTAACCCAGATTAATACCCAAATTACATCTGTTAAAAATCAACTCCCTCCGCAGGCACAAGCATCTGTTTTAACTGTGGCTGTGGGTCAGTCAACAGCAGCCATGTACATGGGTTTTGCGAGTGATGTATTACCTAATAACAGTATTACGGATTATTTATTACGTGTTGTGAAACCGAAATTAGATTCAGTAGAAGGAGTCCAAACTGCCGAGATTTTAGGCGGTAGAAAATTTGCTTTGCGGGCATGGTTAGATCAAAACAAATTGGCCGGCTTTGGACTTGGCGCTGGCGATGTATATAAAGCCTTATCAGCTAATAACGTTCTTTCGACCGTGGGTTCTACCAAAGGAGAAATGGTAAGTGTTGATTTGGTTGCAGGTACAGATTTACACAGTTTGGATGAGTTTAAAAAATTGGTCATTAAAAGTAATGGCTCAGATATTGTTCGCTTAGAACAGGTTGCAACAGTTTCTCTTGGATCAGAAGACTACACAACAAATGTAGCTTTTAGTGGCAAGCAATCTGTATTTGTGGGTATCAAAGTAGCCCCAGAGGCCAACCTACTGGATGTGGCAAAGCGTGTCAGAAATACCTTGCCTGATATACAAAAGCAGCTCCCTGTAGGACTCACAGGAGAAGTTGTCTATGACTCCACTAAATTTATTACTACATCGATTGATGAAGTAGTGAAAACCTTAATTGAAGCATTAATCATCGTCACGGTCGTTATCTTTTTATTCTTAGGAAGTTTTAGAGCGGTGATCATACCGATTATCGCGATGCCATTATCTTTAATTGGCACTTTCTTTATGATGCAGGTTCTGGGTTACTCGATTAATTTGCTCACACTACTCGCTTTGGTATTAGCTATAGGACTCGTAGTTGATGACGCCATCATCGTAGTGGAAAACGTTGATAGACACTTAAAAGAAGGTAAAACCCCTAAAGAAGCTTCAACTATTGCCGCGCGAGAATTAGGAATGCCCATATTGGCGATGACTGTTGTCTTGATTGCGGTTTACATCCCGATTGGATTTCAGGGGGGATTAACGGGCGCACTCTTTACTGAATTTGCTTTTACATTAGCCGGATCAGTAGCGGTATCTGGAATTGTTGCTCTTACTCTATCGCCAATGATGTGTTCGCGCATCTTAAAACATGAACAAACGCCAAGTAAATTTTTACAAAAAATTGATTCTATCTTTGGAAAAGTTGAAAGTGGATACAAGCGAAGACTGACGAGTGTCTTGTCGACATGGCAAGTGATGATCGTCATGGGAGCGTTATTGCTTTGCAGCGTAGTTTACTTATTCGCGACATCTAAATCAGAATTAGCGCCAACAGAAGACCAAGGTATTGTATTGATGCAGGCATCTGGACCACCGAATGCAACAGTCAAGCAAATGCAAGGGTATGCAGATCAAATTTTTCAGATGTCGAGTAAAGAGTCCGAATATCAACAAATGTTCCAAATTACGAGTCCAACAAGTAGTTTTGGTGGGGTCATTTTAAAAGATTGGGATGAGCGCAAAAAAGACGCCACCACCTTCCAAAAAGAAATGCAAGAAAAATGGAACACGATTGCTGGAGCAAGAGTTGCGGCATTCCAATTTCCTGCCTTACCTGGTGCACAGGGTCTTCCCGTTCAGGTCGTCATTAACACTACAGAGTCTTATGAAAACCTCAATGAGGTATCTCAGATCGTATTAGATAAAGCACGTAAAAGTGGTATGTTCTTTTTTGTGGATACAGATTTAAAAATTGATAAACCACAAGATGTGTTGGTGATTGATCGCGATAAAGTAGCAGCACTAGGCATGACACAGCAAGACGTAGCGAATGAATTATCAGCCGCTATGGGTGGTGGATACGTTAACTACTTCTCTGTCGCAGGACGTTCTTACCGAGTTATTCCTCAAGTACTTCAGGTCAACCGTTTAAATTCAAGTCAAATCTTAGATCAATCAATTCGCACACCTAGCGGTAATTTAATATTGGCGCGCAATGTGGCACACATTGAACGTAGAGTCGTTCCTGGATCTATTAATCACTTTCAACAGCTCAATTCAGCGACGATATCAGGAGTTAAAACTCCCTTCGTATCGGAATCCGAAGTCATTGACTTTATTAAGAATGCAGTCAAAGAAGCAGGTCCAGTCGGATACTCGGTTGATTACGCAGGTCCGTCTAGACAGTTTGTGAAAGAATCTGGTGGTTTTGTTGGCACGATGTTTTTTGCCATCATCATTATTTTCTTAATATTAGCTGCTCAATTCGAAAGCTTTAGAGATCCTATCGTCATTTTGGTATCAGTACCAATGGCTATTTTTGGTGCACTCATCTTTATTAACCTTGGATTAACCAGTATTAATGTGTATACCCAGGTAGGTATAGTGACCTTGATGGGCTTGATTAGTAAACACGGTATTTTGATGGTGGAATTTGCTAACCATTTGCAGCAGACTGGAAAATCAAAATTAGATGCCATTATTGAAGCGAGTACAACACGACTACGGCCTATATTGATGACGACTGCGGCGATGGTATTTGGTGTAGTGCCGCTAGTCATTGCATCTGGAGCAGGCGCTGCCGGTCGCAAATCGATGGGTATCGTTATTTTCACAGGCTTATCGATTGGTACTTTATTTACCTTATTTGTTGTGCCTGCCATGTACTACTTTTTGGCGGCAGATCACCATACGCGCAAACAATCCAGTGAGGGCGATGCATCACACGGTAATCAAGCGCCAGAACCAAGTACAGTCATATAGCTAAGTAGAGAGAGTTTCTCACTTCGCTTAAAATGACGTATATGGAATCCATACAAGCAATACGTCGTGACTTTGCCGCAGTCCTTATCTACCGAATAGGAACAACGATCAGCTATCAAATGCTGATGGTTGCCATTGGCTGGCATTTATTTAACATCACCAATAGTGTCTTGTCCCTTGGCTTACTGGGTCTTGTTGAGTTATTCCCCTACTTTTTTTGCTCGCTATTTGCAGGCCACATTGTTGACACATATTCTCGACGGGGGATTGCCACCATCGCTTGTGTCTTACATGTGTTGATGGGAATCTTTTTGATGTATGTTGCAAGGGATATATTTGAACCCGCAGAAATATACATCTACGTATCTGTGGCTATTTTAGGCATTGGAAGAGCATTACTTCGCCCTGCATATCAATCGATTTTTGGGCAAGTCATACCCCGAGCTCTGACTCCTAAATATTCTGCATATGCCTCATCTGGATTTCAGGTATGCGTCGTCTCTGGTCCGGCATTAGCCGGGATATTGATTGCTGGTATTGGCCTGGACTACACCTATCTCATTGCCGGTTTATTTGCACTGTTTGGACAATACGGTGTATTTGAGGTGCACTTAAAAAACTTAAAAAGAGATAAAAATACCGCACCTTTTTGGGAAAGTTTTGTAGAGAGTATCCACTTTGTAAAAAACCATAAACTCTTATTGTCAGCCATGAGCATTGATATGCTCGCTGTATTATTTGGTGGTGCTGTATCGATGTTGCCAGCATTTGTGAAAGAGATCTTACATGAAGGGCCTGAGACTTTAGGGCTCTTGCGAGCAGCGCCGGCAGTTGGGGCAATATTGGTAGGTATTTATTATGCCAAACACCCAATTTTAGTAAACTCTGGAAAATATCTAATGTTTGGAGTGGCTGGATTTGGTTTGGCAACGATTGGATTTAGCCTATCGACAACCGTATGGATGAGTGCATTTTTCTTATTCCTAACGGGCACCTTTGATTCTCTTTCAGTTGTAGTTCGCGTCGCAATATTTCAACTTACATCACCTGACCATATGCGCGGCAGAATCAGCTCAATTAATGGCATTTTTGTAGGATCATCTAATGAGTTGGGGGCATTAGAATCTGGAGTTGCAGCAAGCGTGATGGGACTAGCTCCATCAATAGCCTTTGGAGGAGTTGTTACTGTTTTTGTGGCGATGGGATTTTATCAATTTGCTACACAACTTCGTAACTTACACATCAAAGATATTATTGGAAATGAGGTAAAAAATGACTGATCTAAAAAGAACGTATTGGGAAGAAGTAAAAGAACCAAAGTTACGATTGCCGGCATTATCCTGTGATGCCCATTGCCATATTTTTGGTCCTGCAGATCGGTTTCCTTACTTGGAGGGGCGTAGTTTTACTCCCGTAGACGCCCCAAAAGAAAAATTATTTGCTCTGCATCAAACCCTTGGTATAGAGCGTTGTGTGATTGTGCAAACTGCACTTCATGGCTTTGATAATGCGGTGGTGGTTGATGCGATGCAAGCAAGGCCAGGTTCTTATCTAGGGGTTGCGCTGTGCTCAGCGAAAACTTCTAGTCAAGAACTTGAGTTGATGTATCAACAAGGTTTTAGAGGCGTTCGATTTAACTTTATGGCGCACTTAAAAAATAGCGACAGCATGGAAGATATCTTAGATTTAAGCAAAAGATTAAAACCCCTAGGTATGCACTTGCAAGTCCATTTTAGTAGTGACTTAGTTCATGAATTAGGGCCACAGTTAATGCAATCCGCCGCGCCAGTCATGATTGACCATATGGGACGTGTTGATGCGGCAAAGGGGGTTAATCATGCTGATTTTCAGGCTTTACTTAAACTTTTGGATCACCCTAATATGCATGTGAAGGTTAGTGGCATTGACCGCATTGCAAAAGATAGCGATTACACACAAGGTATTGAACTAGCCAAAGTGTTAGTAGATCGATTCACCGAAAAATGTGTCTGGGGAACGGACTGGCCTCACCCGAATCATCACCATATGCCGCATGACGAGATCTTAGTAGATGCGATCAGCCAAATTGCAGATTCGGGAAGCAAACTGGAGCATATAATGGTCAGTAATCCTGAAAAATTCTACAGATTTACAAATTAATAAAAATAAGACAAATAAGAAAAAACAACAAAAGAGACAAAAAGCTATGTCAAATCGTTTGCAAGGAAAAATTGCTTTAATCACAGGTGCTGGTTCCGTAGGCCCAGGCTGGGGTAATGGTCGTGCGATGACCGTTCGATTTGCACAAGAGGGTGCACAAGTCTATGCAGCCGACATTGACCAATCACGATTAGACGAAACACTCAGCTATGCCGGAGATGCCAAATCAAATATCACAACAGGTATTGTAGATGTGATGCAATCCGCATCGATTGAACGTATGGTTGCAGACTGTATGAAGAAGTTTGGACGCATTGATATATTGGTCAACAATGTTGGTGGCTCTGCTAAAGGTGGTCCGGTAGAAATGTCAGAAGAAATTTGGGATACACAAGTCGATTACAACTTAAAAAGTGTATTTTTAACTTGTAAATATGTCCTCCCCGATATGATTGCACGTAACTCAGGTGCAATTATCAATATGGCATCCACCTCTGGAATGCGTTGGACCGGTTCTGCACAAATAGCCTATGCCGCAACCAAAGCAGGCATCATTCAGTTTTCAAAAGTATTGGCGGTTCAATACGCTAAACAAAGTATTCGCGTAAATACGATCGTACCTGGGCAACTCCATACTCCAATGGTCGAAACACGACTTGCAAAACAACGTACCGGTGGAGATGTCTCAGCCATTTTGGAACAACGCCAATCAAGAATTCCACTACCTTTTATGGGTGATGGTATGGATACCGCAAATGCAGCAGTTTTTTTAGCGTCTGATGAAGCGCGATTTATTACGGGAACAGAAATTGTTATTGATGGCGGCATGTCTGCTAAATGTGATTAATGAAGAGAAAGAACCAATGAAAATGAAAAATATGATGAAAACTAGAATCAGCAAAATATTACTACTGGCCATCAGTATGGTCTTTTCACAGTTAGCGTTGGCACAAAACACCTCCATCAAAATGTTGGTTGCATTTCCACCCGGAGGCCCAGTTGATTTTGTGGCAAGAACGATTGCAGAACCACTAGGTAAAGAATTAGGTTCTCAGATCATTATTGAAAATAAACCAGGAGGTAATGGCGCTATCGCTGCAGAGTATATGATCAATGCCCCAGCCGATGGCAAAGTACTTTGGTTCACAAGTGCTGGCGCCGTTGCCATCAACCCTGGACTCTATGAAAAGCTCTCGTACAATCCCCTGCGTGACCTGGCGCCTGTTTCATTAGTGGTCAATAACGTAGAAGTATTAGTTGTGAACCCAAGTAGCGCGGCTAATAATGGATCAGAATTTGTGGCGATGTCCAAACAAAGAGAAGTTACGATGGCATCCTCTGGAACTGGAAGTGTTCCGCATTTAGCGATGGAGCAACTTGCCGACTCAACGAAAGGAAGGTTATTGCATGTTCCGTATAAAGGTGCAGCCCCAGCGATTACGGATGTCTTAGGCGGTCATGTGGATGGCTTTTTTGGAGATATTCCAGGATTGATCAGCTATATTAAATCAGGCAAATTAAAGCCAATCGGAATAGCAGCACCTAAGAGAAGCCCAGCGTTACCTGATGTTAAAACTTTTGCCGAAATGGGTGTGCCTGGAGTCGACTCTAATAACTGGTACGCCCTATTTGCAAAAGCAGGGACATCCAAGGCAGAGATTGACCGAATCAACGCCGGCATCAAAAAAGTTCTTGCACAAGAAGACATTAAAAATAGATTACTTCAATCAGGCGCCGACCCAGTTGGATCAAGTGCTGAAGAGTTGGGCGCGGTATTGAAGATGGACATTACTAAATGGACTAAACTCATCAAAGCCAAAAACATTAAACCAGAGTAAATCATGGATAAAAGAATACAAGAAGTTGAACCAGGAAGCCGTCCCGAGTTAGCAAGCATCGAGGCAAATATATTAAAAGAGCGAGGCAGAATATCTCACTTATATAAAGTACTTCTGAATAGTCCGGATATTGCTCAGGGTTGGGAATCATTATTAACCGCAGTGAGGAATCGTAGTTCCTTGCCGGCGAGTTTAAAAGAATTAATGATTCTCCGTGTGGCAGTTTTAAATCGCGCTCAATATGAATTTGATGCCCATCGCCCACATGCGATCAATGCTGGAGTCAGTGAAGAACAGATTCAACTGATACAGCAAGATAAAATTACGGCAGGTTTTACTCCACTAGAAATACTCGTTATGGAATTTACAGACGCAATGACACGTGACGTACAAGTGCCTGACACGTTGTATAGTTCAGTCAAAGCGCACTTTAATGACCGTGAAATATTAGAAGTGGTAACGACCATCGCTGCCTACAATATGGTCTCACGACTATTAACCGCATTACATGTTGGACATTAATAAAAAAGTATAAAAAACCTTGGGAGACTTTAATGAAAAATTGGATAAAAAACATAGCGGTGATGATTGCTTGCCTACTAGGAGCATCAGCAATGGCTGCTGAAATTAAAGTGATTGCATCGGTTGCATTTAAAGATGCGTATTTAGCTATGGTGCCTGATTTTGAAAAAGCGACAGGTCATCGTGTCACAACATTATGGTTGCCTACAGTTGAAATTATGAGCCGCCTTAAAGGTGGAGAGGTTACGGATTTAATCATCATGTCATCATCAGGTGTTGATGAATTAATTAAACTGAATAAGCTCCAGGCTGAATCGCGACAGATTTATGTTAAATCAGGTATTGGTATTGGTATGCAAAAAGGATCTGTTAAGCCAGATTTAAGTACGGCAGAAGCTGTCAAGCAAGCCTTACTTAACGCAATATCAGTTGC
>Ga0209188_1003459_pt1 | contig 10906 bp, 9 predicted proteins | sample C_130625_EF_Meta_FD_187307 | JGI IMG/M metagenome (GOLD analysis project Ga0209188, IMG submission 187307) | Freshwater microbial communities from Lake Croche, Canada to study carbon cycling - C_130625_EF_MetaG (SPAdes) (version 2) | ecosystem: Environmental > Aquatic > Freshwater > Lake | place...
GAAAACCTTGGCGGGTTGCCCGAGCGGCCAATGGGAGGGGACTGTAAATCCCCCGGCTCTGCCTTCGAAGGTTCAAATCCTTCACCCGCCACCAGTAATACTCATATCAAATTGTGCGTTTCCTGCTTCATCTCAAATTATTGCAGAGTCCTCTGACAATTAGAAGAGGCTCGGTGTGCTTATGTGTGCGCTCCTATTTCATACACAAACTAATACATGCATTTACCCCCCCAGGGTTAAACAGGGAGGTTTTACAAACCGAACCAGGTGTCAAACATGGGGAGCCAAAAAAATTCGAGGCAGTAGCCTAAAAAAGTATTAAGGATTGCATAAGTTTCAACAGGCAGCTAAAGATAATTCTACTTGAGTGGCTTGTTTCTGTTTCTAGCCATATCTGCCAACGCATGCCCCATATTATTTAAAGACCAATGAATTGCCTTCTTAGTATCGACTTCAGTCTCGAATTCCGACATCAAGCGAATTGCACGACGAGCAAAGGTCGCGCCAGTTAAAAACTTTGTGGTCTACCCAAATTCTGGTCGCGAATGGGATGCCGTAAAGAAGGTATGGATCGGCAACCAGAGTTCGGCCTTTACCGATAGCCAACTTGAAGAGTGGCGAAAGCTTGGCGCGGGAATCATCGGCGGCTGTTGTGGCGTTGGACCAAAAGATATAAAAGAGATTGGTCAGAACCTTTTAAAGTAGCCAATTGTTCACCCAAGAATAACTAGCGTGAAACCTCTATCCCTTTCTAATTTCTATAAGCCATGATCTAATCGTTGCATGGCAAAAGTATTAATCGTTGGCGGTGGCGTTATTGGAACGATGCATGCTTACTTGGCTCTTAAAGCTGGCCATTTGGTTGTTCAATGTGAAAGAGATGCAATTGCTCAATCTGCATCCGTTCGAAACTTTGGTCTTATTTGGGTATCTGGCCGCGAAAAGGGTACCGAATTAGAACTTGCACTCAGGTCACGAGTTCTTTGGGAAGAAATTGGAAACGAGATCGGCACCATTGGCTTTCGCCCAAATGGATCGCTAACCGTCGCAACTGATGAAAAGGTTTGGAAGTTAGTAAACGACGCGGCAAATATGCCGGATGCAGATGCTCGCGGATTTGAACTTTTAACAAAAGAAGAATTGCAAAAACTTGAACCGCCTTTGGCAGGAAATTATTTTGGAGCTCTTAGGTGTACCCAAGATGCCGCCGTCGAACCCAACTTATTATTTATTGGTTTTCGAGAGTATTTATTAAAGAATCCAAATTACAAGTGGGTACCTAATTTTGAGGTAGTTGAAGCAAGCCATTCGGATACCGGCAATCACGTTCTTAATTCCAAAGGCGAGAAAATTTCTGGTGACTACCTAATAATTTGTGCTGGCGCGATGCATGCCGGGTTTTTATCCGATCATTTGACAAGTGCTCCAATTAGGAAAGTCCATCTGCAAATGGCTGCAACCGAGCCACAAAAATATAAAGTTGGGCATTCTCTTGCCGATGGTGATTCCCTTCGATACTACCCAGCATTTAAGGATTTGGACTTAGCTTCACTCAACCCCCAAAGTGAGATCGCTTCCAAATATCACATGCAATTGCTTCTCGTTCAACGCCTTGATGGCTCGATGACAATTGGTGACACCCACGAGTACGTGGAACCTTTCACCCATGAAATCGATGAAGCGCCATACGATCACTTATTAGACGTGATTCAAGGGATATTTGGCGGGGCCAAGCCCAGAATTCAAAAGCGTTGGAGTGGCGTTTATAGCCAATCAACTAGCAAAGATATTTATTTCCGCAAAGAAATTGCCCCACAAACAGTTGTCGTAACCGGCGGTGGCGGTCGTGGTAACACCTTGTCGGCAGCAATCGCAGAGGAGACATTTAAATCATGGCAGATATAAAACTTGCAGTATTTGACGTTGCAGGAACGACAGCGAAGGATGATGGTTTAGTTCTAAAAGCTGCGCAAAGCGCACTCTTACATATGGGAATCACGTCTAGCTCGAGCGACTTCCAAGCCGCAAGCGACTACGTGAACATAACAATGGGTCAACGAAAGATTGATGTCTTTAAGTACATCTTTGATGGTGACAGTGCAAAGGCAGAAAAAGCCCACGACGAATTCATTAGAAGCTACATATCGATGGTTGGCAATGGTGAGCTTGAAGAATTTAATGGAATTTCCAAATTTTTTGAAAGGCTACGCGAGCTTCAAATAGGGATTTCGATAACTACCGGATTTCCACGTGAAATTCTTGATCCCATCATTAGAGAATTGGATTGGACAAATCTGATCGATGTTTCAGTTGCTGCATCTGAGGTAAAAGAGGGACGCCCAGCCCCGGACATGATTCTCAAGAGCATAGAAACTTATGAGCAAATTAAGGGAATTCCCGTTTCCCCCGCTGAAGTCGCAGTCATAGGAGACACAATTTCCGATGTCCAAAGTGGTGTTCGCGCTGGCGCTAAATTCGTAATAGGCGTTACCTCTGGTGCACAGCATCCGGACAATCTGTTTGACTTTGGTGCAACCCACGTTCTTCCATACGCAACCGATTTGTTAACTGTTGTTAACTAAGCAACTTTTTAATTTTCATTGCAACCGTTTATTAACTAACTGATCATCAAATTACTACCAATTAATCCCTTTGATTCAACCTTGCTCGAGTGTTATTCCACCACACCCCACTACTAGGAGGAATAAATATATGCGCAAGCATTTAATCGTTGGAGTAGCTGTTGCACTAAGCGCAGCAGTACTTCCAAGCGTTACCGCTTCATCTGCAAATGCGGCATCAGCAATTTGCACAGCGCCAAACTTGCAAGCAGCAGGTGGCATGGATGCACTTGTTAAGGCAGCTAAGGCCGAAAAACAACTAAATATCATTACCGTTCCACGCGATTGGGCTAATTACGGAGAAGCAATCGATGCTTTCCAAAAGGCATTTGGTATTAAGATCAACGATGATAATCCAGATGGCTCTTCTGCCTACGAACTTCAAACAATTAAGACTGCACCTGCTTCAAAGCAACCAGATGTCGTTGATATTGGAATTACACACACTGGTGCAGAAGCACAAGATTCACTTGGTCGGTCACTTTTCACACCTTACAAAGTTGCAAATTGGAAGGACATCTCAACAGATTGGAAGGATGCTAACGGTCTTTGGTACGGAGATTACTCAGGTTCAATCTCAATCGCCTACGACTCAACTGTTTCACCAGCACCTACCAAGATCGCAGATCTAACAAACCCTGCTTACAAGGGAATGGTTGCGCTGGGTGGAGATCCAACGGCTGCTACTGAAGCATTTACATCAGTTTTTGCTGCAGCACTTGCAAATGGTGGCTCGCTAACAAACGTTCAACCTGGAATTGATTTCTTCGCAGCACTAAAGAAGAGCGGTAACTTTGTTTCTGTGCCAGCTACAGGTGCAAACTACGCATCAGGTGCTTACAAGATCGCACTTTCATGGTCATACAACGGTCCAGGCGCAATCGCTAGTGCGGCTGGAATTGGAAAGACTTTGAAGTATGTAACTCCTTCTGATGCAGCCCTAATTGCTCCTCCATACGTACAAGCCATCAACGCAAAGGCACCACACTGCGCTGCGGCTCGTTTGTGGGAAGAGTTCTTGTATTCACAAAATAAGGGCCTTACATCAAAGACAATCACAACCGCAGATACCAAGCTTTCAGGTTCAGCTCTATTCGCAAAATTACAAGGCGGACAGAACATCTGGGCACTTGGTGCAGCTCACCCAATCATGGAAGCAGCTATGAAGACAAAGGGGACTTTGGTTACACCTCCCGCTGGATTTGAAATTCCAAAGGGACAAAAGACCTACTCGCCATCCTTTGATCAGGTAGTTGCGGCACGCGATGTAGTCAACAAGAACTGGGCAACAGCAACAGCTTAAGTTCTTATGCCAGAAACCGTAGAGGTAGAGATTAAGGGTGCCACATCTCGTGGCACCCTTAATCGGCGTAATCTGCTAGTTCTATTACCTCTAATACCCATCTTTGTTTATCTTGGTGCCTTCTTTTTATTTCCCATGTCTAGAGTCTTATTTGATTCTTTCAAATCAAATAAAGGTGAATTCACCCTAGAGAATTTTCAAATAGTTCTTCATAATCCTTATCGGTTGGCATTCCTAACAAGCATAAAACTAGGTTTAGTTTCAGCCCTGACAGCAGCGCTTCCAGGTGCACTCTTTGCCTACCTAATTGAAATAAAAGGTTCCGAGAGAATTAAGAAATTAGTGTCATCTTTGAGTGGGGTCTTGTCGAGCACTGGTGGCGTGCCCCTAGCATTTATGTTCATTGCTGCAATTGGAGCGCAAGGATCGGCCACAACACTTTTAAAAAATCTGGGAATTGATTTATATTCTGGAAAATTCACCTTGTTCTCATTTACGGGACTAGTTATCGTCTATCTCTATTTCCAAATTCCCATCATGGTTGTTGTTTTCACACCGGCCGTTAAAGCACTTCGAAACGAATGGCATGAGGCCGCCACAAACCTGGGTGCAACACGATTTAATTACTGGCGGAATATCGGAATCCCGATTCTTTTTCCAAGCTTTGCCGCTTCTTTCTTACTTCTTTTTGCGAATGGATTCTCGGCTTATGCGACTGCCCGTGCCATGACTGTGGGCAACGTCGCTTTGGTTCCATTGCAGATTGGAAGTTTGGTTGATGGAAACATTCAAGTCGGTGGCGCCAATATAGGTAAGGCGCTTGCGATGGGAATGGTTTTAATCTCGGCTGTAGCGATGATCCCTTACCTTGTGATTCAACGAAGGACGCGAAGGTGGCAGAGTTAGATGAAAAGAAGCTTAACTCTCTATACGACTTTAATCCTGGGAGGAATTTTTGTTTTCCTTCCATTTGGTTCCGCAGCTGAATTCTCTTTCCGAGATGGCGGCGCTAATAAACATTCACTAAAGGCTTACCGGTGGATCTTGGAACAGCCAGATTTTGTTCACTATTTATTGGTTACCTTAAAATTGACGGTAATAGCTGTTGTTATAACAATCCTGCTTATGGTGCCAACGGTAGTTTGGTTACACCTGCGGGCACAATCCCTTCGTCCGCTCATGGAATTCTTAACTATTTTGCCCTTGGTTATTCCAGTAGTTGCCTTGGCCATAGGTGCACAATCAGCTTTTCCAACTTGGTTGCAGTCAACCGAATATGAACTTTCGCTCATGTTTGCAGTTCTTGCAATGCCATACACCTATCGGACACTTGACACGGGAATTGCGGCAATCCCATTAGCAACTCTTACCGAAGCAGCGCGATCATTGGGCGCAAATTGGTTTAACACCATAATTAGAGTAATTCTCCCAGTAATACGTTCTGCAGTTATAGGTGCGGTCTTCATTGCTACTGCGCTATCACTTGGAGAGTTTACTTTGACCGTACTTTTGCATTGGGATACTTTCCCAACTTGGGTTACTTCGATCTCCCAACAAAATATTGTGGGCGCGATCGCACTCTCAATTTTTTCACTTGCTGCAGCTTTCCTAATTTTAATTATTTTAAATTTCACGATCTTTGGTGCACGAACGAAAAAAGTGGAGGAATAATGAAAAAAGGCGAGTTAGTATTAAAGAATGTTTCAAAAAAGTTTGGCGAAGTTAAAGCACTAGATAAGCTCGACCTAGTAATAAAGTCAGGCGAACTTGTGGCGTTACTTGGCCCTTCAGGTTGCGGTAAGACGACAGCGCTTAGAATTGTTGCTGGATTAGAACACCATGATTCTGGGTCTATAAAGATAAACGATCAAAATATTTCTGGCGTTCCAGCACATCAGAGAAATATGGGAATGGTTTTCCAGGCCTATTCTTTGTTCCCAAACTTAACTGTTTTGGAGAATGTCGCCTTTGGACTAAAAATGCGCAAAGTTTCGAAGGAAAAGCAGCAGAAAAAGTCCATAGAGCTTTTAGAACTAGTTGGACTCCCAACTCAGAAAAATAGGTTCCCACACCAACTTTCCGGGGGTCAACAACAACGTGTAGCGCTTGCGCGAGCACTGGCGATAGAACCGTCGGTCCTTTTGCTTGACGAACCCTTATCGGCGTTGGATGCACAAGTACGAACCAATCTTCGCGATGAGATTAGACGTTTACAACTTTCACTCGGCATCACGACGCTTTTTGTCACTCACGATCAAGAAGAAGCTATGTCAATGGCCGATCGAGTCGGAGTAATGAGAAATGGAAAGCTTGAGCAGATTGGAGTTCCATCCGATCTCTACAACAAACCAGCAACACCTTTCGTTGCATCCTTTGTCGGCATCGCGAATCGAATTCCTGCCGAAGTCACCGGCAAAGGGAATGTAAAGGTTTTAGGTCAGAAGATTGCACTTTCTGAATTCTCTATGGAATTTGATGATGGAAAAAAAGTTAACGCGCTCGTTCGCCCAGAGTCGCTACATCTAGTTTCAGAGTCTGATCCAGAAGCAACAAATGGAATTGTTGCGATTAAATCATTTTTAGGGCCACTAACAAAGATTGGAGTTGCAATTGAAGGGTATCCAATTGTTCACCTAAATCTTGCGAGCAAAGATGTTAAGAGAATCGAAATTGGCGATCGAATTTCCTTCAAGATTGCCGCGGATGAGCTAATGGTTGAAAGTGCCTAATTCTGATACAACAAAGACTCGAATCAATCGGGGCCAGGCAAATAAAAAGGGTTGGCGAAATTTAGAGGTTGCAGACGGTGAACCCTTAACTGGTAGAAAACCCTCCGAAACCGCGGAAACTATTCTTTCGCTTATTCACATTTCTGACCTACATGTTTGCGATGCCCAATCGCCAGCCCGAGTTGAAATAATGGATCGATTTGCTGATCCTCATCACCCAATGTCGGAACTCGTTAAATTGGTTGGAACATATCGGGCGCAAGAAATCATGACTACTCAAACGCTCGAATCTATGATTCGAACCGTAAATAAAATTGAAATAGGACATACAAACAGAGCAATTGATGCAGTCGTCGTCACTGGAGATGTAACAGATAATGCCCAGCAAAACGAACTTCATTGGTATCTAAATTTGATGGATGGTGGATTAGTTCATCCCGATAGCGGTGATTTATCAAAGTGGGAGGGCGTTGCAACCACGGATCCAGCCAAATATGACCGCTCCTACTGGAACCCGGAAGGAACCCCGGAAGGTTTGGAAGATGATTACCCGCGTTCCCTTTATGGAATGCCAACGATTCCCGGAATAACTAATGCAGTCAGGAAGCCTTTCACAGCAGAGGGTTTAAAGCACACCTGGTTTGCAACTCATGGCAACCATGACGCACTTTTGCAAGGAACAGTTGTTTCAGACGATGTGTTAACTGCCTTCGCGACAGGGGACAAGCGCGTAGCAGGAATAGCACCGGATACTGACTTGGGTGAGATGTTCGGAAATTTCACTCAAGTTGGGCCGACAAAGTATTCAAAGTTTGAAGGTGGTGACTTTCACGACGTCACACCAGATGCTAATCGAACTTTTAATCAACCAAGTGACTGGGCGAAGATCCATTTGGATTGCGGTCACGGCCATGGCTTGACTGAAGAAAACAAGGCTGATGGAACAAAATATTGGTATAAAGATATTGGCGAAATTCGCTTAATTTCCATGGATTCAGTCAATACAAATGGTGGTTGGCAAGGATCTCTTGACGAAAAGCAATTCAATTGGCTTAAAGAAGTGTTGAAAGATCCAACGCCAAAATATTTTATTTTGCTATCGCATCACCCTGTTCACACCTTTTTTAATCTCTACGCCCCAGAAGGTGCTGATCGAAGAATTGGTGAAGAAGAATTGGTGGCTGAATTAATAAAACATAATCGGATAATTCTCTGGTTGGCCGGACACAATCACGCCCACAATGTGGATTACATAGGAAATGAAGGTTTCGATGGTTTCTGGCATATTCAAACTGCGTCGAACATTGACTGGCCACAACAAGGCCGAATTGTTGACATTATTAAAGATGGAAATTCAATAGGAATAGTTACGTCGGTCTTTGATCATGAAAGCCCTATAGATTTGGAAGAGGCGAAAAAAGATCTTGAAAATCCAATTTCACTTGCCGGTATATCCAGAATTCTTTCGGCAAATCACTGGCAGCGTCGAAGTGGTGAATTTGATCTTGAACTAATGGCTGGGGCACCGGAAGATCGCAATCGGATTTTGTGGTTACGCCGAGCCTAATAATTTTGAGCTTGGGGTTATTTAACGGGTGGTTCTCACCCCTTGCCCCCCATTTCCATTCCAAAAGCCTCACCCCTCTAGGAGTATTAACCCCTAACGATTTGGGGTGAGAAATGGCTGCCAACGAGTCCGGTGAAAGGCCAGGTCCTTGATGGGATGAACAAACAGTGCACACGTTGTGTATTCCGTGAGGGGATTAAGTCGCCAGTAGAACTGGGTATTCCGGGCATCCGTACTGTGGTCACTAACAATGCGCAGTTACGTGTTTTGGTGCTCATGTGTTACTCCTTAGTTAAAGGAGGGGCGGAAATACCCCTCTATTAAATATTTTTGCTGTTTTCAGGAGTAACCACTTTTGTTAGTAGCCCTACCTGGAATACATGACCAAATAGGAACTCATACCAATCTCATACCATCCAAGAATTTGGACGATAGCAATGCCTCATTTCCCGCACAAAATCATGGGTTTGAGGGAAGGCCACTTGCCTAGAAGAGGACTGTAAATCCCCCGGCTCTGCCTTCGAAGGTTCAAATCCTTCACCCGCCACCAGTTTGTTTCTAGAAATCTGTGTGACAGATTATTTGCTTGTTCCTGCTGCCCGTGATGTACGTGACCCACGTGCTAAAAATAGGGCAAAGACAAGTGCCAAAACAATTCCAGTATTGACTCCCATTTCTTTAAGCGCCCGGTTGAAATATTCTGTTGTTTTAGTCTTTTCCATAGTAAGAGAAGCACCAACTGTCAGAATATGACGAACGGCCGCAATTACGCCGATAATTAAAAAATTATCAAGCTGAAAAATGCCATCGGTAAATCTCACGACGACTGTTCGCATAATTTCCAGAATAATCACAACAAAAAGGATGTCATTAATTGCCTGAATCATTCCCAATGGAAAGAATGGGCGTGTTTGAATAAGGCGTAACAGAGTATAAGCAGCAGCTATAACCGAAATAACAAATAAGACTATTCCAAGAAAGCCATGGAGAATATCTTCGAGTTTATCAATAAAAGTCATGGGAATTAGTGACTCGTCATTAGTTAACAAACCCTTTACTGACTTGTACTTCATTTCACCCGCCCTTGTTAGATATCACTAAGGATAAGTGGAGGCATAAACTCCCGCAATATACAGAGCATTATTCTTTTTGGATTTGGCCTAGTTATTGCCCCCATGCGACCAAAATGGGGGCTTAAGCACTCGGTCGTGCTTTTGAATCCTCAAATCTTTGGGCCGCTACCATTTTTCAGGAGTTATTTACCAGCCATTCACTTTGAACTTGAGAGTTCACAGAGGTGTGAATGTCACACTATTCATACTTCCTCAGTGTATTTGCCTGTTTATGAGAGGAGGTAACCATGCAACAGGTAATCGACATTCCAGAATGCGTATTTTGTCATTCTAAAGAGTTAGAGCTCTTTTATAGCAAGGAGAGTGGCCTCATCGTTCAGTGTGATGAGTGTGGCTATTCTCGCGTTGCAACAAATGAGCATCTCGACTCAGAAGTTATAACTCTACTTGCAGGCTAATTAGGTTGAACTGTTAGTTAACGTCAAACCTATCTAGCATCATTACTTTGTCCCATGCTGTAACAAAGTCTGCAACAAACTTCTCCATTGAATCACTTGTTGCATAAACCTCAGCTAGCGCACGAAGTTGTGAGTTCGATGCAAAGATAAGATCTGAGCGAGATACCCCCGCTGGAACTTGTCCTGGGAGCAGACGCAGAAGATCAGTGAAGAAGCGATTAGAAAGTACACCGCGCTGTAATGCCCGGATTCCCCCAACCAATACCGTCATTTCTGGAGCTGTCAGTCCCATCAATGAAGCTTTATCCACTAACAAAACTTCAACTGGTTGCGTAACTCCCTTTGATGCGAAGTCACGGAATCCATCAGTTTTAGGTTCAAGGACTGCAAATGAATGTATATCTGTTTGTTCCTGAGTTGCATCGCCTCGGCCACCTGTGAAAGGAACCTTGATCTTTACACCAGCCTTTTTTGCCGCAGATTCAATTGCAGCAACACCGCCGAGAACAATTAAGTCAGCCATTGTTACCTTGCTTTTAGTACTGCTCTTATTAAATTTACTTTGGATACCCTCGTAAACTTTAAGAACTTTATCTAGTTGTGCTGGCTTATTAGCCTCCCAATTGCGTTGTGGCTCAAGACGAATACGAGCACCATTTGCGCCACCGCGCTTATCAGTATGACGATAGGTAGATGCAGATGCCCAAGCGGTCTCAACTAATTCAGCAACTGTTAGACCAGAATCAAGGATTGTCTTCTTTAGATCTGTGACATCTTTACCGCTCACTGGTTTTGCCTTTGGTGCTGGAACTGGATCCTGCCAAATGAGTCGTTCACTTGGGACTTCTTTGCCCAGATAGCGATCAATTGGCCCCATGTCACGGTGAGTTAATTTGAACCAAGCGCGTGCAAAAGCATCTGAAAGTGCATCTAAATCACCCAGGAACTTTCGTGAAATCTTCTCGTATGCGGGGTCATAACGAAGAGCTAAATCTGTTGTATGCATGACAGGTTGGTGAAATTTTGTTGTGTCATAGGCATCTGGAACAAGGTTTGCAGCTGCGCCATCTTTTGGAACCCATTGAATGGCTCCACCTGGGCTCTTTGTTTTCTCCCACTCATAAGCAAACATGGTGGTCAAATATTCGTTATCCC
>Ga0209188_1003465_pt1 | contig 10888 bp, 10 predicted proteins | sample C_130625_EF_Meta_FD_187307 | JGI IMG/M metagenome (GOLD analysis project Ga0209188, IMG submission 187307) | Freshwater microbial communities from Lake Croche, Canada to study carbon cycling - C_130625_EF_MetaG (SPAdes) (version 2) | ecosystem: Environmental > Aquatic > Freshwater > Lake...
CGACCCGGCCTTTGCCGGATTTGGGAAAGCGCCAAAGTTTCCGCCTCACAGCGCGATATTGTTTTTGCAGTCGCTGGGCGAGCAAGCCATGGTTGAGCAAACCCTGCAGAAGATGGCGGCCGGAGGAATTCACGATAGGGTTGCCGGAGGATTTCACCGATATTCCACCGATGGAGAGTGGAGGCTTCCGCACTTCGAGAAGACGCTTTACGACAACGCCCTCTTGCTGCTCCAATATTCTGGACCAGGAGGAGACCATGCGGTTGCTCAAGGAATTATCGACTGGTTGGAGGCCGAAATAAGGCTCCCTAACGGACTCTACGCTTCGGCACTGGATGCCGATTCGGACGGGGAAGAAGGGCTTTTCTACACCTGGCACTACGGTGAAGTCGCAGATCCAGAACGATACGGCATGCAGCCAGAGGGGAATTTTCGGGATGAAGCGACTGGCCGGTTTACGGGACAAAACGTCTTGCTTCACGTGCCGATTGGGGATGCCCAACTCGGCAAATTGGCGTCGATTCGCGCTGCCAGGTCCAGACCGGACCGGGACGACAAAGCCATTGTGGGCTGGAATGCCATGGCTGCCTCCGGGTTAATCGCAGCCGGAAAACCTGAGCTCGCAAACCGTATTCTCCAGGTGCTCTCGACCCACTTCGAAGCAAACCTACCGCGCTGCATTTATGGGACGACTCCCTACGGCGAGGGAACCTTGGAGGACTATGCATTTTTTGCGCAAGCGCTGTTGGATGGTGGCAGAGATTATTTAGCCCGGGCGGTCACGCTATCCGCTATCGACCGGTTTTGGGATTCGGAGAGAGGTGGATTCTTCTCCTCGGCCGGGGCTCCGTTTGGTCAAAAAAAGAGTTGGACCGATTCGCCAATTCCATCCGCGAACGCCACCATGGCAACGGTGCTCCATCGGCTGGGTGAACACGAGCGAGCGGAAGCAACCATATGGGCGGGTTCGGGGTGGATGGCAAGAATGCCCTTGGCGACCGAGGCGATGCACACCGCCGCGTATAAGATTTGCCCCCCGCCCGTACGTTGGGAGGGCGACGATTTGGTGATCTCGCCTCCGCGCGGTGCGACCCTTAAGATTGCCAATGAAGAGTACGAGCGCTCGGCTCGGCTTACCGGGATCGTGACGGTGACTTACCAGGTCTGCCGAGATGGCTTGTGTGAACTCCCCGTGACTATTTCACGCCCTTCACGTTCTTGAGGAAATAGGCTCCGAGAGCGAAGCAGACGGCTGCCACCACGAATACGGCGGCGTACCCGTTGCTGGTGTAACGGTACCAATCCTCTCCGTGAGGGCCGCCGCCAACTACCTTCGTCTGCCCGAATGCTTCGATCAGCGCCCCCGCGGCCGGGGTGGCGATGGTCTGGGGCAGCGTCATGGCTACGTGCCACACGGCCATCTCCTTCCCCGCATTATCTTCGGTGGGCAAGACGTCCGTACCCATCGCGTAATCCACGCTAATGTAGGCTCCGTAGCAAATTCCAAACAGAGCTCCCACTGCCAATGCCAGCGGCAAGTTGCGGCAGAAAATGAACATGAGGGTGAAAACGACGATGCCGCTGTTGGCGATGTAGACGATCCGTTTTCGTCCCACGCGATCGCTCCAAATTCCGCCGACGACAGCACTGCCGACACTGAAAAATAGGATGATCGCAAGCAGAATGCTAGCCTTTCCACTCACTTCCTTAAGCGGAATATTGATGACATCGCCCAGATAATAGGGGATAAACGGCTTGACCGCCTCGAATCCCATCACTACCAAGAACCGAGTGATCCATACCCACGCAAAGTCGGGGTATTTCCGCGGGTCGATCCAAAGGGACCGAATGTAGCTGGGCCAGTGAATTGGCGGCTGCTTCTCGGTGAGAGGCGTCTCCTTGATGCCGTAGAAGGTGGCCAGCAGGCTAAGTAGGAGAATCCCCGATACCGCCAAATATTTGACCGTCTCGCTCGCTTCCGATAGGATCAGCCCCATTCCTAAGGCTCCCATCAACGTGCCTACCTGCGTCATCAAGGCGTAGTAGCCGCTCGCGGTGCCGCGTTGGTCACTCGGCACCAAGTCTGGAATCATCCCCATAAACGATCCGCTGGCGACGTTATTGCCAAACTGCACCAGGAGAAAGCCCAGGAAAAACGTTAGCAGCGGGGGATGCCCAAATATTGCTTGCCACTGGCTTGTCGCCCCGGTCAAAGGGAACTTTAGCGACCATGCATAGGCTGCGGCCATCACCATCAATCCCGCGATGTTGACGATCACGCCGGCCACCATAAAGGGTCGACGCCGTCCCCATCGGTGAGTGCAACGATCGCTGAGGGCCCCTACCACCAGCGGTACGGTCAATGCCACCAAAGCGGAAAGGCCCGTGATCAGGCCGAGAACTCCGGCCCGAAACTGGGGCGTGATGTTCCCAATTTGCTCCGGGAGCAAAATGAGCAAAAGTGCCGCCCAGTGAAAATTGGTCCCGAACCAATACGCGTTCATCCGCAGATGGACACCTTTGCTGATGTGCTTTCCCTCGTACGGACTGGGGATGTGATGCGGATGGCCGATGGCCGGGTTAGGAGAATTTGAGGGCGTATTCATAATCTTCCCGGTCATCCAGGTCGTAGGCTAGTTCCGGCGCGCACCCGTATACCGCGGCACCGGTGCAACCAATAATTGACTCCACCTTGCCCAAAACCTGGGGAACGGTGAGCTGACCCAAAACAAATTTGAGCGCGAACATGGGGCCAAGAAGCTTGGCCAATCCAATCGGACTTTTTCGCTGCGCGAAAGCTTGTTCAATGTGCGGTAATGCCCGTCGAAACGCTTCCGACTGCACCCGGTAGGCGCATCCCGCCGTCCACAATCCGTCCGCCAGCCGCATGTAGGTGTTGGTAGTGCCCGGAAATCGCGCCGCAAAGTCCACGCTCTTTATCACGGGCACGGATAGTTCTTGGTTGCCGCAGCGCTTCAAGAAGTCGGCCAAGTGCTGAGTCTTGATGAACGGCAGGTCGGTCGTGACAATCAAAACGAAATCTGCCGCATCGTGGGCCGTAAGGGCCTCCAGACCGTTCAGGATGGTTTGGGGTCCCGAGTTACCGCCGGGCAATTTGTCGGTCGCTCGAGACGCGTCGGGATGGGCCAACACTTCGGCCTCACCGGCAAGCACTACTCGTCGAACGTTGCCCAAGCCGGTTACCGCGTCCAGGGTGGATTCTAGGACCGTTTGTCCACCCACTTTGGCCAGAGATTTGTAGGGGGTACCGAATGCCTTGGCATCGTCCGGTTTTAACGTGCCGCCCGCCGGCAGAAGAACATCAAATGTCAACTTGCCCTGGATTATACGGTGAGAAGCCCAGTGTAGATTGAGGACAGTTCCTACGCCGTTAGCGTAGGATAGGGGGATGGCGCGGAACCCGGGGGACCGGATTTTTGGAATTGAGACCGAATTCGGCACATTGGTCGCAGATGAGACCCTCGGAAGCTCTGAGAATGCCGTTGAGCTGATCAAGGACTACATCTTTTACGAGTTGAAGCTGGGCGCGATCGATATCCATGCCCGGGATGACGTTTTCGAGCCGTCCCACAGTGGCGGATTCCTGATGAACGGTGCCCGGCTTTATGTGGACGCCGTGGGAAGCCACTTGGAATATGCCACGGCCGAGTGCAAAGACCTGAAAGACGTCGTAGCCAATGACCGCGCCGGTCAACGTCAAATTGTCCGTTCCCTCCACGAACTGGGCCTGAATGACGCCATCAAGATTTACAACAACTCGGTGGACCACTTTGGCGGGCATACATTTGGTTGCCACGAGAACTATCTCATCCGGGCCGACGATGATCTGCTGAACAACTCAATGTACTTGTTCTATCCGTTCCTGGTGACCCGGCAGATTTTCTCCGGCGTGGGTCGAGTCGGCGGGCATATTCTGACTACCGGTCGGGTGACTCCAAGTTACGAGGACATGATGGCAAACCCGGTGGATTACATCTGGGTGAGTAACGTTTACGGCGTCATTCCCGACGATAGCGTTGATTTCCAGCTTTCCCAGCGCGCCGATCACATTATCAAAACCATTGCCAGTCGGGTTCGTTTCAATCGTGCTCTCATCAATCCTAAGTGGGAGACGATGTACAGCCACAACGGCATGACCCGCCTTCACTTACTCTTCGGCGAGAGCAACCAGAACGAGTTTGCCTATGCCTTGAAGGTTGGAACTACATCGTTGGTGCTTCGAATGTTAGAGGACGGACGGGTGCCCGAGCGGCTGGCAATTTCGCATCCTCTGCTTGCCCTCCGTGAGGTTTCTCGTGATCCATCTTACAAGTGGCCGGTCGATCGCCAAGCCGGCGGGCCGATTTCGGCGATTAACCTGCAGCGCGAGTATCTCAATCTGGCGATGGCTTACAAGGGGGAAAGCGAGCAGACCGACTGGGTTCTGCGGGAATGGGATGCAATTTTGGACGGACTGGAGAAGGATCCGCTTGCCCTTGGAGATCGGATTGACTGGGTGGCCAAGCGATCGATCGTGGATGATTATCGCCGAGAAGAGGGTCTCACCTGGCAAGACGACGCGTTGCATTCGGTGGATCTCGAATATCACAACATCGACCCGGCTGAGTCTCTGTTTTACGCCTATCAGGACATGGGTCTGACGCGGCGGATTCTGGATGACGTGGATATCACGATGGCGATGACCGATCCGCCCACGAACACTCGAGCCAATGCCCGGGCCAAGCTGGTGGAAAAGGTCATCCAAAGCAAGTCGAGGTTTTACGCGTTCGATTGGAACGGAGTCGCCACCGATCGCCACACCTACGTTGAACTGTCGGATCCGTTCGATCCGAACCTACCGGCATAAAAGGGGTTGGTACGCCAGAGATTAGGGAGTTCCGTGAAGAGAATCGAACTTAGGGTCTTGCGGGTTAAGCGACACAAACGTTACTTTCTTAGGATTTGAATTTCGTACGTATAAGAATAGTTGGGTGTATCCACCAGACGGATTCCGACATTGGCAATGAACAATGGCGTCGTCTCCGACCCAATATTCAACTCCTGAACTCCGAATATATTCAACGCAGCCAATTGGCTGATCACTGATGGCGATTTTGTCGGCGCTGTAAGTCTCACAGATGAAGCGCTGGTTGACGAAAGCCTCAGCCACTCGTTCAAATGGCATCGCCTTCGCCCGGTTCGGCTCGTTTATGTATTTTAGTATCTGAAACAACAGGATGAATGCAACCAGCGCCGTGGTCCATCTTTTCCAACGTCTCGTCTCCAATTTCTGGTCGAACATTCTCTGTACGGATTTCTTTAGGGTGGGCGCGAGCCTAATACCAACTCACCAATTTCTGGTCGTCTCGTTGAAGAGAAACCCAGCTTATCCGGCGTGATCGGACACCGTCTCCGCTGCTTCGAACCATTACATAACGATTTTGAAAAGAACCGTCAGGAAGCAGGCACTTGCATTCGACGACCGCGTCGCTGGTCCCGTAGAAAACCATCAACGGTGACCCGGTCCAGTATGCGAGGCGGGATGAATCGACAGATTCAATGCACCCGAGCGGCTTCTCACTCATATTCAGCTTGTCCGCACTGTACGTGCCGCAGAGGTAGCGCTGGTTAAGAAATGCCTCTGCTTCTTTGACGAATATTTCCTGTTGACCTTCTGCGAGATCGGTTCTAGTGAAGAGGACTAAAATGCAAATTACGACAAAGAGCCCAATCACGTACTGTTGCCAATCCCTTCGGGTCCCTTTCCACCGCATACTGACCGACCGTCCTTCGGAAAGGATACTACCGCTGGGTTCGAGAGATGATTTAGCGGTGGCAACCGATTTACTGCCAGCGTGGTGCCGCCTTCGAATTCCGCCACGGACGGTGATTTTTGCCAAATCTGCCTGCCGATGCAAATTAACCCCGCGCAACTGGTCGGTGAATTTTCGAAAAATTTTGAAACTCTGTCGAAAATCGGTCGCGCCGTTCGAACTACTTACAGATCGCGTTGCGATCCACAGGAAAACCATGAAATTCTTATCACTGATCACCGCCCTGAGCTTTGGCGTGGTTGTCGCATCGGCAGTTCCCAAGGCGACAGATCTTCAATCGCCGGCGAAACAGTTCGTCATCTTCTTTTACGAAACCCCGGACGGGTTCGCGAGCCGCACCGCGGCGAAGTCAACGTCCTACTGGAAGAGCTGGACCAGCTACATCGGTTCGTTGCAAGCCTCGGGCAAAATGGAGTCAGGAGCGGCGCTACTTCCGCCGGCAAATTCAACGGAGAGCGACTCCAAGGGCACCCGCCAAGTTTCGAGCAAAGGAATCCATCTCAGTGGTTACGTCGTGGTGAAAGCGGCAACTCTGGGAGACGCCACCGAAATCGCCAAAAAAAGCCCGGCCATCGCCAGCGGCGGAAAGGTGGAAGTGCGAGAAGTCTTGCCGATGGCGCAACATAAAGGCGGTGCAGAATGACCTATAGTCTCATTTTTTACGAAGCTCCCGCCGACTTCCAAAAGAGGGAATCAGCGGAAGCCGGTGCTTACTGGGGAGCGTGGTCTGCGTACATCGATGACCTTTCCGATTCCGATGTCTTGGTCCGCGGGGTGGGCGCGGGCCTGCAACCGCCTGATACCGCTACGGTCGTGCGAGGCACTCAGATCCACGATGGACCGGTTGCGGACACCCGCGAGCAACTGGGGGGATTTGTGGCCATTAACGTGGAATCACTTGACGAAGCGATTGCTTGGGCAAAGAAAGCTCCGGTCTCGGCCGAGGGGGCGGTAGAAATTCGCCCGGTGCTGTCCCCGCCACAGGAATAATGCCTTCCGGTTGGGAATCGCAAATCACGGCAGCGCGAGGAAAAGTCCTCGCGCTGCTGCTCCATCGCGGCATTGATATTGTGGCGGCAGAAGACGCGGTCGCGATCGCCATTGTGAGTGCGCTTGAGCAATGGAGAAGCCATCCACCCGCCAATCCCGAAGCCTGGCTGATGACCGTAGCCTGGCGAAAAGCCCTTGACCTCAGGCGATCCGACCGCAGATCGTCCCCGTTAACGGATTTGGAATCGGTTGCCGCCCCAGAGAATGAACCCATGCTGGATATCTCGGATCACCTGCCCGATGAACGGCTGAGGCTGTACTTTCTCTGTACCCACCCGGCGTTGGAACCCACGGTTCAGTGTCCGCTGATGCTGCAGCTGGTTACGGGAATGACGGTTGAGCAGATTTCTGCGCTGTATCTGGTGCCCGCACCGACCATGGCCCAAAGACTGGTGCGCGCTAAACGAAAGATTCGCGATGCGGGCATCCAGCCGCGCTTGCCATCGGCATCCGAAGTTCACCAGCGAGTTCCGCCGGTTCTCGACGCTCTTTACGGCCTCTATTTCTCCGAGTGGCAAGGAATTGACAGCCCCCATCAAGCCTTGGAGCTGGCCGAAATTCTTGCTGACTTGCTTCCGGGCGAAGCCGAATGTCTTGGCCTCGCCGCGCTAATTTCCTTTTGCGAATCCCGACGCGATGCTCGGCAAGGTCCCCGTGGCGAATTCATCCCCCTAGATGATCAAGACCAGCGGGGATGGAGCCTTCGCGAGATTGAACGCGCGGAATCCTATCTCGAGCGGGCAGCAAAACTACAAGCGATGGGCCGCTACCAACTTGAGGCCGCCATTCAATCCGCGCACACGCAACGGCTGAGGCAGGGAAGTCCGTCGTGGGCAACCATCGTCCGCTTGTACGATCGATTGCTGATGTACGCCCCCACGGCGGGCTTTGCAATCGGCCGCATCGGAGCCGTACTGAAAGCCGAAGGTCCGGCGGCTGCTATCGTCGAACTGGACCGATTCGAAAGTCTGCACCCGGAGGTCGCGGATAGCTTTCAGCCATGTCTCGTCACTCGCGCGCATTGCTTGTGGCAGCTTGGTCAGTTTGAGGAGGCCAAGACGTACGCGCGAAGAGCGCTTACCTTGACCAATTCTGAATCTGAGCAAACATACCTTCGAATGAAATTCGAGGCGTAAGGGTAATTACGCAATCGAGTCCGCGAGTTCTGATGTGGCCCTCGTGAACGGGTTTGAGAGATAGCATCGGGCCTCACTTTCGATACGGCGCGAGTAACTAACTCCGTTTTGCGACCGGTGCTCAACTTGCGCGAAGGCTTCACCCAGAGTAGCGGTACAAGCAGTACCTAAGTCCGGTCATCTCTACTTCGCTTTCAAAGACAAATCCAACCGCCTTCGCGACTCGCTCCGAATTTGCCATTGCCGGACCGATCAGGCAAACGGCTCCCTTCAGACTTTGTGCATTCCCGATTGCTCGAATACTCTCCAACGCCCACGCTCGTCCAGCAAGGCAGCGATCGAAAGCGTAGGAAAGCACCCGCTCTGGTCGACCATCAATCTCAATCTCGGCTAGTGTTACGATTCCTAGGCCGCAGCCATCTTCGGCCGAGCGGGTGAACCACAGTGACAATGATGGCTGGCGAATCCACTCCGCTAACGCCTCTCGGGAGCGGAGATCCGGCCAAAACCGCATGATGTGTGAACGCGAGATCACCCGCCAAATTGCGTCCAGCTCTTCCGGCCCGGCCGGAATTTGCTGCGCGGAGCTTTCATTAATGGTGAGTGTCATGAATGGTTATCGCTATGCGGTCTGAGTGAAAATTTCGGCCCCTGATCCGAGTTATCGAAGCATCTTTTTCAGCGCCTCGTCGATGCGGCGCGCCATGACCCGGTAACCGTCCTGCGTAGGGTGAAGGAAGTCACCCATCGTGGAAGCAGAAATGGAGCCATCGGGCTGTAGCAGTTCCGCTCCGAGATCCAGGTGCTCGACACCGGAAATCCGGGCGAGTTCTCGATTCACGTTCGCCACCGCGGTTCGATCCGGAGAATCTGCCTTTTCGCCGCGCGGTAGGACGTTGAGAAGAAGAATCTTCGCCTTGGGATGGCGAGAACGGATCGATTCGGCAATCGCCCGTACTCCGTCCCCGATCTCGGCGGGGGAATTGAATCCGATGTTGTTGGTACCAATCAGCACGACGATCGCTTCAGGATGGATGCCATCAATTTCTCCCTGTTCAATGCGCCAGAGAACATTTTCGGTTCGATCCCACCCAAAGCCAAGGTTTGCCGCTCCCCAGGGTTTCAGATAAACGTCCCAAATGGTGCGGCCCGTCGGCGGAGTATTGTCTCCCGGTCCCAGCGGCGCACCGCCCCACCGGTGCGTGATGGAGTCACCGATGAACACAACCTTCGGGTTTAGGGCGCGCAGGGAAGTGAGGACGAATTGGTGCCGAGTGTCCCAGTCGTAGAGGGCGAAATCCCGGTTATGGGTCACCGGTACGACCGCGCTATTCATGGGGTTATTTTGGGTGATCGGTCGGCGCCCGATCAATTTTGAAAGAGTCGGTTCCATGGCCATGGCCCAAAGGCGATAGCCGTACGCCATCGGGTGCAACTTGTCGGGCATCACGGAATCGGGAATTTCTCCCTTCTGGTCTAGAAACACGGGACCGATGTTTAGGTAGGTGACCTGTGGCAATTTCGTTTTTGCCAAGATGACGTTGACTTCGTCGACGGCCTTTCGTTGCGCCGATCCAACGGTGGCGCGGGGGAAAACCCCCATAAGCAGAATTTTGGCTTTCGGGAGTTTCGCGTGGACTCTGTTGGCCACCGCAACCACGCCTTCGGCGATTTCGGCTGGCGTGTTAGATCCCACGTTGTTGGTGCCGATCATGATTTCAACCACCTTGGGATTGATGCCGTCCAACTCACCGTTATCCAGCCGCCAAAGCACGTGCTGCGTGCGGTCGCCGCTAATGCCGAGATTGAGGGTCCGCGAGTCACCGAAGAATAGATCCCACGTGTCCTTTCCCCGATTGTGGAAGCCATCTCCAGTGTCTGGCTGGCCGCCGAAGGCGTGGGTGATGGAATCACCAATGAGGACCAAGTCTACGTTCCCCTGCTGGGCGCGTTGCACCATCGCCCGGTGTCTCCCCATCCACCAATCGTTATTGATCGGGGCCGGGACCGTGGCCGTGTTGACGGCTGCCATCATCATCGAGAGCGTGGTGAGAATCACGCTCCGAAGAATACAGCAATCAGTACTTGACGGTGGCGAGCGCGGCCTTCACGATCTTCTCCACCGACGGCAGAACGAACAGTTCGAGGGGTTTGACCCATGGCACGGGCGTATCTAGGCGAGTAATTCGAACGGGCGGAGCATCTAGGAGATCGAATGCTTTGGTCGTGACCCGACTGATGATTTCACCGGCAAACCCACAGGTCATCGGCGCTTCGTTGACCACGATGATTCGATTCGTCTTCGCCAGCGACTGGAAGATGGTCTCTTCGTCCAGCGGAACCAACGAACGGATATCGATCACTTCTGCCGATACCCCCAGTTTGGTTAGCTCTTCCGCGGCGGCAAGGCAGTGGTAAACGTTTTGGCCATAGGAAACAAGCGTGATGTCTGATCCTGACAGGCGGACAGCGGCCTTGCCTAGCGGAACGGTGTAGTCCTCCTCCGGCAAAATTTCGGCGATTTCGTTCTTTCGGTACAGCTCTTTCAGCTCAAAAAATATGGTTGGATTCCCATCTCGAAGACACTGTTTTAGGAGCCCCTTCGCATCGTATGGCGTGCTCGGACACACCACGCGAAGGCCGGGAGAATTACAGAACCAAGCCTCATTCATTTGGCTATGGTAGAGCGCACCGCCGCCATAGGCTCCCGCCGGGCCGCGAACGACCACCGGAATATTGACTTCGCCGGCAGTTCGGTAGTGATAGGTCGCCATCATATTGACGATCTGGTCAAAACCGCACGAAATGAAGTCGATGAACTGCATCTCGGCCATCACGGTCTTGCCGTTCAGTGCCATTCCCACGGCG
>Ga0209188_1003467_pt1 | contig 10886 bp, 12 predicted proteins | sample C_130625_EF_Meta_FD_187307 | JGI IMG/M metagenome (GOLD analysis project Ga0209188, IMG submission 187307) | Freshwater microbial communities from Lake Croche, Canada to study carbon cycling - C_130625_EF_MetaG (SPAdes) (version 2) | ecosystem: Environmental > Aquatic > Freshwater > Lake...
GAATTACAGAAATGTGTATGGTTCAGAAAAGGAAATTAATATGGACGGACGTACTATGCGTACTCTTGCTGAGTACATCGCTGAATTGCATCGCCGCGATCGGGACTATCACAGAACAAGTGAACAGCCCGGGTTCGATACAACGCTCAACAGCAACGTTGACAGCGAGCAAGGGGACCGGGATGGAGATGAACGACACAGTAAGGACAGCCCGGGGTAAAGTTGGTATAACTTTTGCCGATGACACCAAGGTACAGGTAAATGAAAATAGTCGGTTGATCATTGATGATTTTGTGTACGATCCCAAAAGCAAGGCTGGTAAACTGGCATTGAATATGGCCAGTGGCACAGTTAGATATGCTTCAGGGGCAATCGCTCATAACAACAATAACAAGGTGGCTATCAATACTCCTACTGCCACTATTGCTGTTCGCGGTACTGATTTTACTGCCACAGTTGATGAGCTAGGTGTTAGCACAATAATTTTATTACCCAGCTGTCGTCTTGGATATAAGAGTATAGATGAATGTGTAACAGGCGCCATTGACGTTATTACTGATGCTGGTGTCGTAACTCTTAATATAGCATTCCAGGCAACCAAGGTAGAATCACGCAGTAACCCTCCGCCAAAACCCGTCATTCTCAAGCTCAGTGAAGATTCAATTAACAATATGTTGATTTTGGCACCGCCCAAGGAACTTGGTAAAGAAGATCGAACAAGCACACGTACAAATATGAAAACTGGGTTGGATGTAGATTTTCTTAAAGAGCAAGGTCTTGTAAACGTACTAGATGCACAACAAAAAGAAATATTTCAAGATACACTGAGTCGTAACTTCCTTGACCAAAATTTTCTTACCAACATACTTGACATACTAGATGCTCAAATGAAAGCACAATTAAATCTATTAAACACAACCAGTAGTAGCCTATTGCCGGACTATCAGGCCATCACAGGAATCATAGTAGATATACAAGAACCTAAAATAACCTTGTCCCGCGATGACGGTAGCAACGTAATGAGTGTGACAGTACCCACAACACAAAACACCACTATCTATATGACACAAGGTGTACTAGATTTTAAGAATCGAGTTAATTCGGGAGGCAGCACAGTGATCACGCTGATACAACGATGATGTCAAAGAATAATGCAGAAGTCTGGCAGAAATACGAAGCAGAAAAAAGATCCTTGCGTAAAAAGAACCTAATACAAGGTTTTTTTGTAGCACTGGTATTGGTATCGTTGCCTTTTATTATTCTTTTTGTTCTTCTATTATCGTCCAAGGCATACGCTCAGGCCATTATAGGAGTTAATCTTGATGGCACAGCCATTTATGCTCCTGCTAACAGCAACACAGTTTACATTGACCAAATTGGATCTAACAATCAAACAACCATTGTACAAGATGGCACAGGGCATTACGCCAACCTTAGTACGGGTGGAGCCAGTGCTACTGATTACAATGTGTTCAGCATCATGCAACAAGGTGCGGCAAAGTCTGCTAGTATAGAACTTAAAAGTGGTAGTAACAATGCATTTAATATACAGCAGGACGGCACCGGCAATCATATGACCAGTATACAGAATTTTATAGGGTCTGGTAATCAAGTTACTGTTAGTCAAAGTGGAGCAGGCAATCACTCATTCACTGTTACCAATTCAAACAACACCACCAACAACGGCAATACTGTAACAGCCACACAGTCGGGCAGTGCCGGTGCTGACAAAACATTTAATTTATATTTTAATGGAGCCACCGGGGCCGGTGTAAATATACAGCAGACCAATCCTGCACAGGCTGACCAAGGTGGCATGAGTATACAATGCAATCCTTGCGGCTCGGGATGGAGCTATACTAGATTTTAAAGGATTCAGTATGATAACCGTTAACCAATATTTGGAAATCTTTAAATTTTCTACTGTGGAGAATTTGAAACACATCAAATGGGTCTTGTTCAGATCCAATACCACCAATCCAGATCTACACAATCGTTACGAAGCAGTAAAGATTTCTCTAGCACAGCGAGACACACGATAGATAAATAAAGTACGGGCACAAGATAAGGTGTCGTGGGAATCCGTAATCCACAATGGAACGCAAGTTCCATTTTTTACCTCTAAAGGAATTGGATATGAAAGTTAAAAAATTGATTCAAAAATTAAACAAAGCCGAAGTTGAACACAATCTTGACAAGGTTAAAAAGTTTTGGTTCGAGCTGTTAAAGAAAAGTCTCAAGCACAAGCATACAGAATCTGTAAAATAACTGTAATATTTCAAAACCAATTTTAGCGGTAAATACGAGCATGGAACGTACTTATCGCTCAATTTTTATCTCCGACGTACACTTAGGCACTAGAGATTGCCAGGCCGATAGACTCAATAATTTTCTCAAACATAACACCTGCGACATACTATATCTTGTGGGAGACATCATTGACGCTTGGAAAATTCAACAGAACAAGTGGCGCTGGAAACAGAGCCATACCAATGTTATCAGAAGAATACTGGGACATGCTAAACGTGGAACACGAGTGATCTACGTAGCAGGTAACCACGACGAATTTCTTCGTCCACTGATACCATATGGTATGGGCTTTGGTCGCGTAGAAATTTTTAATCAATGTGAACATCTGGGTGCAGATGGCAAAAGATACTTGGTGACACATGGCGATTTATTTGACGGCATTACTAGGCTGGCTCCTTGGTTGGCATTTTTGGGCGACAAGCTGTATGACCTGGTGCTGGATTGGAACAGCAGATTCAATTGGGTGCGCCACAAACTGGGCTTTGGATACTGGTCATTAAGCAAATTCCTTAAACACAAAGTCAAGAAAGCCGCAGACTTCATGTTTCAATTTGAACAGAATCTAGCGGCATATTGTAAGAAACGCGGATTTGATGGTGTCATATGCGGACACATACATCATGCAGAAATCAAACAAATAAACGGCGTCACATACATGAACGACGGCGACTGGGTTGAAAGTTGTACAGCACTAGTAGAACATCATGATGGTCGATGGGAAATAGTTACATGGACTCAATCAAATGACAAAGACAATACTTATAATAACTGATAACTTACCGGAGCAGATCAATGGCGTGGTTACGACCTACAAGAATATTGAGGCACATGCGACTATGGGCAATTATAACGTTGTGGTGCTTCATCCCGGGTGGTTCAGCTACATTGATTGCCCTGGCTACAACGAAGTCAAGATTGCCTATCCGCGCAATATGGGCAAGAAGATTGCGGAGATCAATCCGGATTATATCCATGTCGCCACAGAGGGTCCTCTTGGTCTGTGGGCTCGAGCATATCTTTCATTGGCTGGTATTAGGCACAATACCGCTTATCATACTAAGTTTCCAGAAGGACTTAAGAAACTTTTTGGCATACCTGAGTCCATCACTTGGCGCTTTGTTAGATGGTTTCATAAACACAGTGGCAAAGTTTTAACTACTACAGATTCAATGGTAGAAGAGCTCAAGGCACATGGCTTTGACGGCGAAGTTATTCCCTGGACACGTGGTGTTGACCGTGACATATTCCATCCAGCACACAGGGTACAAACAACCAGCCGATATCTCTTGTGTGTGAGCAGAGTAAGCAAAGAAAAGAATCTAGAAGCATTTTTTGAAATGGACTTTCCTGGCTATCTCAAAATCATGGTAGGCGATGGTCCCATGCTAGAAACATATCGTAAACGCTATCCTGATGTGCATTTCACAGGATTCAAAACAGGTGTAGATCTAGCACGTTATTATGCCAACGCAGAAGTGTTTGTGTTTCCCAGTGAATGGGAAACTTTTGGTATTGTGATGATTGAAGCCATGGCCTGTGGCACACCTGTTGCGGCGTTTCCTGTGCAAGGACCAGAAGATGTGGTTGATGAAGGTGTGACAGGTTGCCTAAATACGGATCTAAAGCAAGCAGTCCGTGATGCTCTCATGCTGGACCGTAGACTTGTCTGGAATGGCAGTGCTCGATGGTCGTGGGAACGTGCCTGGGCAATATTTAGAGACAATTTAATTATTTGTAAATAGTAGCATGAAGCATCAAATAGCGTTGTTTACAAATCACCCAGAATGCAGTAAAGATTGTTGCGATGCTATGACATTAGCATTAAGTCCACATTTTGATATCAAGCTATTTGATCGAACCCAAGTCAATGAATCTACCCTGGTAGGCATTGATATTGTGGCTTTTCCCGGCGGAATTGGCGATTCAGACAGTTACGATCGATTCTTTAGGCGCCGAGCCGAAAATTGTATAGCCGACTATGTGGCCCAAGGCGGACATTATTTGGGTATCTGTATGGGCGCATACTGGGCTGGCAGCAGATACTTTGACATATTGGACGGAGTTGATGCTGTACAGTATATCCAACGTCCCAGTGCTGATATTCGCCGCAGTTACGGCACAACTGCGCCGGTAACCTGGAATAATCAAGCCGAAGACATGTACTTTTACGATGGGTGTGCCTTGATAGGCGATGAAACTAAGTTTGATACAGTTGCTAGATATGCCAACGGTGATCCAATGGCCATTATACAAGGCCGCATAGGCATAATTGGCTGTCATCCTGAAAGCCAGGAATATTGGTACCAGCGACCCTGGCAGTATATCAACACAAAATGGCACAATCAACGACATTGGAATCTTTTATTGGAGTTTGCTGATCAGCTGGTACTCCGATAAATATTTCTATGAACTTCAAAAAAATCCTAACTAGTCCTTGGACTGCTCTATTAACATTGGCACTTGTTATAAGTATAAGAATTGCTGATCCTAGCTTTGTAGAAAGTATAAGACTAAGATATTTTGACACACTAATTGCTAGCAAAACTCCAACTGAAAACAACATAGTCACTGTCGACATTGACGAAGCCGGGCTGGACAAGTACGGCCAATGGCCATTACCAAGGGCAGAATATGCTAAAATCATTGCGGATCTGTACCGTCGCGGTGCTGGCCTTGTTGTGCTTAACGTTATCATGGCTGACAGTGATAGAACTGGTGGTGACGCAAGTTTTGGTGCCGCTCTTAAAAAATATCCAGTAGTGCTTGTAAATGTTCCAGGTCAACAAGATAAAAATACTCCACGGATTCCAGGTTCAGTAGTACTGGGTCCTGAATGGATTGATCAAATAGTCAACTATCCCGGTGTTATTGCCAACTTGCCTGTGCTAGAAAATTCAGCCGCTGGTATTGGCACAGTACACACCATGCCCGAAATAGATGGTGTTAATAGACGTATTCCTCTAATTGTGGCCAGCAAAGATAAACTGTATCCCAGTCTGAGCATGGAAGTACTACGACTGGCTGCAGGAGATTCAACATTTCAAGTAAAGTTAAACGAATACGGTGTTGAGAAAATGCGTATTCCAAAATTTGGCCCTATTGCCACAGACAAGCTGGGAAGAATTTGGATTGACTGGTCACAAAAGTCACACGCTTACAGTATTGTAAACTTGCCTGCAGATCTCAAAGGCGCAGTGGTCCTTGTGGGTCCTACAGCGGCAGGCATTGTTAACCCGTTACCTACCAGCATTGGTGCAGTATATCCCAATGTGGCACAGGCCGCAGTAATGGGCACAATGTTTAACAACGTGACTATTCAACGTCCAGACTATGCAGATGGCTTAGAGATCATTGCCATCTTATTCGCAGGACTGTTATTACTATTTTTAACAAGGTGGACTTATGCAGGACTTGCGAGTGTTATTGTATTGGTTGCTGGCGGCGTTGTTGGCAGTCAGTATGCTTACAGTAACTTTTTATTCTTATTTGATGCTACTGCCATTACAGCTGGCACAATCTTGGTCGCTCTGCATGCCTATGGTGTCAAGTTTGTAAGCGAGTTCTTGCAAAAGCAAGCGATTAAAAAACAGTTTGCCGGCTACTGCTCTAAGGAAGTTGTAGAGCTACTACAAAAAGATCCAGACTTGATCAAGCGTGGTGTGCGTAAAGACGTAAGTGTTATGTTCAGTGACTTGCGCGGCTTTACACCCATTGGTGAACACTACGGTGATGACGTGGCAGGACTTGGCAAGTACATGAACGGCTACATGGATGCTATTAGCCAACCAATGTTGGACAACAAAGGCATGATTATCAAGTATGTGGGTGATGCAAGTATGCACATACATGGCGCTCCTATTGAAGATCCCAATCATGCTCGCACTATTGTCAAGGTAGGCTTAGAGATGTTGGACAAAGTAGACGAGTATACTAAGCTAATGGAAGCACAGGGCTTACCTCCTGCCGCCATGGGTTGGGGTTGTAACTCAGGTATCGGCTTTATCGGTGAGATGGGTTCAACAGAACGACACAGCTATGACATATTAGGTGACATGGTTTCAACAGCCGCACGACTAGAAGCACGTTGTAAAGCATATGGTGTGCTATGTATTATTGGCGCTGAAACATACAACCGTACCAAAGACGACTTCTTCTATCTAATGTTAGATAACTTACAGCCAAAGGGTAAAACTGTAGCAGACTTGATCTACACAGCACTACGTACACGTGGCGCTGATTATAGCAAAGACAAAGAACAACATGAAGCAATGCATGCCTTATACCGACAGAAAAAGTTTGACGAAGCGGCAAAGATGTGTAAAAAACTAGTAGGTAATTTTGATGGGCAGATGGATAAGTATTACAATATTTGGATTGAGCGTTGCGACTTTATGAAGCAACAAGACTTACCAGATAATTGGAATGGCGAATTCATAGCACATGAGAAATAATTTATTAGATTGTTGGCTTGACATGTATGCCTGGTGGTGGTTAAATCTAATCTTTGCAAAATACAGAATCCCCGAACAAGCCGGGGATTTTGAAAAGTTTATGGGATCGTTTAGTTTAAACGGAATCAAGAGCTCGAACCTTTGCAAGCCCCAAGCGCCTAAGTAGTTGTATATAAGTCCATCCTAGATCCCACTCCCAACGTTTCATTGATAACTTAGCACTGGCAGGATCTGCGTGATGATTGTTGTGTAGTTCTTCGCCGCCAATGAAGAATGCCCAAGGTACAATGTTAGTACTGTAATCTTTAGTTTGTGTATTGCGATAACCAAACCAGTGACCAAATCCGTTGATCACGCCTGCGGCCCACAACGGAATCCAAATCATTTGCCATAACCAAGGCAACCAACCCCAAGCCCAGCCCCATATCATTGAGTTGATAAAGAACATTACAACAATACCTACAAAATTAAATCTTGTGTAGATATTACGTTCAACCCAATCATCCGGAGTACCCGCTCCATACGATTCGACCATTTGTTTATCTTTTGCGGCTGTTGCATAGTAAAACGCACCGCCAACAAATATTTGCCAAATGCCAAATACGTGTGGACTATGCGGATCGCCATCTGCGTCGGTGAATCTATGATGTTTGCGGTGTGTAGCTACCCATTGCTTTGTGACCATGCCTGTGGTAAGCCATAGCCAAAAACGCATAAAATGTTCTATACGACTATCAAATGTTACTGAACGGTGTGCTTGTGATCTGTGTAAGTATAATGTGACGCAAGCAATGGTGATGTGAGTCATCACCAGAATGTATAATAATAAGCCCATCTAGTACTTATCTAACTGCTACCGCCGGCGGCCCCTTTGTTATCTGTCTTCTTGGCAATGCTATCAGCTTCTTCCATTGCTTCGTGAAATTTCTTGTTGGCTTGTGCTTCGACTAGGGCAGTCTCCATAACACGATCACTTTCGATCATCTTGCCACGTATGGTCAACACAGTATTGACCTTTTGATTCAAACGTATCAGGTCATTGTCCAGCATACGAATACGATCAATGAGAGCAATAAGCACACCATTGGCATCCGAGATAACCGGCTTGACTTCGGTTGTGGCCCAGGACCATACATACTTGATGATATAGCCCATCCCAACTGCCATCACAATTGGGAAACCGTATTTGTTAATTAGTGTTACAACATCCATTATAAAATATATCCCAAAATTAAACCTATTACAAATGCAAAGCCGGACCATTTGGCTAGGTCTAGGTCGGTCCAAATTTGACGAGCTGGTAACTTCATGTATGGATCGTACTTTTTCATTATTCAAACCCTCTTGCAAACTTTTCAACAGGATCAACTTTTTTAATCAGTCTCACTCCGTCAACTTCTACAAATTTAAAAATGTCTCCGTCTTTCCAGCCTAGATTGTGTACAGGAAGTTCATCGTCTAACTTGATATAGTTAGGGTATAAATCCCATTCATAATCATAATGTCGCATCAGTCTCTCCTTGCGTCGTTTTTACCGTCAGCTCGACTGATACGGTCTACATCAGGTCGTAGGCCTAGTGCGTTTGATACCACAGTATCAATACGAATAACATCATGATTCATGGTTTTAACACGATTGTCCAGCGCAGTAATGATACTGGCCATACCTTTGACACTACTAAGTACTCCGCCTAGTAGCAATTTGATAGTCAAGAACACAAAGTATCCGCCGGCCAATGCCGCGGCAACGGGAAACCCCAAGTCTCCAATAATCTTGAAAATCTCACTCATGCTAGCTCCTTGAATATACGTCTTATTATGCTAGTATTTATTGCTTTAGGCGTTTTTTGACTTCCTCTAAGTAATTATATGACAACTCAAATCGACGATGATGTCGACTATGATTGCCGGGGTCTCGACCATTGTTTATTTGCACCAAAATACCAGAAAAATTGTCTACTAGTTCATCTACAATGATATCTTTAAACTGAGTGTAAAAATGTTTGAAGTTGTATTCTAATACTTCCTGCATTTCCGTATGCATTTGTTCTAGAGCACAGTGATCCATAGCACATAGTCGTGCCAATTCTGCAGTAATCTTTTCTATGCGTACATAATGATCTGTTTCTAGATCGTAACTTTCATCTATCCACTGATCAAAAGTCTTAAAGCCGTAGCTTTTTAAATAAGCAAGACTGCCCGGTGTACTTACTAAAAAGAATGGACGTTTTGCCACAATGGGTTTGAATACTTTTTCTGTTAGGTGCAGTTTTGAATCAAAGTACACAGTTTCAGTTACCACATGAAATAATGCACTAGTCAAATCTTTAAAAACTACATTGGCACTCAAACTGCCGTTGGGTTCTGCGGTATCTACTATTAAAGGTTCGCCGCGATTTTTTAAGGCAGTATATATTGCAATCCTGGCTTGACGATCCAATGGATTTTGTGGATCTTCGATAGTCTCTTGCCAACCTGTATGAAACAAACTAACATGACCATGTTTGACCAAATCTTGATTGATCAGGTTTGCTACCAGATGTAAACGATATGAACGTAATTTTGACGTTAAGTGATTATAACATATAAATACTTTATCAAATCGATCAAATGAACTTGGGTTCACATACTGAAAATCTCTATACCAATCCAGCGCCGCAAACCCGTGATAAAAATAATACCAATTATATAATTGTTCCGATTTTATAATGCTATTGGTAAGTTCTGATTTATCACTATTGGCCAATATTCTAATTTTTCTAGGTGCTTGCAGAGCTCGTGTATCTACTATAGACTTTTTTACAATAGGTATAGTATAATCGTACAGAGGTTCTTGATCGAAGAAATAACAATGGAAGAAAGTTTTTGAAGCATATTCAAATCCAGGCCTAAGAGTAGCATGGGAAATGTCGGATGAAATAAGGTGCTGATAAGTGCCAAATGGGTAAAAATGAAATGATTGCCCGTCGGTAAATTGCGATATTAAATTATCGTGTAAAATATTATAGAATCTATCTAAGGAGAACATTAATGGAAGTAGGATTTATTGGAATTGGCAAGTTGGGCATGGCCTGTGCTGAGACTATGGCAACTAAACATGCTGTGACTGGGTATGATATTTATCCACGGTCAAGCAACAAAATTAAAATTGCCACTCAGTTGGAAGATGCTGTACTGGGCAAAGACCTAGTTTTTATTGCTGTACAAACTCCGCACGATCCCATATACGGCGGCGATCAACCTATTACTCATTTACGAAATAAAGATTTTGATTACACCGTCGTCAATGATGTTCTCAAACAAGTTAACGCAGTGGCAACCCCAGACCAACTAGTAGTATTAATCTCCACAGTACTCCCTGGCACTACCCGGAGAGAACTGAAGAACAACATCACCAATGCACGTTTCATTTATAACCCCTACCTTATTGCAATGGGGTCAGTTGAATGGGACATGGTTAACCCCGAGATGGTAATCATTGGTACAGAGGATGGTAGCGAAACTGGCGATGCCAAGTTGCTGACCGACTTCTATAATACATTAATGGAGAACGATCCACGTTACGTAGTAGGTACGTGGGATGAAGCAGAATGCATCAAAGTATTTTACAATACATTTATCAGTGCCAAGATTGGCATTGTTAACATGATACAAGATGTAGCAATTAAACAAGGTAACATCAACGTAGATGTAGTGACAAAGGCATTGGCCGACAGCACTATGCGTATCATGGGACCAAAATATATGACAGCAGGAATGGGAGATGCAGGGCCGTGTCATCCACGCGATAACATTGCCTTGCGTTACCTTGCAGAAGAATTAGATCTAGGTTACGATTTGTTTGATACTATCATGAAAGCACGTGAGATTCAAGCAAAGAATATGGCACGTTACATTTACGATCATCGTGCGGGATTGCCAGTTTACATTCATGGCCGAGCATACAAACCTAACGTAGAATATTTAGAAGGCAGTTATAGCCTATTGGTAGGTTACTATTTAAAACAAATGGGAATTGATCCGTACTACATCGACCCGCTGACAGATCCCGACACCGTGCCAGCGAGCGTATTAGGTTGCGTATTATTGGCACACAACCAACAAATCACATACGGCTATGCTGGA
>Ga0209188_1003468_pt1 | contig 10883 bp, 9 predicted proteins | sample C_130625_EF_Meta_FD_187307 | JGI IMG/M metagenome (GOLD analysis project Ga0209188, IMG submission 187307) | Freshwater microbial communities from Lake Croche, Canada to study carbon cycling - C_130625_EF_MetaG (SPAdes) (version 2) | ecosystem: Environmental > Aquatic > Freshwater > Lake | place...
TGTTCCTACCTCAACCCATGTTCCTGCGGCAGTATCTGTTACATCTTTTTTATACCAAAATGTAACAAGATTAGTAGTTGCTACAATAGCATAAGCACCAATTGCTCCAATACTAGATAACGGAGCCGGAATAGGGTCTGTAGTAGCTTTTGTAGAATCAGTAATAACTATTGGGGTTTTTAAACTAAATGTTTGTCCGCCCGCAACTGTGGCAGCGGCAGCATTCCATTCAAAAATGCCCCATTGGGTGTTTGCAGTATCTAACCAGAATGTACCGTCTGCAGGGTCGCCCTTTGGTGCAGATGAAAGTGCATTTAGCATACCTAAATCAATATCGGCACGTACTACATATGCACGATTACTTACTCCCAAATAACTATAAGCTGCCTGCAAGCCATATTCGTTTTGTTCGCCAGCATGTACTGGGTTATTGCTTGCATCAGTTTTAAATATTGGTGTACCAAATGTGTCCGACAAATCTTTCTGACTAGTTAACAAATATACATTGCCTGCATTTGCTTTTAATGTTCCAGGAGCTGTACCAGTACCTGCTCCATTTTGTTTACTTTCTGCTGAAGTAACAATGATCAAGGGGACTGTGCCCGGTGCGGCTGGTGTATAGAAACTTTCATCTATAACTGATACGCTTACGCCTGGTGAACTAAGTTGAGCCATATTTTAATCTCCATGAATACGAGTTCTAATTGTATTTAGTGGATTTTGGTTTTTTACCCTTAATACACCTCAGAGAAAAGGTTCAAAAAAGGCTTAAATAAAATATGAGACCACTTTGTTCGTGCGGCCGTGGGCCTGTAGCTGTTAACTACTATAAGGAAGGCAAGCCTTACTACCGTAGTCAGTGCGGTGCATGTAGTCGAGGTGTTAATTTACCTCGATGGCAAACTGCTGGATATAGAATAAAATCAGTATGTGATAAATGTGGATTCAAATCACCACATAAAGAAGTATTTGCTGTATTTCACGTAGATAGTGATCTAAATAATTGTCGCCATACTAATCTTAAAACAGTATGTGCAAACTGTCAACGTGTGCTACACAAAGAAGGTATTAAGTGGAAACAAGGTGATTTGGTACCAGATCTTTAATCTGGTCAAATAATGCATCTAATGTAGTATTGTTATCTAATATGTGATCAAAATTAGTGCCGATCCATGCAGTTTCGCTACTGTGAACTTTTAATACTTCTAATTTTCGTTTGCTTAGTGCCCAGTTAGAATTTCCATCGGGTCCTCGATTCGCGCTCACTGCGGCATCGTACCATTCAGGTTCATCGCCGCGAACAACACGTACAACAATTCCGCCTGCATTTTTTATTGATTTAATTTCATTAGGAAAACGACAATCTGAAATAACAATGTCGTCTTTGCTTGTGCGAAGTTTATTTTCCAAGCTGGCGATCCAGATGTCATCGTGGAAACCTCTACGACACACTTCTGTTCCCCATAGTTGTAACATTAATCTAGGAGTAAGGTCGGGCATTTCTAAACGTTCTGACCACCATGGATCAACTTGTTCACGCCATTCACGGGCTTGTTTAGTTCGACCTTCTAACATGGTGCGGTCCCAACCAAATACTTGCGCTACTGCGTCTTTAAGACTATTGGCAAACGATTCTCGTCTAAACCCATGAAAGTTAACTAGGTAATCAGCAATAGTATCTTTTCCAGAACCAATAAAACCGCACACGCCTATAATCATATCATCTCCTAACGATATGCTATTATATAACAGTTTTGTTACAAGGTCAATATATTTTTAACCAATTACAAACGTCATTGGAGTTCCGCCCGGTACATAATTTTCTAATTCTTTGTCTAAATTTGTCATCTCTTCTTTGGCTGCAGATAATAGTGCTGTACCATTTAATGTGATGCCGCCAGATCCTGGACCTGTTATGCTGGCAAATTTACTACGTGCTTCGCCAAGCATCATTCTACATAGAGCGAGTGTATAGTTTTCTAACCAATGTCTTGCGTATATATCTTGTAATAAAACCCAGTCGGGTCTAAAATTTTGACTTTTAATTAAAATTTGTTCACCTTGGGCAAACGGACGCTGTAAAATATTTAAAATGTGGCTGGTAGGTTTCCATTGAAATTCGATATAACTACCAAACATACGTCCTACTAATTTCTGATACCCTGAAAATAATTCGTATGTTGCAAGTCCGCCCATCATACTTCCGCTCATCATATACGTGTTTGTGTACGCCAAGTTGAATGGTTCGAACAATGTTCCACCTGCACCCATACCCGTTCTTGATCCTATTGCTCTACGAAATACGCTTTGAACATTAATAATTTCATCAGGTAATCGATATTCGTTAACGTCTTGAATAAGTTCAATAAAACTATAGCTCTCTTCTACAGAATTTGAGCTACGTTGACGAAATCTTGATAGAGCACGGTTTAGTGCCATTTCGTAGTGTTGAGGGTCTAATTCCACATCTACCATGCCATCGCCTAGCATTAATCTTACATATTCAAACACTTTGTTGCGTTCGATAACTGACGTCGATTGTGTTGTTGATGCTTGTTCTTCCATTAGATGTCCTCCACTCATATTTATGCGGCGATAAATATCATATGCCAAGACTCTCTCTATATAAACCGGAAAAAGGTGCGGATTACCGTTTCATAGACCGCCAAGCCAGCGAAATGTTTCAAGTTGGGGGTACAGATGTATATTTGCACAAATATCTAGGACCTAAAACTGATGCTGAGATGGGCCGCACTAGCGGTACTGCTGATCAGCCGGTAATAACAGACCATAATGTAGCAAACATACAAGATTTATTATTTCTTGAAAACCGTGATCGCAAATACGATCAAGAAATTTATAGATTACGGGGAGTTTATAATGTTGCAAATATTGATTTTAATTTAAGTCAATTTGGTTTATTTTTAGATAACGATACACTTTTTATGACTGTACATATTAATGATTTTATCAAGTACATTGGTCGTAAACCTATAGTAGGTGATGTTATGGAGTTGCCGCATCTGCGTGATGAATTTGCTCTTAACGATTACGATCTTAGTTTGCCTAGATATTATTCTATTGAAGATGTAGGTCGTGCTAGTGAGGGTTTTAGTGCTACATGGTACCCGCACTTATACAGATTAAAATTAAAGAAAATTACAGACAGCCAACAATTTGCAGATATTCTTGATAAACCAGCTAGTGATGATAGTAATTTAACTTTAAGAGAATTACTCAGCACTCATAATAAAGAACTAGCAATTAATGATAAACTTGTTGCTCAAGCAGAGATTGATGCGCCTGCTAGCGGATACGAAACTAGACAATTTTATACACTAGCTGTTGACGAAACTGGACGAACTTTACTGCAAACAGCTGATACTTCACAAATAAATGCCGCTACTGTATCTACAACTGATAGCGTTGATTCAGTCCCTGTTCGTAGCGGGTATAGCGGTTATTTACTAGGTGACGGTTATCCAGTAAATGGTTATGCGTTTGGTCACGGGATACAATTTCCTGAAAGTCCTGTTCAAAATGATTTTTATTTAAGAACTGATTTTATGCCTAGTAGACTATTTAAATTTGATAGTACCCGTTGGGTCAAAGTAGAAGATAGTGTACGAATGACTATGACTAATAATGATACAAGACAAACTCTTAAAACTAGTTTCATTAATAATACGAATACAAATACTATTGCCGGAGAAGTTGTTCAAGAGCGTCAACCAATATCTTCTGCATTAAAATATAAACCACAGGCGGATGTATAATGCTTCATTTTTATGACGGTCAAATTAGAAAGTATATTACACAGACTATTCGTGTGTTTAGTAACTTTGTGGTTAAAAGCGGCGACGGTACACTAACTAGAATACCTGTAATGTACGGCGATCAAGATAGGCAAGTTGCTAGTATTATTACTCAAAATTCTGAAAACAAAATTAATTCTGTTCCAAAAATTGCAGTGTATGTTAGTAGTTTAGACGTAGACAGAGACCGATTAGCTGACCAAACATATATTGGTAAAGTGCATATTAGAGAACGAGACTTTGACGGATCTAATCATTATACAAATAATCAAGGTAAAAATTATACTGTAGAACGATTAATGCCTACACCGTTTTTACTAAAATTAAAAGTAGATATATGGAGTGCAAATACTGATCAAAAATTACAAATACTTGAACAAATTTTAGTCTTGTTTAATCCAAGTTTAGAATTGCAAACAAATGATAATTTTGTTGATTGGACAAGTTTAACTGTTTTAAATCTTGATACTGTTACTTGGTCAAGCCGACAAGTGCCTATGGGGACTCAAACAGGTATTGAAATTTCTAGTCTTAGTTTAAGTACGCCTATTTGGATTAGTCCTCCTGCTAAAGTTAAACATCTTGGTGTAATTACACATATTATTACTAGTATGTTTGAGGGGAGTAGTGCTAGTCCAAGTGGATATATTGAAGGGCTTGGGCAAGATCTTGCCGACAGTACAATTTCTTTGTCAACATTATTGTCTGAGCAACATACTACAATTACTGATTATAAAATTTTAATTTATAACGGTGATGCTGTAATATTAGGACCAAGTGAGGATGCTATTCCTAGAGAACCCGGTATTGATCTTGCAATTAAACAAGGTATACCTATTGATTGGCATGCAGTTTTAAATTCATATCCTGGAAAGTTTATTGCTGGTGCAAGTAAATTATATGTTCTTCAATCTGACGGTAGTGAAGTAACAGGTACAGTTGCAATAAATCCTATGGATAGTACAATTTTAACAGTTAATTGGGATTCAGCAACTTATCCTGCTAATGATTATATTAATACAGATGGCAGTCGTCAAGCAGGTGGTGGCAGAAGTACTGGTACATTTGATGCCATTATAGATCCGTCTAAAGTATATCCAGGTAACGGCATGTCTAATGTAGTTGCAGGGGATAGATTTTTAATTATTGAAGATATAGGTAATTTAAGTAATATTGATGGCCCTGATGGATGGAAAAATTCAAACGGTACTAACTTTATTGCAAAGGCAAATGACATTATTGAATGGCAAGGTACTGCATGGCATATAATATTTGATGCCGCTCAGAATACTGACAATCTAATCTATCAAACTAATATATACAATGGTAAACAAATTCAATATAAGTGGAACGGTGTTTCATGGGTTAAGAGTTTTGAAGGTGAATACGGAGTAGGATATTGGAGACTAGTGCTGTAAAAGATCGTATTGTTTGTAGTGGAGCATTGTTCTACGCAAAACCTACTGGCAGATTTTTACTTCTACAAAAAGCTCAAGGCAAACATAAAGGCACTTGGGGATTAGTTGGTGGTACTAATATTACAGGCGAAACTCCGTGGCAAGGATTGCAACGAGAAGTTACTGAAGAAATAGGATTTCTTCCTACAATTTTAAAAACAATTCCATTAGAAACATTTGTATCAAACGATACAGTATTCAGTTTTCATACATATTTGTGTGTTGTTGAAAATGAATTTGTACCTACGTTAAGTAACGAGCATAATGGTTGGGCATGGAGTACTGTTGATAATACTCCCAAGCCACTGCATCAAGGATTGCGTAATAGTTTTAGTAATAAGATTATTCGAACTAAACTTCAAACAGTGTTTGAATTAATTGAATTAATTTAAGCAATAGATCCGCCAATTACTCCGCCTGCGTTAAACACAGTTATCGTAGCAGTTCCGCTAGTAGCTGACAGCGTGACTGCTGTTACACTAGTTCCGCCACCTTTAGATAAATTAACAAAGTCATAAGTTGTAGAAGTACCTGCTAAAATATTAATAGTTTTTGTAGCGCCAAAGGTGTTTCTTAAATATAAAATAACACATCTACCAGCTGTTAAATTGCTAATTCTAATTGAATTTTGTGTACTACTTGTACTTTGAATATAAGAATAATATCCAGTAGTCGATGCATCAACGGTTGCATCAGCATCAGCAGTTGATGTAGAATTGCCTTGATTTATACTATTAACTGATAAACTGGTTAAGGTACCAACACTGGTTAAACTAGAACTAGTAACACCTGATCCTAATGTTGTTGCACTAAGAACTGACACATTATTAATTTTAAATGATTTACCTGAGGCAATATTCCAGTGTTCGCTTGATGTCCAATTAGAATTTGTATTATCCCAAATAATAGTTTTATCAGTTGTACCTTTAAGAGTAATACCACCACCATCAGCTGTAAGATTGGTTGCACCTGAAGTGGTGATTGTTGATATAGCGCCTACTGTAGGAGTTGTACCACCAGTAACTGTATAGGTAATACTAGTAGAATCTATAATACTTGTTACTAGAATTGTTGAAGGACTTCCTCCATATAATGAACCAGTGCCAGGTGTTGCATTTATTGCACTGCCGACTATTAAGCCAGCAGTAGTAGTCATGTTAGTGATAGTTGCAGACCATGGGCCTGAACCTGAAATTCCGCCAACTGTTCCTGTTGAACTAATGGCTGCGGCAGATACACTGGCTAATTCAATATTCTTATCATCTGTATTAATAGTTGATGTATTGATTGTAGCAGTAGTGCCGTTAATTATTAAATTTCCTGTTACTGTAAGATTATTCTTAACAGTAGTTGTTCCTGTACTTGCTCCTATATTAACACTAGTTGCTGACGCAAATGCATTAACCGTTGTAGCAATTGATGGTAATAGATTAACTGTTGAATTAGAAGGATTAGTACTAATAGTGGGGCTATTTAACACTAGTGTACCTGAGCTAGGACCTACGCTTGTAGTTGAAGTTAAACTAACTGGTACATCAGCGGCAACTAAAAGACGATAACCTGGAGAAGCATTTGATCCAGAAGATGGCCCGGCAAATACATAGTTTGGGTTAACTAAACCAGAATTTCCACTAGAATTAATAATCGATCCAGTTGCAGGAATTGTTAAATTTCCACTAGAATCAAAAGTCCATGTGAACCCAGAATTACCTACTCCTACTACAATGCTTAGGCCGCTGTCATCGCCTTTTATAATTTTTGACATCTATTATCCTTAATTAGGGGACCAAAGTCCCCTATATTAATTAAGCGTTATCTATCTTAACTGAAGTATTTAATACACCAAATGTCCAATTAACACGGGCGCCACTAGCAAACTCGCCTGTTGTACCTTGACGGGTTACTACGCAACGACGGTTTGTAATTTTAGTTACCCAGTATGTACTACCAGTAGAATCTGTAGCTTGAATTGCCATAGTTCCTGGGCTTGTTGGATAGCTAGTGATTAGCTTACAGAAAGCAAGACCGTCTTGATTTTCAACACGGAAACGTTGTGTGTTTTCTTGTTTAACAATATCGCTGTCACTACGAGCAACTTCACCTACTGTAATAGCAATCGCCTGCATTGCAGTGTACATTCCAGCATAACCAGTTGATACTTGTGCTTGTAGAGTTGTTGTTGCGGCGCCTGTACCACTACTGAATGTAACTGCTAAGTTTTGACCAAATGGTGCGGCCGGGTAGTATGTGAATGTACCGTTAGCATTACCAGCTGTTGTAGTAGCTGTTGTAGTACCGTTTGGTGTTGTTACCAAAGTCATACTGGTTGTTGTTGCGGCAGGACTTGCGGCAACATAGTATGTACCGTTAGTGATAAAGCCTGATGTGTCACTAGTAATAACCACTGGAGTACCTGCTGCCAATGCTGTTGTTACCGAGGTAAATCCACTCAATGCACCGTTGGCGGCTACTGTTACTGTACCACCAATAGTTGGAGCGGCTGTGACTGTTTGTGCAAATGCACTTGTAGCGCCAACTGAGCTGCCAACAACAAATTGTGTATTGCTGATTACAGCAATAACATAATAAGTTGTACCAGCTACTAGGTTACCAAATGCACGAGCTGGAGTAAATCTCATACCAGTTGTGATATCAGCTGTAGAAGTAACAGTTATTAAGTTAGCTGCCGCACCTGTTGGAGCACCTGCATTGCTAATATTTGTATCGTTAGCAACTAACGGTACACCGTTTGTGCCATTAATACCTAATTGATAAGTACCGCTTCCACCATATGTATAGAAGTTGTATGTTCCAGCGGCTTGTGCTGTGAATAAATTACTTACTGTAGCATTTGCACCACTAATTGCAGTAACGGTTGTACCTGCGGCTAGACCTGTACCAGCTACTAGTTGACCAACTGCAACACTAGTACCAGCACTTAATGTGATAGTGTTTGTACCAACTTGTCCACCACTAACCCATGTTGGGCTAACTGCGGCAGCGGCTGTTGAAGTTAATTGATATTGAATGTATGTACCGGCTGTTACTGAACCACCAGTTAATATAGCACCGTTACTGATAGCAGTTCCACTTGAGAAAGTAGTAGTTAGTATACCTTTGCTAATTGTTGAACTTGAAATTGTTGAAGATATAGTTGCTGGTGTAGCTTTAATATAAGTTGTACCAACTGTTGCTGGTAGATAACCATTACCTGAGTTAGTAATATTAGCACTATAGATACCCCATTGTGCTACGGCAATAGTATTACCTGCACCACTAGATCCTGAACCTGTTACTGCTAGAGCTGATGTAGTAATACCAGCACCAAGTACTGTACCACTTAACCAAACTGCTGATGTAACTGCGCCGGCTACTGTACCAATTGTAACTGAACCGTTACTGATAGCAGTTGAACCACCAGTGAATGTAATTGCTGTACCAGCAATAGCAAGAGCGTAAGTTGCGGCCAATGTTACTGTTGTTGAGGCTGAAGTTGTAGCGGCAACATAGTATGTTGTGTTAATGGCTAAACCTGAAGTTGTTGTAACTGTACCACCAGTGATAAAGCTGGTACCTTGAATATAGGTTCCGCTTGTAACTGTTACTGAAGTACCGTTAGTGTTAGTAATTGTATTACCAGATACTGTAGCTAGTGTTGGTGTATACTTAACATTAGTAGTTGCTTGTGTTAAAATATCAGTTGATAGATAAGCTACTGTGGCTGTACCACCAACTGTAATTTGTCCAGCTACTGGTGTAAAGTTAATTGTACCTGTTGCTGTTGTAGCACCTTCAGCAGATAATGCCGGTGCTGGAAATGTTGCGGTTACGGCACTTGTATAAGTACCGGCTGTACCAACTGTAAAACCAGTTACGCGACTACCACCTAGATCATAATCTGTTGGTAATAAACTGGTATTACCAAATGTGCCAGTAGCACTTGGATTTCGTTTACCAAAATATTTTTTATTTAAAGGACGTCCCATTTTGTTTTCTCCTTAGTGAAAAACGGCGTTCTAGGCCGTACGCGGTTGGATTTCCGCATAAAACTCACACCGTGTGAGTCATTACCATGTATTTATGCGTAAGTTATTCTTAATGCTGTTTGATCAAGATAAGCAATATCTTTGTGAGGATATATTTGATTACTTTTAAAACTAACTACAACTCCAAAAGTTGCATCAGCAATGTTAGCTGCCGTAAGTCCTGTTGTATTCCAAAGGTCTGTAGGACCTCCATAGATATGAGTATTACCGACCGGAAGAGGCAAATTAGGAATATCTCCTGTATACATACTACTTTGTACAGGATTTATAGTACTTGCATAATTGTCGCCTATTAGCTGACCATTTAAAGTTAACTGGATTACTAAATCCTCTATACGGCCAGCACGTTGTATGTTAAGTTGAAGTTCTATTCCTGTTATTGTTCTTGTAACATTAGGTATTTTATAATTTGTGCACCACAGTTGACTAGTGTTACTTAGAAATTTTTCCATCCATAATCCACTAATTGTGTATAACGGTTTACTACTAACTGCATAATTGTTTTCAACAATAGTGTTACCTTTAGTAATCCAATCTATACTTGGGATTCCTGTAACTTCGTTGGCAATAGTTATATTAGTTAATTTCTTTGGATTATAAAATAAGGAAGTGGTCATCTTATATTTAACCAAAGAGAAAGGGCTCCGAAGAGCCCTTTAGTTCTAAAACAATTAAGTTCAGATTAACTGAATTTAACGTTACCGTTAGTAATACCAACACGACCTAGATAGTCAGCGGCGTTACCTAGAGAAGAAGCTGTGTTTGACAACTCAACATAACCATAACGTGTCATGAATGATACGACTGGTTCAAATGTTGATGGGTCAAGAACAACACCACTGCTCATCAATGGAATGTATGGGCAATAGAAAGCTGCCGCATCACTCTCGCTACCGCCTTTGTAACCGATCAACACTGATGTTGAGTCAGTTGCATAGCTGTTAACATAGATCTTCATAGCATTGTTCAATGTACCAACGAACTTGGTGTTTGTTGGGGCTTCGAATGTGCCTTCTGTTGTACGAGCAAAAGCTGAAGTAGTAGCAGACTGAAGAATTGTAAGAGCAAATGGACTTACAACTGCCCAGTTACCTGCGCCACGACGTGTACGTTGAGCGATCAAGTTAGCAACACGGTTGATCTGAACTGCCAATGCGGCATGCTCGTCACCAACGAATGTAGCTGTACCAGAAACTGCTGACTGGTCATATGTTTCTGTATCTGCACCAGCAAGTGTTAACAAGCTAGCTAGAATTTCTTGGTCGATTTCAGCAGTAATTTCTTGTGCTAAAGCAGCCATGATTTCTGCTTCAACGTCAATGCCTTGTTGGGCTTGTGCGTCTTGAGCAGCTTCAAATGTCCAGCGAGCTGACAATTTACGTGTCTTAGCTTCAACTGTTTGTTTCAAGATTTGAATGCTCATTCTGTTACCAGCTTGGCCTTCTAAAGTAGCTGTTGAAGCTGCCTTAGCGGTTGAACTAGCATTACCAGAATAGGCTTCTGCAATCTTGAATGGGCTTAATGCCTCTTCACCAGCAACAACGCCACTACCTGTTGATGTATCG
>Ga0209188_1003469_pt1 | contig 10882 bp, 16 predicted proteins | sample C_130625_EF_Meta_FD_187307 | JGI IMG/M metagenome (GOLD analysis project Ga0209188, IMG submission 187307) | Freshwater microbial communities from Lake Croche, Canada to study carbon cycling - C_130625_EF_MetaG (SPAdes) (version 2) | ecosystem: Environmental > Aquatic > Freshwater > Lake...
ACTAGGCACCGCGTGCATTTCAAATTTTCTTCCATATAAGAAAGTTAGCACGTTATATAAAAGAACGCAACCCCGTTATGGAATCGTTATAAAAAAGTTTTCGGTTTCTAGAGACAGACGTTCGAGACTCGGGAGGTCAGGAATGCCGGTTACGCTGCTTCCGATATATCCAATTCTTCGTTGGAAGTTAGCGAAGGCTGCAGCCGTCTTGTGGTCCCACTCTCCTCGCTTAGCTCCGCGCAGACCGACGGTCATGCCAAGTGCAAGTTGGACGGTGATAATGCAAGGGTGTTTGAGTCCTGGAATAATGATGGAACTTTTAACGGACGGCTTCGTTGGAAGTTTACCTGGATCCGGACGAGCTGCAGCATCCTGCTTCTTTGGAAATGTTTGTTTGAAGTTTGGCCTGGCGAAGGCGAGTACTTCGTAAACATAACGGTTTCGTCTGTAGACGCCGTCGTTAGCTGCGCTGCCTTTTGGAGTTCCGTTGGAAGTTTGAGCTTCAATCACCTGGAACATCCCATGCTTTGAAAAGTGCTCGACGTTAGTGACGATTCCTACGTGAGGCATACCCTGAGGGTCTCCGTGAGAAAAACTGAAGAAGACGATGTCGCCTGGTTTCGGTCGAACGTGCGTCATCCCTCGTTGGAAGTAGTAGCTCAGAGCTGCAGCTGTGTGCACATGCGATGGCAAGTTTAAACCAACGGTTCGTGCGATAACGTCAATGAAGCTGCCGTTCCAATCCCTGTCTGGGTGACCAACTAGTTCTCCGTACGTTGAACCTTTATTCATACGTGCTTGATACCCAATGTGCTTTTCGGCTTCATTAAGAAACGCTTGGCGGTTCGCTCTCATCGTCATCAATCTCTCCGGTCGTTAGAAGTTTCTCCAGGGCCTGCAGCAAATTCGCTGCTTCGTTAGCTCTGGCTGTAAGTCTTATATGTTCCAGTCTAGTGGACGCTTGGTTGACGTCTGCAGCAAGCTGGGATGCGAGTTCACGTGCGTTCGTTAGAAGTTGCGGATCCGAGCTATGCATGTCGGTTAATCCTCCTGGATTTCTGCGTCGATGACGTCTTCGTTGGAAGTTGGTGATCCGGCAACACCGGCAGTGCGTGCAGCTGCAGCTTCCTGGTTCGGATCAACTTCGTTGGAAGTTACCAGGATGCCTGCCTCACTGAGCCTGGCGGCTGCGTCGATTGCGTTCGTTGCAAGTCGGTTCAGACGTTCAGCGATGATGCTAGCTGCCGGACGAACTTCTAATGAAACGTTTGTGTCAATCTCCATTCCGCCGCGGACTCCGGCTCGGTCAAGAATTTCAGTCGCAGCTTTTAGCTTCACTGGCTCAGACTCTGCGTTGCTCATCATATCTTCAAGAACGTCGACGGCGTACGGCGCTGCCTGGAATAACTTCTGACGAGCTCGTTCGATGTCATCGCCTGGCCGATGCTTCACGCTCCTCAGGTGAATTCGGCAAAGACCGTCATCTTGTAAACGTCCTGAAGACCAGAGCTGGCAGCGTATCCCGTCATCCTTTACGTTGGAACATCTCGTTGGAAGTGCGGCCGGTTTACGTTTTGATGAGACCGGGGGCGCGGATTGTTCTTTTATATAAGCACGAGTTGCGCCGATGACCCAAGGTGGGCAGATGTAGTCGGACGCTTCTTCAGCTAGAAGATCGAGGCCCGTTAGATAATCGGAGTTTTTGTTCGTTGGATCTGTGAGGATGGGTTTCTTCTCAGCAAGGCTCAGGATACGTTTCTCGGTTGCCATTTCTGATGAGATAGCTTGAATCAATCCTGTTGGAACTCCGTTGGATGCGTACACTGGAATCCAGTTGAACTTTGCTCGACGTAGGAGTTGACGGTTTTCAAATGTGTCATCGCAAACGCCGCGGTCAACTTCTTCGATTCCGATTTCGGAAAGGTCTGGACGTATGTTTAAAGGTTCATTGATTTCTATAATAGGAGCTTCTACGGGAGGAGCTTCGAAAGGATCGATCTTAACTTCCAATGGACGTTCATTAGAAGTTGAAGAGGAGGATCCTGGATCTGAGCTATCGTCTGTCATATGTTCCTTCGTTCGAAGTTTGGATCGGATGGAGTCAACCGGGGAGAGGCTCGTGACTCCACCCGACCGCTTTTGCGTTTGTTTTTGTAAACGCCGATAAGGGGAGCCTTCCCGCAACCTTTTTTATACAAGGTTGATAGTTCTCATTATGGGGGCAGTTTGAAAAGTTTTTTAGGCGTGAGGTGTGAGACGACAGCATTTCGTGGTTTAGAAACAAAAAAATCCCCCCGAAACCATAAGGCTTACAGGGGGGACTAAGTAAAGTTTTGAAGTTTTACTTTTTAAATAAAACTACTTACAAAACTTACCTTTTTTATCTTTTTTCTGTTTGAGTGCTAACTGACGAAGTTTTTCGTTTCTAGCTTCATTTTTGTAGTAAGGGTCTTTATACAAAAGTTCTACAACTTCTTTTTTATTGAGTAGGTAGTGCCTGTTGTCTCCCAAGACATAATACTTTTTTAGATGTCCAGCATAAACGTGATAAGAGACAGACCTCTCTGTTAGAAACAAAATCTTGGATGCTTCTTGTCTTGTTATCAAATCGGGATTAGTTTTTAGAATATTCTCTCTCCACTTGGAAGCGAACCTTGCTTCTTCCAGATCTACCATAAAGTTGTATCCGTTGGAAGTTGGATGCTTCTTGAGGCGACCTTTCCGAATCCAGTATTGAACCATACCGACTGTGACGAAGAGTTCTTTGGCTACTTCTTTCGGTGTGAACAGTTGCATACTTCACCCCAACATTCCTGAGTCTTTTCTAACCTAGCATTTCTATCTGACAAAACTCTAATTCTGCGTTGTTCTTTTAAATCATCATCTAGTCCCCAAATAGTAGGAGGCCAAATTTTAGGGGGTTCAGGTGGATCAGCTATAAATCTTCCAACAGAATCTCTTAGCGGTTCATTAAGACTCATTAGTCTCCTCTACTTCTTTTTGCAATTACAGTCTCCCCAGCATTCTTGAGTCTTTTCCGATTCGATGTTTTTTTCTAATAGAATTTGTATTCTATGTTGTTCTCTTAAAGACTCGTTATATTGAAAAATTACTTCTAGTGTTTCATCATCCATTGCTGGGCTCCAAGGCACTGGTAGTCCTGATTCTGGGTCAGGGGGAATTACTGGTCTTCCGAAGGTATCTACTATGGGTTCACCATTTACTTTCCTCAAAGGTTCATTGCTCTTTTTGTTCATCTACTTCTTTTTCTCTGTCCGGATGGCACTTGCTACAATCGCAATACCAAATGTTGTCGTAATACTTGATTTCAGCTTTACACTTTTCGTGGTGACCTGTGGCGCAAAAACCACACATTGGTCTATTCGGATTCTTCGCCTTCATCATATTCCTCTGGACTAATTATTTCAGTTGGATCTTTGTATTCTGAAAGATACTCAACGAATGCGTCGTACAAGATTTCGGGGGTAAGTTCTGGAACTTCATATTCCGAATCTATATCTTCATAATCTTCCATTGCTTTTCGTTCGAATTCTAGATCGTCTTCGTATTCTTTTTCTTCTCTGGCAAGTTCGTTGTAATATTCTTCTTCCTCAGATTGGCGATTAGATTCTTCTTGACTTTTTTCCATCCATTGGTCAATAACTTTAATCAGTTCTCCCATTGTTAGATACTTTACAACTCCGTTCCAATCTTCAGCATTTCTCAAGGCAAGTCTAAGCAAGTCCACCGACATTTTTAATCGTTGCATATCAGCTGGCATACTCAGCACTCTAAGAACTTTGAGTCCTGGAAGTTCGTGCATTGGGACTACTTCCAGCTCAACATCTGCTATTTCTAAAACTATGTATTCCATTACGAGCCTTTCACAACTAGGGGGACAATTTTAATTTTTGGATCATTGGAAAAGGCTATGCCCCAACCTTCACATTGAGGGCAGTCTTCTGTATTTACTCTATGCACTATTCCGGAACCTGTGCATTTAGGACAAGTGATAAGTATCTCACCATTTAGGTTTTCGTACTCAAAAACACTTTCCAGCTCTACATTTTCAATTCCGGCTTTTAATATATTTTCCATAATTTTCTGGACAACCTCATTGGCATTGAAATCTCCAATGGTGTTCATATATTGCTCAACCCAGACTTTGAGAAGTACTCCTCTGGCACTAATTGAATAAGTGGATCTTCCAGTCACATCTTCCCGAACCCCGATGGTTTCGTAGATTGTTTCTCGAATGACTTGTATTGCTTCATCTAGATATTTAACTTCTAGATACTGACCCTGCTTTGTGTATCTAAACTCGGCGTAGGTTTGGACTATTGGTTTGTCTATCGTCATTATGTATTTATCCTATCGGTTATCTTATCGGCAGTCAACACAAAGAAACGCGTTGTACCCGTGTCTTCCATTTTGAGAGATCGCAACTGGACTAACTGGCTTCACCACATTGCACTTATCACATTTAGGGTCAATCAGCCACTTTACCTCTACTCCAAGAGATTTTGCCTTAGACATAGATTTGCTCAAAGCGTGTGAAGTTCCCGATCCATTAGTTTTTCTCAAAAACAGTCTTGTATCAGATACTTCCAAAACTAGACGAATTTGCTTGCAATCGCAAGCCATCCTAGTCGGGTTACAAGACACTACATCAGCATAGGTTGCGTGTCTAGTATTTGGATGTCCACAGATACAGATCCGTCCATCACGTTCTCTAGTTCGAATAACTTCTTCTTCTGCAACTTGTAAAGCTTCTTCTTCCGAGAAATCGAAAAAGCTCATTGCATCCTTATTTTCTTCCAATTTTATCTCCAATCGATAATTAAAAATGATACCTTACGAAACAACTATAACACAACTAAAAACCCATTTATTGGTTTATTTCAACCTTTTTTTACTACGCGTATAGAGAAAAAATTCCGCATTAAGGGAAAATATAGTTGCAATAATCCATAAAGTGTATATTGGATTAGTTATACTATCAACTTTTTTACAAAAACTTTTGTTTTTTCCGATAGTATCTCTACCATAGATACTATTCACTTTTTGCAATAACTTTTCAAAATATCTGATAGTATCTTTTATAGTTGTACACAAGATCCCTCGAAAGGACCCCCCGATGAGTTGTCGTGAAACACCAGATTTTGACGAATCCGAGGTCCTTATGTACAAAAAATTACACAAAAAAGCTTCTGGAAACCCTTGGATATTCTCCACGTTTAAGGGTGACGAATATCCTCCAGACATCATTCTTTCGATAGTTTTAAGTGCGGCAGCTTGGCCGGTAATGATCTGGTATTGGACAAAATCATATCTTTGGCCTATTTTCTCAATTCTTCTATCTACGGCACTTTTGGCAATTTGCTTCAATTTAGGCTCTTTCTATCTTTATGTCTTAATTGGCTATTTCAGCGCATTATTCGGAATTACAAGCTGGCTCCTAATTGGCTTTGCTCACGGAACTACCCCAAAACACAGAGAAATGACCATAAAAGAGTGGTCAGACCATATTACTAAAGATTTAGATTAAAAGGTCATAAACCCGATTCTGCGGTAAAATAGATTCGGGAGAGATACACCTCTATAGAGAGATATCTCATATGAAACGCAACAAATCAAAAAAAGTGCCACAAATCATTATTGTGACACTTCTTTCGGGATTACCGATCTGCTATGCAGAATCAGCTTTAGCTACTTCTTCTTTCGGTTTATTAGAACAGAAGCAATCGAGCTCACAACAATCAGTGAAACCCAACCAACTACTAAACCAACCCAAAAACTATCTAAATTCACGGTTACAATCATCTCTAACTCCTTCAGTTGAGGATCTTAATACTCTAAAGTCTACACTAGCTGACTACAACACGCAACTTGACACACTAATCAGCAAACAGCCTACAAACGACTCCCCAGAACTTCAAACAGCCATTAAAAAAGCTCAAACAGCTATCCAGACTCTAAAAACTGACGTTTCTGACCTTGAATTGGCCTTAACTACCTATAACAATGCCAAAACTGCTCTTACCTATGCTCTAAAAGCACAAACTCTTGCGGACAAAGACGCACAGGATAAGAGAAAGATCCTCAGCTCATCGCAAACTTCCCACGAAGCCACGAAACAACAATTAGAAGTTCAGAAGACCGCCGTAGCTCAAGCTCAAACTCAAGCCACAGAAGCAGATGCAAGTGCGCTCCAGGCACAGGAACTTCTAATGAAGACGACGGAAGCACTGACGCAGCAGAAAGCCATCACAGCTCAGGCACTACAAACTTTAAACGAACGTCAAACTGACGCCATCGCAGCATCGTCAACATATACCCAAGCACAACAAACACTTACAAATGCAGAAGAACAGAAAGCACAAGCAGAAAGAAATCTTTCAGCTGCAACTTCCAACAAAGCACAAGCACAGAAAAACTTAGCTGCAGCTACCGTCCAACTTCAAACGAAGCAATCAGAAGTTAACTCATCCAGGGAGATCTACAATTCCGCCGTTGCCCACTACAACCAAACTTTAGATGAGTACAACCAAGCTTATGACTGGTATCTATATACACAACAGAACGTCAACTTAACACGCACTAATCTTCAAGCAGGACAACAAAACCTAGACCAAGCACAGTGGAACTATGACAATAACCTCATCCCAGATCCAACGTGGACACCAGCAACTTACCAACAAGAGCACACCAGGCAAGTTCCAACGACCACTCTTGTTCCAGTAACAACTACCACCCTTACTGGTGGACTAACCGCTGATTCATTCAACAGGCAGAATTACTCATCCCGCCCTCCTCTTCCAACTTCTAACGAAACTCCTATTGCAACTCTTAACGTTCCAAATATTAACTACCAATGGGGCGGAGGTAGTGTTCTAAACTCAGGTAGGTATGACCGAGTCCTCGTTCGCTTCACCGGCCAGCTCTCGGCCCCGGTCACCGGCGACTACCAGTTCTACGCCCCCGCGGACGACGGCGTCATGCTCTACCTCAACGGTCAGCTTCTGGTCAACGACTGGCGCGACAAGGGCGGCGGCGGGTCCACCTCGGTCCCCGTCCACCTCGAGGCCGACACCCCCCAACAGCTGACCCTCTACTTCTACGAGAACGGCGGCGGGGCAAACGTCTGGCTTTACTACGCAACTCCAACCACAGGCTTCCAGATTGTTCCAGCAGCCTACTTAGGCACAACTGCTACCACTACAACCACCTACGTCGAACAAACCACATACATCACCGAAACCTATTACACAACTGAAGTAATTCCTAACCAAATAGCCCCACTTATTCACGACCCCGCTCTACTTCCTGACCTAAAGAACGCACAGATCTACTACGACGCAACTGTTCTATCAAACCAGCAAGCAGAAGAAGACTGGCAGTTAGCACAAGCAGATCAACAACAAGCAGCTCAGAACTCTACAACTGCTTACAACCAAGTTATAGATACTGCCACCACTCTGAACGCCCTTTCTTCAGATCTGGACGTCGAACAAAACGCATTCAACCAAGCCCAGGCAACTTCTAACGAAGCAGATTCAAATTTCCAGAAAGCACAAAGCGTGCGATTAGAATCCCAGCAAAATTTGGCATCAGCTGAACAAACTGCAAACGAAGCAACCCAGTATTTAGCTGGATCTAATGCACAATTACAGGCAGCTCAACTTGCTTATAACATAGAAGAACAAAAAAACCAAGAGACTAAAACTTCCAACGAACAAGCAAAGACATCATTGGAAGCAGCATCCTCAGCTCAATCTCAAGCCCAAGCAAATCTAGAAACACAAACAAGCTTGCTAAGCTCTGCAACTTCTAACGAAGCTCAAGCTCAAGTTGACGCAGATCTAGCTGCAGCAAACTCAACCCAAGCTGACACCACATCAAACGAAGCATCAAGTACAGCACAGCAAGCTCAGATCACCACCGACAACTCATCAACCTCATTCCAGTCTTCATTGGAAGTTGCCCAGGCTACCATTCTCACAATCCCAAACCTCATCAAAGAAGCCACCGACATCTTCAGCACACCACAGGGCTCAGCAGATATTCCAACAAATCTAGATGCAAGCAACTTACAGGACATTGATTTAGCTCAAATTGACCCAACAGAACTTAGCCCAGAACAAGCCACACTACTTGTAGCAGCTGCTCTAGAAACCTTCAATACAGCCACAGAAGGCTCTCCAGAGTACAATCAAGCCCTAGACGCCCTTTACCTAGCTGCACAGCAAGATGACATTGTTGTTGACGAGTCCCTAGCCAATATCCCGGGTGTTGGACAGGCTGCAGTAGCCATTGCTAACGTTTTGAACTTAGTTGGCAACGTTGGAGCCGATATTTCACCTAAAGCCCGTAAAAAAGCTCAAAACCTTGTTGTAACCACCCTTGTTGTTGGACAAATTGCCCAAGCAGCAGCTCTAGCTACCGCCAGTTCAGGCGGTTCATCTAACAAAACAAACAGAATAAACAGGAAGACAGGAAAGTAATGAAAAAACTAGGAAAGTTCCTATCAGACCTACTAAAAGACCTACTTGACCAAGCTTGGACCCTACTAGGTTTAGCTTTAGGTTGGGTACTTCTAGAAGGCTCAGCAAGAGATATCGTAGGAAAACTAATTGGAGTCACACTTCTAATCTGGGTACTCACATTCCCTATTAGACGTGAAAAAGACGAGGATGACGAGTAATGTTTGCTTATTTAAAGCACTACTACTTTATAAAACACAAAGATGTCTCTCTGCTTGCATTAGAAGCTTGGAGAGAGTACATCAAAGGTAAACCACGTATCTACAATATGGATATTTGTCACAATTTTCAAAAAGGGTTTATTAACACTTACCGTCACAATTATGCTAAGGCTCAACTAGCCTTAAATAAAGCGTTGTAAAATTAACTGTAACACCCAATCACTATTAAGGAGACAAAATTATGGCCGTTGAAGTGACATACTTCGAACCATTTGATCCAAAGCTTCGCGGAGACGAGCTTGGAAACTTAGCACCATATCGTAACGGACGTCCACATCGTGGACAGGACTGGCATCCAAAGGAGAAGAGCCCAATCAAGGCTATCTGCGATGGCACAGTTGGTCTTGTTGCTTGGACCGATGTACTAGGACACATCCTTGTTCACTCTTCAGCAGATGGCAAGCACTGGGTTCTATACGCACACCTCGCAGTAGCACCTACCCTAAAGAAGGGTGACAAAGTTGTTGGCGGTCAAACCGTTCTAGGTCTAGTTGGTGGCGGTAAGAACACACCAAGCGGATCCGCAAGTACCGGGGCCCACCTTCACATGACTGTTGCCACAATGGGAAAGAACTTTGCAGGAGTTGAAGCACACTTGCTTCCATTCGAGCGTCTAGTTGACCCACTAAAGCTTTTCACAGCAGCTCCTAAGAAGTCTGTTGCAGCAAAGGTTGTATCCGCCGTCAAGAAGGTAGTTCCTACCAAGAAGGCGTAATAAGCTAGCCCGGAGATAAAGGTGTAATTAAAACACGTAATAAACCTGACCGGTAGAAAGAAGCCCCCACCTGACGAGGATGGGGGTTTTCTTTTACTTCTTTTTTAATTTACTAATTAATTTTCTTATTGGCCACAGAAGAATCCAAAAGCATTTAAATATTGTATGTAGTACCCAAATGAATAAAACTAACGAAGTTAACATAAATAAAGTTAGTGGGAACTGACTTCTTTTAGGAAGTTTAGATCTTGCTTTTACAGTAGCTCTATAGCTAAACGGTTGATTCCTACTATTTCTCGGCATGAGTCACCCAGTAGTAATTACAACCCTCACAACACGGTTTATTGTTTGGATCAGTAAGAGAGCTAGAGAACTGAAAATAATAGACAGGATCTTTTTTATAAAGATTAGCCTTGTGTGTAGCTATAACTCTAAAACTCTTCTCACTGTCATGGAACCAATCAGGTAAACCATCACCCCAAGAATCAGTGTTAGCAAGAAACAAAGCTTTGATGTTAGCAACATTGTTCTCTGTCTTTATGCCACGTTTGTCAGCTTCTTCAACGCAAGCCATGATATAAGAGAGCAGACCTTTTTCGTGGCCCCTCCACATCTTTACTGCAGGGTGATTACGCCATCCGGCTTTAGGGTCGTCACTCGATAGAACTTTTAGGATCTGATAACCCTCTAAAATCTGCTTGTTCAATCGCTTATTGTCTAGTACTTCTGCGGACTTGTTGAAGTCTTTATACGGTAGAAATGTTTGCATACTCAAACCATACTGACGTTTACCACATTTGTCAAGATATATTTACTATTTTCTACCTAATTTAATTACATTAGTATAGGTTACATATCCAAAAGGATCTATTACAATCGACCCTTCAGGGTAGCCATCAGCATATCTTTCATGGGCAGTGGCAACAAAATAGACTCCAACACCTTCAATTTCAGTTACATGCTTGTGAGGGTAGTCGATCAGATTAGATACTAAAATAGCCGGACTTCCAGTTTCAATATTTGTTTCAGGTTTAAATGCCTTACCTAGAATGTAAAGATCTAAACCATTCTCTTCAGCTACAGACGCAGCAAACTCTCCATGCCACTTCTCATAATCTTCTCTAGACTTCATAAGATCTTCAAATATGTTGTGGCTTAGCCCAACACTTTCGGCTAACCAGCTTAGAGCAATATTATCTCTAGGGTGGCAACCGCCACCGTCACTCATGCCAGCTCTCATATACTTAGGGGAAATAAGTCTTTTAGTTGAGACAGACCATGCTTTAAAGATGTCATCAAAATTCATACCAGTCTTATGAGCAAGCTCTCCCCAAGTATTTGCGATAACCGTTTTTGCAGTAATCCAGGTGTTGTATGAAACTTTGATACCCTCTGCAGTTGTT
>Ga0209188_1003470_pt1 | contig 10879 bp, 10 predicted proteins | sample C_130625_EF_Meta_FD_187307 | JGI IMG/M metagenome (GOLD analysis project Ga0209188, IMG submission 187307) | Freshwater microbial communities from Lake Croche, Canada to study carbon cycling - C_130625_EF_MetaG (SPAdes) (version 2) | ecosystem: Environmental > Aquatic > Freshwater > Lake...
TCACTATAAGCTATCATATACACACCGTTGTCTGGATTCATTGGAATTATTTTATGAATAGGTCCGGGAACAACCATGGTGACAGGAAGATATTCTTTCATAATAGGAATGGATGTTTTTGTAAACTTTCCATAGACACGAATAAAAGGTTGTCCAACTATTTGTTTATATATATTTAACCCGGGAAGTAATGTGCGAACAGTATCAACAGTGGTAGCTAATATTACTTTTTTCGCGAGACATTTTTTCCCCGTTTTTGTCATTAATTCAAAATAATCACCATGATCCTCAACGGAAACGACTTCTTGAGAACATTGTATGTTTTCTTTCTCAATTTTATCTACTAGTTTGTCCAATAAAACTCTCCAGCTAATAGAAAGTCCAGTCCATTTTGCGTAATTGTCGTCAAACCCGTAGTGGAATAATGTTCCCTCGGCGGATTCATTCTCATAATCGGTATAACCAGAGCAGGTAGTAAAATGTTTGTATTCGTCGGGTTGTAAAAACTCCGACGCATATTCCTTGAACGTTTTATGTTTATCTTTCTCGGAGTCATAGTTTGTTTTTAATTTCATAAAAACTTTTTTCAATTCGCACTTTTTTTGAATTGTTTTTGCGTAAACGGGTGTTACCGGAAATTCACCGAACTTTATTTTTAATTCGTTCAATAAGCGAATTAAAGAGGCGTCTTTATTTTTTCTCCCTATTCCCGCACCAATAGGAATATTAGTTTTTTTGAATATTTCAACCCCCATTCTTCCTCCCAGGTATTTTCTGGGGGATTTTTCTAAAACGAGAATTTTTACATGTTTTTTATGCGAAATTTTATAAGCGGCATATAATCCGGCTATACCTCCTCCTATAATGACATAATCAAACATATTATGTGACTATATAATATATATTTCATAAATAAAATGTATAAACATTAATTTTTATAGTAATATATTTGGGAATTAAAGATGTCTTTTGAATTTGGCAATAATGAAAATATAAACCTGCTGTGGGAGATTATTACAGATAGTGAGGAAAAGGTGGATAGAGGCGAATTTATCAAATTTATTAAAGAATTTAGTGAAAAACAAGACGGAAATCAAAATTTAGTAGAGATGAACAAGGAATTTTTGAGAATCTTTATGAATAAACAAAAAGAAGTAAGTTTCAACTTTTTGAAAAACAATTCAACTACTTACCAAGATATATCCATGGAGAGAAAAACCAAATTTGAAAAAGAATTGCAGGAAAAACAAAGTGAATTTTCAAGTATACATTCAAAACATGTTCCTGAAACACCCAATTTTAAGGATAAAATAGATACGCCGATAAGTGAAATGGAGAAATTAATCGCAGAAACATTAGCGCAAAGAAATTTTGAAATAGAACAAATACAAAAAACGGTTAATAAAGAATCCGCAGACACGAATTGGTTATCGGGAACACAAACTTCTATTAAAAAGAATGAAAACAATGAAGAAAATGTTGTGGTAAACGGAGTAAAGTATATTAAAATAGGCGAAGAAGTGGAAAAATCCGCGATTATAAAAGAAGAGCCGCCGACCTCTCACAAAAAAAAGATATCATGGGCAGACAATCTTGAACTCAAGGTGGAAGAAAATACTCAGACTCCCAGTTTTTTTTCAAAATTAAAAATGTCTTATATTTCTGGCGCATTAGAAACCAAAATAGATGATTTAATAAAAGAGCAAACTACGATAAAGGAAAAATTGGACGCAATAATTGATATATTGTCAAAAAATTGATAATAATATATTTCAACGTAATATAATAGAAATGAGACTTACAGTTTTTATCCCGGCTTTTTTCCTAACGAGGGTTGTTTGCTATAATCCGCCACCTAAAACAATTGACGGGATAAGGCAATACGAAAAATTTAATAACATTCTTTTAGAACGTGATTATTGGAATAACGGGGAAGTTGATTGGTGGGATGTTGTTCCCCATGACGAAGTTCCTATTAAAAACGAAATTACACAAGAAGAAATTCTTAATCACGGTCCGTCGTCTATATTATCTATGGCAACGGTGTCCGGTATAATAAAGGCACTTTATGTTGATAAATATAAAAAAGATGCATGGATGTCAGAAATTATATGGTGTCTTGATAACAATCATAATAAACCACTAACGCCGTTTAATTTGTTGCTTGTCGTCTATATTACATTAGTTGGTTTTGTATATAATATTAATAAATCCGAAGAAATAAAGGCGGTAATTCTTTGTGAAGAACGAGGAAATAATATAGAGTCTTATATGAAATTAAAAAAAACTGCCACGGCGGTAATTTTAGTTATGATGACGGTTTTCACAAGAAACGTTTATGCTGCTGAATAAAATCAGCATTGTTTACATATTTTTTTGATAAGTAATATGTAAATGAAACTATTAAACACTTTTTTGTTTATAACTTATATGAAATTTATGCAATTAATAAGGGCGAATAAACAAATAATTGTCTCAAATAAACTAAAAAATACATACTACACGCCCGATAAGTTTTTACAAGAACACAAATTTATTCAGGACAAAAAAATGATTTCTATTTCTCCTGGTGGGACAAAAGGATTTTATACATTAGGCATATGTTCGTATATAAAGGATAATGTTGATTTATCTAATTATATTTTTTCGGGTGCTTCTGCGGGAGCATGGAATTCGTTATTTATGACATTTAACAAAAACCATAAAAAACTTATTGATGTTATGGTGAATAATGAATTATATAAAAAGAAAACACATATCTTTGATATTGAGTGGGAAATGAAAAATCAATTATTAAACAAGTTTTTAACACGTGATTTTGATTTAGAGAGATTATTTATTGGTGTGACAACATTACAGCAAACATATATATACACGGACTTTGAAAATTTAGAAGACGCTATTAATTGTTGTATAGCCAGTTCTCACATTCCTTTTGTAACAGGTTCGTTGATAAATAAATACAAAAATGATTACACCTTTGATGGTGGATTTAGTAAATTTCCTTATTTAATGTGTAAGAAACCGGTTCTTCATATAACTCCCTATATGTGGAATGAAAATGAAAAAAATAATTTAAGTAGCTATTTATCGGTGACAGATTTTGATTCTAAAAACTTTTATGAAAGAGGGTATTCGGATACCTATAAATGCGGCAAGGATATTATTAAAAATCTTAAGAATTGATTTTGCGCGATTCATACATTTTTTCGCCTTTTCTTATTTCAAATGTTGATTTATTAGTTGTAATATATATAATAATGAAAACTTTGAGAAAAAACAGAAAACAAAACAAAACCATGAAAATTAAGGAAAAAGAAGAAGAAAAAACGGTGTTTGTATTTTATACTTTTTTTGATAAAGAAAACCCCGCATCATGGTCATATTCAAAATTCCCGAATGAATGGCACTGGATAGGTTCTGGACAAACGTCGGCTTTTGGTGAAAAAAAAATGACATACGAGAATGAAGAACAGTTTTCGGGTCCGAAAGAAACCCAACAAAAAATGATTACATATTTAACACGATTTTTCAATAAACTAAAACAGAAAAATTATGTGAAACTGTTTAAAATCAAAAAAACGTATATGCCATAATCGGATTTTGAAAGGTGTCGTTGAGAGAAAAACGAAAAATTGAAATGACCAAAACATCTTTGCCCAGTTGCAAAACAATCATGTTTGGATTTAGTTCTTCTCATAAATCGGATGGCGATAGTATGAAATTTGTTATTATTCGGACAACCGGGAAATATATAGACGTGTCAATTCGTAAGGATGCATCTCTTTTGAATTTATACGAAATGTGTTATTATGCAATTTGTCCGGATATGAAAAACACCGATTTTCAAGCAGGAAACCGCGCCTTTTCAAGAATGAACGAAAATCTGGTAATTCATGGTATTTTCGTTTCTGATGAAAAAATGGAAGATGTTTTATTAATTCCGGTTCATAAATTTATAACGATATCTGATTTCATGAAATGTAATCAGAAGTTTTTCAACAATAACAAAATGGTTTACAAAATTTTTGTAGTTGATAGTAAAACATTGCGCGAAGAGCGTGAGAAACGCGAACACCCTTTTTATAATAAAACAGCATCTACCATTTCATCAATAGGAAATTATATTTCCAACAAAATGTCAGAAGTTTACCGTTGTGCTGTTAAAAAATAATCACGCTCTTGATAAGATTAAATTACATAACAATTATCATAATATGACCAAGAGACGATATAAAGTGCAAAAAAGAATGCCACAATTGTGAAATCTGCGCATCTTTATCAAAACAATATTTGTCGTATATGTATCCGTAATGATATAAATATAAGGTTAAAAAAAATGTAGTTAGAATGAATGATGTCGCAAAGTATTTGAACAAGGTGTCTGTATTTTTTATTAATTTAGTAAATAATAAATATCCGCCATAAAATACTACGAAATAAATACTAAATTTATCTACAAGTTTTGTATAAAAATTTGATGTTGAGTGAACTATTAGCGACGTTATGACTAAAAGAAGGAAAAAGAAAGAATACAAATAATATTTGTAATGATACGCCAAAAAAGAGTTTATTAAAAACAGTAAACTAGAATAGAAAAAGTAATTTTTCATTCAGTGAATCGTTGTCTAGAATATAACAACATTATTTTAATGTTGTAAAATTCTGAATTATTGTCGTGAACTGTCGTTATAGCAAAAAATTGAAACATGTATCTCAAAGGAAATCAAGAACCATAAAACATGAGCGATACAGAGGGGTCTATTGCGGCGGTTATAGCAATATTTTTGGGAATATCATTGTATATCTTGACGGAGTATTATATTCATTATCGCGTTGAATCAAGATGCGAATTATTTATGAAACATCTTGACAACATTAATAATAAATTTGTTGTCTTTAAAGAAGAGATGAAGTCGGAAAATATTAGTCGCATTAAGCGTGACGAAATTATTGATTTGCGACGTAAGTATGGTTCATTATTGAGTAAATTTTCCAAGATTTCATTCAATTGTGAGGTTTTTAAGCAGAAAATAAAGGAACTAGACGAGGAAATTGTATGTGTTGATGATATCAAAATGAAAATAGCCAATTTGATATCAGCATTATGGGGCGACCAGAAAGACATAAAAGATGAATTAAATAAAATACGATTATTAATAGAAAAAAAACAATCATAAAATTCTTAGACCTTCAACGCTGAGAATACTTGTTGTCCCTTTTCATTCTTGGTAATCGTCCCGATTAATGTCGGTTGTGCCCCCGCCACCTCCTGTGCGCGCAAGTAACTATCATAATCATATATATTTCCGGTGCGCTCATCCATTTTCCGGTAAATATATTTTTTTCCCTTTAATGTTACTTCTGTGCCTTTCCAAGTAATTTTTTCTTTATTGATTTCCGATACTTTATCGGGCTGGTCTTTTGTGATAGAGGGATTATAAGAAAATGCACCTGATTTAGGTTGTCCAAAATCTAAGCAGTGGAGTTGTTCTTTGTTTCCGCGCTTGGTATAAACCGCACAATCTATAGAAGCTTCTTTTACGGCGGTCATTATTTTATTTGTCAAATCATCTTTAATGTTGGATATTTCAAAAAGAGCTTCATCACTAGTAAAAGGTATTTTAATTTTGTCGGGTCTATCAGGATTCGTCTGATATTCCTTCTTGCTCAAATCCTTTTGCTTTAATTCAATAGATGCGTCGCTATTTTTTTGTTCTTCGGTGATGGTCATTAGATATACAAATACTTCAACCGTTTGTAATGCTTCGGGCAAGTCAGTATGACTGCATATTCTTCTGGCTCTACCGATTACTTGTTCTGTCCTCACGGGGTGCCAATAAGGCTCCATTATGTGGACATAGCGCGTATTTCTTAAATTAATTCCTTCCGACCCCGACGCGGTAATCATAAATACTTTGATGATTTCTCCCATATTGTTGTTATTGGAGATTTCTTTCAGCTGTGTTGAGAGAGAGGTGGGAAGTTCATTCCAGCTACTGTTGAATATTTTTCTCAGGGTTTCTTTCTCTTCGGTTGTCTCAGTTCCTGTGTACAAAGCATAAGTTGGTTTTCCCAAATTTTCTTCGCTTATGTCTATTTCAAATTCCCCGGTGGCACCCTTTTTTATTTTAAACCGTGTGAACCCGTTATAATCCAAGACATTTGTAAACATTCCGATTCCCTCCAATGTGCGAAATTGGCTATAAACCAGGTGAAGTCCGCGATGTTCCTCGTCTTGAATATTTTCCAACATGTTCAAATACTTGGGACTATATTTAGCGAGTCCTCCTTTACTAAGATATTCGTCTCCTCTATCAACAACATATTTAATCGCGTCTTGAATGCGTTGTTCATACGTGGAATCACCCAATTTGTCAATAACGGCATCACCCTCTATAACACCATCCCCTTCATCTTCGGCGTCCAAATCCTTGACGCTTTGTTTTCCGGTTTCTTTTAATGCGTCGGCATACAAGGTTTCCATGTTATTGTCGTCACCCTGTTCTTCCACAGAAGCTTCTGTCTCTTCTCTCGGTAAAGGTCTTCCAGGAGGTTTAGGCATAACAAAATTACAGTATAACCTGGAAAAAATACGGTAAGTAGAGCTGGGCTCTTTGAAAATGCCGTTTTCATCCACAGACCCCTTTTTCGTTTTACTGGATTTTTCCTGTTTTCTCTCTTGTTTTCTAGCTTCTTCATAAATAGTAAACTGATAGTCGCTCATGGGTATTTTTATAATGTGATAATCGGACGCCTTTTCGTAACGCGGAAGTAACTTTTCTTGCACGCTTTTAAAATAAGAGGTTAATCCCATAATGCGTCGTTTGAACATTTCTTCGTTTTTCAAATTTCCGGTCCCGGTTTCAATAAAGCGGTTCATGAAATCGTCAAATTTATCCGGAAGGGCTTTATACATTCGTATGGTTATTCCTGATGTAACTACTTCAATATCACTTGCTTTTAATAAACGAACAATATTATGTTCAAATGCGGAATCACTTACTTGTCCCCTCTTTATTTTCAATTGTTCTGGTTCGCGTGATTCGCGTGGTTCGTTCGTCACACCCGCGTATTTTTTCTCTCCATTCTCTCTAGTAAACTCATTCTCAAACCCGAACGGATTCCTAGTGACGGTTAGTTTTTTACTAGATGCAGAATATTCTATGTAATCAATATTGCGTTCTCTCGAGAAAATTCCCGACAAAATCTCTTGATTTACGGTTTTTGATGTTTTGATGTCTAGTGGGAATTCCCAGGTTTTTATATACCCGCGCAAAATATTGTAAAGAATGCCAATCTCATTAGGATAGTTGATAATGGGTGTTCCAGTCAATAAAACGATGCGTGTGTTCTGAGAAGACATTAACATTTCGTATAATATGAGAGAAAGAGATGTGGAGACGCGTTCCTTCTCTCCTGTTTTTGGGTCAGTGGGGATTTCTTTTTCTTTTCCGATTTTATTCACAATGCGACTAATAAAATTATGTGCTTCATCAATAATCACCACCGCATCATCAAATATGTTTGTTTCAAAATTATTTGTCATTTCTTTTAACTTAGAACGGCGGAGACCATTATAGTGAATAAATTTATACTTTGATTCTATCATTTCATTAATCTGTTCATCAAGGCTTATTTTTTCACTCGGCTTCATGTTTTCATAAGTGCATGACGTCGTTTCGTCTGCGAAGGGTTTTACTTCTACCGGTTCTTCGTCGTCTCCTTCTTCTATCTCTCCTTCTTCTAATTCTTCAACCTGTTTTGGTTTTTTGGCCGCGGGCGGGGGTTTCGTTTTTTTCACATTTACCATCCAAGCACCTTTCTTCTTATTAATGTATTCAACTGATAAATGCAATACGCTGGAGAGAGTTTCAAGCAACTCTGGTTTTTTTGTGATAGATATCCACTCCCAGCACTGATTCTTTTTATATAAATCATCACCCCATTTTTTAAGTTCAAATACGTAATTTGCATGTAGAGAGGCAGGAGTTAGTACGATTACCTTTTTTGATTCCTTCATGCCTTCGGCAATTGCGATACTCGTGGCGCTTTTGCCTGACCCGAGAGAAAAATACAGCAATAATCCACGGTACGGGGTATATAAATTTAAATAATCGCGAACCAGTTTTTGGTGTGTTAATAAATTAAATTGCGAGCTTCCTTGTCCGATTGTTTCACAGGTAATATTTTCGCTTTCATTCATCACTTCGTCACGATATGGTGCAAAGAGAGAATTAATAAAATTCACAAATATCTCGCGATTGTTCATATAATAAGAAGGAACTTTGTACAAAACATGTTGTTTCTTGGCAGGCAAGCGTGAAACGACCGATTTCCCGTCAATTTTTTCCCATTCATCGGGTTCCAAAAGTGCTACGCCCTTTACTGGTTTTTTTGTTCTTCTCGTTTTCGGTTTTGGTTCATCTTTTTCTTCCTCTTGTTCCTTTCTCTCCCCTTCTTCGTCTGGCTCTATTATCAATGATGGCTTCTTCAATATTTTTTTGGGTTTTGTAGTTTCCGTTGGTTTTGTGAGTTGTTTCGCGGTTTCCGATGGTTTTACGGGTTTTGAAATAACCGGTTTTCCTTCGTCGGTTTTAAAGATAACTTTTGATATTTGATTTTCTTTTAATTTTCTTCTAAGTTCTTCAATATCAAAATTCCCACGGCGCTCATCGGTAAATACAATCTTATCTAATTTGATTTCTTGTGCAGTAGGTAATGCGATTTCAATTTGTATGGGACCGTCTTCTTTCTCCAAAATAGGTTTTATTTTTAATTTTCCTAAAATATTCATCATCTTACTTTATTATCTACCTATATATTTATTGTGTATTTCATAAGTAATTGAATATAGCGCTACTTATAAAAACGATAAATCTGTCCATCTGCTATCCGTTTCCAAGTATTCTATTCATTTCCATGTATTCTATCCATTTTCAACTATTCTATGCATTCACCGTTATTTTTTTAATAGCTTCTTCACATGCAGTTTGTTCCGCCTTTCGTTTAATTTTATGTTCTCCTTCTCCCAAAAATAAAAATATTGACCCATTCGTTTCAATCCATTTTTGCACAGCCTGAAATGTTTTCAACACGTCAAACTGAACCGCATTATTTATAGAACACTGGTGTATTTGCTTACCAACACACAAGTAAACGCCCATTTTGTAACCATTATCCATGTCATGTGAAATCTCTAAATAATGTGGTGTAACCTTGAATTCTTTTTGAATTTTCACTTGTAGAATATTTTTGTAATTGTCGTCGTTTTGAATGAGCGAAATCCAATCAATATGCTTTTCAAAAATGTTTTCCACGAACTTTTGTGCAATTTGAAATCCGGGACCAGTAACAAAAACGTTTTGAAACCAACCATCTTCATCCTTTATAGAAATTTTATTAAAATCAAGAAAAAGCGCTCCTAAAAATGATTCAAAAAGACAACCCAGTTTCTTCAAATTGGTGCGGATTTTTTTCTCTTCCGCATGTTTGGAAATAATTAACCATTTATGTAATTGCATCTCCATGGCTATTTTTCCAATTGCCTCGTTTTTTACAATCGCGATTTTTTTTTCAGTCATGAATCCCTCATTCTCTTTAGGAAATCTTCTATACAAATAATATTTTGTTATCAGTTCAAGAACACCGTCTCCAATAAACTCAAGTCGCTCATTAGACTTTGTTTTTAGCGTCATACAATCATCGGGTTTTTCAACAATGGTTATATTTTGTAATATATTTTCAATATTGGGTCTTTTTGTATAAGAGCGGTGGATAAATGCGCGTTTATATAGATTTAGATTGTTCACCTTTCCGGGCACACCGTATTTAGTGAGAATAGATTGAACCTCATTCAATGTAATCTCCACATTTAACGAATTATACGGGTTAAATATCAACCCCTCTTCAGATTTTATTACATCGTCATCATGAAGCAATGTTTTTTCGTCCATCATTATACTTTAGCATAATTTAGTAATTTCTATTTATACCTTTTACTTATTGTTTATTTTAAGCATCTAAATAAATTTAATATTTCATATATATATAAAATGGTCGGAATGACAAATGCGAGCGGTGCCAAAAAAGGTGCGAGAAGCGCGAGAAGAATTGATACTTTAGTTGACAGGACTCCTGCGTCGGGTGGTTCACTTGGTGGCGACAAAAAGGCCGGTCTTGTTACGGTTGGTCCCAGTTGGCCTCGCGCCGGTGGTCGCGGTTCAGCTAATGCGGGCGTGGGTCTTGGATTTAACGCAAATCTTAGAGGCGGCATGTTGAGACGTGCCCCCAATGGATGTTGTGTTCAAACCTCGGACTTTTTCCGAAGGATGACAACACTTCGCCCAACTCACGTGCGCGGTAACCGTGCGGTTCGGGCATCTCTTTTAGGATAAACTCGGGTTTTTTGAAAAGTATATATACTTATAAAAAATAATTTAATGCCAATTCATTAAGTTATTTATGAAGATAGTTATTGATGTTCGGGAAAGTGAATTAATAAACATGTGTAAACATTATTTAGGTATCATGCCAACCTGTAAAGATATTGAGATAGAAGTAAAATCTCTACCTATCGGGGACATAATTCTAACTCTTAACGATGTTGAAAAGGTCGTCATTGAGAGAAAAAGTTTGACGGATTTGGCATCAAGTATTAAAGATGGGCGATACGAGGAGCAATCTTATCGTTTAAACGGAAGCAATCATCATAACCATAATATTATATATTTGATTGAAGGCGACCTGAACAAACAGAATACGATGAATTCTTTCAAGTCAAAGATTGATAAAACAACCTTATATTCTGCAATGGTGTCTATATTATGTTATAAGGGATTTTCATTAATGAGGTCGTCAAATTTAGAGGAAACTGCCA
>Ga0209188_1003471_pt1 | contig 10879 bp, 4 predicted proteins | sample C_130625_EF_Meta_FD_187307 | JGI IMG/M metagenome (GOLD analysis project Ga0209188, IMG submission 187307) | Freshwater microbial communities from Lake Croche, Canada to study carbon cycling - C_130625_EF_MetaG (SPAdes) (version 2) | ecosystem: Environmental > Aquatic > Freshwater > Lake | place...
TTTTTGAGTACGTGGATGTCGGCACACCTGTATCAAAGTACCCAGATGGAGACAGCGTAACTCCAGACGTCACAGCCGTAAAGACTCCGGTGCATGACGTGGGTGAGTAAAACGGATAGGATGCAGTAGCTCCAATCGGACCCGTAGGTCCGGTGGCTCCCGTGAATCCCGAAGGACCCGTCGGTCCCGTCCAGCCAGTGAATCCCTGTGCACCCGTCGGTCCGGTAGGTCCGGTGGGTCCAGTGAGTCCTGTAGGACCCGTCGGTCCCGTCCAGCCAGTGAATCCCGTGGCTCCCGTCATGCCAGTGGGTCCAGTGGGTCCCGTGAATCCTGTAGGTCCCGTCCCACCCGTGCTACCTGTGAATCCTGTCGCACCTAACTGTCCCGTCCGCCCTGTGAGACCTGTTGGCCCAGTGGCACCCGTTAAGCCCGTCGGTCCCGTGTTAACTACCAACAATGACCCCGTGGGACCACGTGGACCCTGTGGACCAATTGCGCCCGGGGGTCCAACAAGACCGAATCCACCCGATGCACCCGTAGGTCCCATGGGTCCAACGTTTCCGCGATACCCGATGGGTCCAGTAGGTCCAGTAGGTCCAGTGAGACCCGTCATGCCGCTAGGTCCTGTAGGTCCTGTGATTCCCGGTGGGCCCGTCAATCCTGTTGGACCTGTTACACCTGTATTGGTTGCATACCCTGCCAGACCCGTCCATCCGGTTGGTCCTGTGGGTCCCGTAAGCAATCCAGTTGGGCCCGGAGCTCCAGTGGGACCTGTTCCAAGCAGACCTGTGGGTCCCGTCAGACCTGTAGGACCCGTAGCCCCCTTGGGACCAGCGAACTCGGCTGCACCAGGGTTCCCTTGGGGCCCTTGGGGTCCAGTACCACCCGTGCGTCCAGTTGGTCCCGCAGGACCCTGTGGACCTATTTGTCCAGGCAAGATATTAGGAGCACAAGAAACGAGACCTACTCCTGGCACGTACTGCGAGAGGCTCATGCTTGTCTTTAGTTAAGGATTGAAAATGACGAGGCGGTATATACCGAGTACAACCACGTGTTGCTCCACACAAAGGAAACTTGCGCATTTCCAGACACGGAAAATGTATTGGACGCTTGGGCGTTCGCATACACGACGTAGTTGCTGGCATTGTTTGTCACCTGCTCAATGTAGACAAAGTCCCCGATGTTGGAGCCTGTAGGAATATTTACGTACCAAATCGCACCTCCCGTTCCCGTGACAGTCGTTATGATGCGAGTTCCTGCATTCAACGGAACGTTCTTTGCTATTCCGTCGTTTGGAACAAGATACGTATTCGCGAACTGCCCGGGTCCCGTGGACCCTGTTGCGCCCGTGTTGACGGCGCTACCCGGAATTCCCTGCGGACCCATTGGGCCAGCAGGTCCCTGCGGTCCCCGTGCACCTTGGTACCCAATGATACCTGCAGGTCCCGTGGCGCCCGTGTTCACTGCCGTTCCAGGAATTCCTTGAGGTCCCGTCCACCCTGTGGCTCCCGTCACTCCTGTCCAGCCCGTCTTTCCAGTGTACCCAGTTGGTCCCGTGTAGTCTGGACCCGTGGGCCCGGCGGCTCCTTGAAGACCGCGCGGTCCAAGTCCAGGTGGCCCAATGGGTCCCGTGAATCCAGTATCGCCCTGTTTCCCTTGTTCACCGTTGTTGCCGTCACCACCTTGGTCTCCCTTGGGTCCCGTCACTCCCATAGGACCGGTTGGACCCGTCCAGCCCGTGCGACCCGTGGGTCCCGTAGCTCCCGTGTTCAGCGCAGTGCCCATTGGGCCCGTCCACCCCGTGCAACCCGTGGGTCCCGTGACTCCCGTGGGCCCTGTGAGCCCCGTTGGACCCGTGAATCCTGTGGCGCCCGAAAACCCTGTGTATCCTTGTATTCCAATGCCCGCAGTGCCTTGGGGACCTGTGACTCCAGTTGGTCCCGTCAATCCCGTGGGACCGGTATTCACCGCGTCGCCTCTCGCTCCAGTGAACCCTTGTGACCCCGTAGACCCGGTGGAACCGCGCTGTCCCGTAGGTCCGATTGGTTGGGACCCCCATATGGCCAATACTTGCTGCAACCCAGACCCCGTTGCTGCGGCTGTGTATAAATTGCCGTAGGCTCCAACAATTCCAACTGTGCCCGTCACAGCAGCAGAATACACTACAACGCCATTTACGTAGTAAAAGACAGTGGCCCCGTCGTAGAGCACATAGAATATAGTCGGACTAGGGTTCGTGAACGGGATGACTGCTCCCGTTGAAATCGTAGCGGCTGGTGTCATCCCACCTGCATAGACGTAGACCCCGTCATTGCTCGACTTTAACGCCATTCCATATTGATTCCGTCCCGTGCTGCGCAGATACTCGTTTCCCGGGCTGAGATTCAAGTCAATTCCTACTTCAGATGTAGATGTTAGCCCGATGAATTGTGCTCCAAATGAAAACTGAACATAGTTGGGAACTCCTCCGAATGCAGACGCAAAGCCGCCAACATACCCGAGGTAATCCCCAGACCCATTGACTGGAATTGAAAACACAATACCGGTTGAGGTTGTCTGTGCTGTCGTAACGCCTGGTAAGCTCAGGTTGGGCTCCAGTGAATAAATGGGAATCGGCAGAGGTCCAGCGATACCCTGTATACCCTGCTGTCCCGTCCATCCAGTGGGTCCATACGGCCCTGTCGTTCCTGTGGGACCCGTGCGACCGGTAGCTCCAGTGGCAATCGCTCCCGTGGGTCCCGTAAGACCCGTGGGTCCCGTAAGACCCGTGGAACCCGTTAGACCCGTGGGTCCCGTACGACCTGTGGGACCTGTAGGTCCAACGAGAGTCGTACCCCACACAGCACCCGTTACGGATCCAGGCGTGCCATTCCCACTTGGGTTGAGCATGACGACGGCGTACATGGTCGCAAAGGGGGCGGCGACGGCAGAGTAGTAGAGCACCCCGTTTGCATAGTAGTTAAAGCGTGTTCCATCGTAGTTCACGTAAAACGTGTTCTGCGCGGAATACGTAACACTTGCAGACACGTTGACGAGGGTGTTATTGGCGTTTATCCAGACACCGGGCTTGTACGCTGTTGCCCCGCTTCCCACACCATAGATTAACCACGCATGTACGTATGAAGCAATACTGTTGCTATCAGTGAATCCAACTTCTGCCTGGTTGTTTATTCCAGCCGGAACCGTCGCCTGTATGGTCGCACCCGTTGCGACGGATATCAGTGACGTCAGTCCTCCGTTGGTGGTGTTATCGGAGTTTGTAATTGTGTATCCGCCACCGGTGGTGGCCGCAATGGTTGCATTAGTGAGCGTATACGGCAATGACATTGCTTGTGTTATCCTTGGTTAAAAAAGGCGCGGTTTCTACACAAATGAGCACTGGACCCACGGGCACTGCGCTTGCCGATGCCGTTGCAGCCGCGCTCTCTGGACCTTCGGGATTAACAGGCGCACACGATATCTTAATGGCGTTTGCAGCTAGCAATCCAGTGTCCACAGGACCCACAGGACCCACAGGACCCACAGGACCCACAGGACCCACAGGACCCACAGGACCCACAGGACCCACAGGACCCGTCAATATTGCGACCTTGGATGAACTCATGGCAAGTCATGCGGTTGTTCTCGTACAGGAAGCGGCAGATAGACTTACTTTGACATGTTTGTCGGCACCGACGCGAGATCGATACAGAACACAGCTCTTTCAGTGGGCTGCAGCGGGGTTCCCTGACTTGTACATTGTGCAATCCATACCTATCACGCCGCCGAGCATTTGCTCAGATGGCGTGGTGCGGGAAATTGGAAAGTATGCGGAATTCTGCATGTGCAAGGACCTTGGAACGATTGTTGCGAGTTTGGCTGCCCTGATGCCGGGCATTCAGCCCTCGTGGTCTGTGAGCGGCAATACGTTGCGTATTCACGTGACTAAGTCCAACTGATATTAACGTAACCATTGGTTTGTTGTCCGACGCCGCCGCCTGTCGTGTTGACGACGGTTCCCGTCAAGTTGGTTGCGAGACCCGAACCACCTCCACCACCAGCATTGTAATATCCAGCACCTCCACCGCCCCACCATCCACCCCCGCCTCCGCCGCCGTAGGAACCACACTCGCCGCCGTTAGGTTGTGTACCACTTCCAGCTGCATAATAATAATAACCACCTGCACCACCACTCGTTGGTCCGCCTCCGCCACCCGGCCCACCACTACCACCGCCTCCACCACCGTATGTTCCACCCCCTGCACCACCACCGCAATAGTACCCTGCACCTCCGCCTCCGCCCGCGGCAACAATATCAACTCCGCTCCGTCGTATCGCAGAGCGTCCGCCACCCGAACCACCGTACGGGTACCCTCGACCGCCCAGACCGCCGCCTCCATAGTTGTTCCCGCCACCACCTGAACCGGCACTGCCTACAACGATGGTGAGAGTTTCTCCAGATGTCACAGCCAATGTTCCTCCTACGAGACCACCATTTGCACCGACGTTGCCGTATCCGCTGCCGCCACCTGCTCCACTCATTGTAACCTGTAATGTGGTTCCAGAAGGGACCACAAAGGACTGATCGGCACCAGTGTACGCAAAGTTTGAACTTCCTGGAACAAATCCACCCACTGCAGCTCCAAGTGTGTGTCCTGGTGGAACTGAGCGATATGGATGCCCAGCAACCAGTGGCATTACTTAGAGCTTCCACTTTTGTGCGAGGTATCCTTCCACTCGTTGTTGCTGGTTGCTTGGTAGAATGCCGTTGTACGCGATAATTTCATACATAGACCCCGTAAAGTACTGTGTACCTCCTGATTGGCGACTTCCAATCAGTAGGTTTGTGTAGGTGATTGTGTTCGCTTGGGTGGTTGTCACAACGTTGGATCCATTGTAGTAGAGAGACTCGTTGGATCCAACTGCGTTGCTCGAAAAACTAACAGTCGCAAGGTTCTTGACGTTGCTTGTGAACGGCGATGTTGTTGTGTACCACGTGGAGTCACCGCGGGTAAAGTACGTCGTTCCCGCCTCATTCGGAAAGAATCCATTTATTCCACTGCTGGCTCCAGTTGTGTACATTGGACCAGCCGTGGCCGTTTGCTTGTACACAAAGAAGGCTGTGTAGAAGTTGCTGAATACGGGAGTGGCGTTGCTGTAGTACCCTGCGCCCCCAAAGGTGACGGCACCAGGTGGAACGTTGGAGAAGGTGGGAGTCGTGCCTGCTGCCGTCATATGGTTGCTGTACCCCGACCTGTCCTTCCAGGATGCCAGCGCACCCGCCGATGGCTGCGTGCCTGTGGCCGCGGGATCATTGGCGTCCAACCATAAGCAGCATCCCGAGATTTGCAGTGGGGAAAAGGGTAAGACGGTTGCGGGCGGCAATACGTAGTAAGGATGATTTGAAGGCAAGACGGATGTAGTAACTGCGGCCGTGCTTACCGCTGGAGGGCCATACGAAACCGACGATGGGCCGCTGATTCCCCACTTGTTGGCAAGGTAGTATTCAACTTGTTGCCTCTGCGTACTTGTAATTTCTCCGTTGATACAGATGATTTCGGCAATGTCGCAGGCGTTGCTATACCATCCCGTGTTTATAGTGTACTTGATGTTTCCAGTGTTGTAGGATGATGCGACTGCGTTCGCACCAGACAATGCATAGGATGTTCCGTTTACGTTGATAATGTTGTTTGCCGTTGACGCGGCGCTGTTCACCCAGGTATAGACTCCGAACACATTGTAGCCGTTAGGGACGGTGTTTCCAGTGAGAATCCATGCGGCGACTCCAGATGGACCCTCGGACATCACATAGGTGCTCGTTGAATATGAAGTCGGCGACGTAGGACCAGCTACGGTATCCTGCCCACCACCCACAGTCTGATTGATAATTGCGAAATACTGCTGGACAGGTCCACCCGTGTTTGACAATTGCGTTGTTTGGCGAAACACCGCAAACCAGGCGCGTGCTTGGTTGGTAAAGGCAGTTGTGAACTGAAGGTCCGCGTTTGACGCGGTCTGCAGAATGTTTCTACCATTGTACGTCGCAGTGCCACTGGTGACCACGTTTGAGTTGGGTGTCGCATTTGTGCCATTTCTGCTCTTGTCCCACCACACCGTAATCTGCGTACCGCTCGTCGTTATGCTCGTTGGGCTTGTGTCTGCAGCATCAAACCAGAGGGCGCAGTTCGGTAACGAGGGTGGTGCGAAAGACACCACGCTCCGCAACCCCCACTTGTTGGCAAGGTAGTACTCGATCTGCTGACGCTGCAACGTAGAGAGCACGCTGTTGTAGATAAGGAATTCGCAGAAGTGCCCTACCCAACTGTTGGTGCTGTCGAAACTATTGGCAATGCGTATTCCAGAGGTTAAGTTGCTGGTCCCTCCATTTATGTTCGAGAATACCTGCGTTCCATTCACATATTGGGACGAGTTCGTCGTGTTATAGACTGATGTGATGAGAAGAGGTACGTTAGGAAACCGACCAGGAATCATTGTCGTATTCGTTAGTGCACCTGTGGTGTAGTTGTCTCCATATTGATAGATACGATTTGTTGAGTTAAGACCATCAAAGATGTACCCGTCGTAGAAATTTGTGGAGATTGGCGGTCGCATACCCACGAAGAACACCGTGAGGGGCTGGGACAGTGAAATCGAGTTGCTACCTAAGTTCCAAGCATTGCTTCTGTTTGAACCATAAAACGAGGGATAGGTTCCATTGAACGTATTGTTGGGGTAACTAAACCCAGTTGCACCTGCAAGAGTCAGGTTGTTAGGCGACTTGTCCCTTACGTTGGTTACGTTGCTTCCAGATGTCGTCACTGTCGACGAGTCGCTGGCGTCAAGCCACAGCTGCAGTCCAGATACACTGAGCGGATTTGAGAATGCAGGTGTTGTAGTCACAAGGTTCCACTTCTGTGCAAGGTAGCCCTCTACTTGCTGCCGCTGGCTTGTGGTCAGTGCATTTGAATATACGATCACTTCATAGACATTTCCATTGTATGCATCTCCATTGGGACCCGCGGTGCTGTACATATAGTTTCCAATCGCATATCGATTAGCGGATCCAACATAACTCCCGCCAGTCGCCATTGTTCCGGTTTTAGTGGCATACGTACCGGCATATCCATTCACCGGCGTTGAGTTCGTGAATGTCGTGCCTGAATAGGTGCTAATATTTGTGTAGAGATAGGCGGTTGAAAAGGATATTGTTCCTCCAGTTTGAAAGTTACCGACGCCGAACGCATTTCCAGTTCCATTACCAACGTATGTGACAATGGCGGATCGTCCTTGATCAATCAAGCTGAGCTGACCAATCAAATTGTTATCTGTTGAGTTGTTGGAACCAAGTATGAAAAGACGGGGATTATAGATAGGCGACCCCGAGTTTGAGATGTACGAGGTGACGATAAAGACGCTTGCGTTCGTCAAGGAGGCGTTCATGTTTCCGCGAAGGCCCGTTGAATTTGACGCAGTGAACACAACTGCATTGCTTACATAGGTTGGTGGAGTGGATGTCACTATGTTTGCATTGTTCCCGTTCCCACTCTTGTCGTTCCAAGATGTGACGTTTGAGCCGCTTAGCGTTAATGTCGTTGCGTCATTCCCATCCAACCACAGCGCACATCCATCAATGTCGATTGGACGAAATGTACGGAGGTAGGGTTTAATCGTATAGAATGGATGGCTATTGGGCAGACTCGTTGTAAGAGGAATGCTCCATTTCTTTGAAAGGTATCCTTCCACTTGGCGGCGCTGGGCGGTTGTCAATGCGTTACTGTAAAACAGGACCTCGTAGATAGTTCCGTTGAAGTTCCTATTCCCCCAAACCGTACTTGTATATCCGCCAATGTAGAATGCACAAATTGGATAATTCGAATAGGAACTCGTGTAGGAACCCGTTCCACCAAGACCTGCGCCATTGTTCCAAAACCCTACAGCAGCTCCAGGTGCCGAAACAGCAATGTCTATGCGAGGAGCAAGCGTTGAAGGTTGCGAGTTTGGCTGGAAGTATTGACCCCATGCACTTCCACTGTAGTCAAGTGCTATAGTTTCTCCAAGGTTAACACCCGCCTCCAGACTGAGAGCCATATTCGGAGCGGGTCCGCTAAGCTGCGCAGATCCTAGAAATGCCATAGCACGGTAGTAATCGTTCAAGGTCGGAGAGGATGCAACAATGAGCGTTGCACTCTGTGTGGGAATAGTAAAAAGCGGACTCGAATTAGATGAGGAACTGTAGATACCGAGAGCCTGTTCACCGTTACCATTGAGTGACGTTGCGTTGGTGAAGACCACTCCACCCCCTGGTACATTTGAGGGTCCAGTCACGCTAATACCACCCTGCGATGCAACAGCTGCAGCAGTAAACGAATAACTACTCGCCTTGTCTCGCCATGCCGTTACCGTGGTTCCAGAGAGGGTTTTTGTACTCTCATCTGCGCCGTCGAGCCACACTGCAAGGCCGCCAATGCTCGTCGGACTATTCGTAGACGTCTCAAATCCCCACTTCCACGCAAGATAGCCCTCCACTTCTTGGCGCTGGGTTGTTGTGAGAACCGAGTCGTAAAGTATAATTTCACCAATATTTGCAGTTATATACGACCCGTTATCGTTTCCAACCCATAATAAGGTTTCCGTTGATGTGTATGCTACCAGTGTACCCGCTGTCGGCGTCGCTCCGTTTATCCCGACTGCTGCCGTGGTTCCCGTCCACGAATAGGATGCCAAATATGTATTTCCTATGGTTGTAGTATTGCTCGGAGTCCCGGCTCCACTGTACGTTGTGTATGGAGCAATTGTGTTACTACTGACGTATCCAAAGGCTGGGAAATTGGATTGACCTGCGTTATCTCTCCATGTAAAGAAGGGGTAATACCCGTTATTTGCGGCAGTAGCTTTAAAGACAACGAAACTTGTACCTATCAGTAAACTATTGACGGATCCCGACAAATACCCCGACCCACCAAAGTTCAAGCACTGTGTTGTACCGATTGTTGATGTTGTTACAGCTCCAGTTGCGGTGAATGTAGCACTATTCGCCTTGTCTCTCACGCTTCCAACAGATCCTGTTATTGTAGATGCATCCGATGCATCGAGCCACAACTGGCAGCCCGGAATCATCCGAGGATCGAATCCCCAGATATTCTTGGAGTTCGTGGGCGCGTCTGGCATTGTCTTTTCAGAACAAAACATAGTTAGAGTTTGTACCGCCGCCAGGGTAGGTGGCCATCAGCGTGATCGAGTTTGCGGGTGGAATCACGATAGTTGATGGATATATGTTGGGTGTGGCACTGGTGTACGTAACGGTCAATGACAAGTACCCTCCTGTGTTGTTGCGGAAGACCCAGTATGCGTTAGCGTCATTGGACCAGTTGTTGGACCCCGTCACTGGATATCCGATGGACAATCCTGTAATCGTGCTGGTCTGGATATCGTAGTAGGTTCCGTAGGTCAGGCCCCCTGGAGTGATGGATGTTCCGGACGTGACCGCTGTGTAGGATGGACGATATCCGTTGGTCAATTGAAATCCACCCGTCAAGCTCAGGATTGAATTGGAGTACACCATGCTGGACTCGGCCCATATCACCGACGAGGAGGCTCCCGTTGCAGTCAAGATGCGCCCCTGTGCAGCATTCGTGATGGAGGCGCCTCCACCACCACCACCAGAGAACAGAGTACCGTTTGAGTAGAAGCCATTTGCAACATTGATGGACCCTGCAACTGCAGAACCTACACTGGGGTTTCCAACCGACAGAATTCCGTTTGAATACGTCAACGCAGAATTCGCAAAAGAGCCCGTGGCACCCGTTACCGTCAGGATAGCGCCCACCGTTCCCGTCGAACCATAGATAATTCCTCCTCCTAGACCTGCAGGTCCCGTCCACCCTGTAAATCCCGTGGCTCCTTTAACTCCCGTGGCTCCCGTGAATCCCGTGGCTCCCGTGGCTCCCGTGGCTCCCGTGGCTCCCGTGGCACCGGTGAAGCCTGTGGCACCGGTGAAGCCTGTGGCACCTGTGAATCCGGTGGCACCCGTGAAGCCTGTGGCACCTGTGAATCCGGTGGCTCCTGTGAATCCCGTGGACCCCGTGAAGCCAGTGGACCCCGTGAAGCCAGTGGACCCCGTGAAGCCAGTGGACCCCGTGAAGCCAGTGGACCCCGTGAAGCCAGTGGCTCCCGTGAAGCCTGTGGACCCCGTGAAGCCAGTGGACCCCGTGAACCCCTGCGGACCTGTGAACCCTGTGGCTCCCGTGAACCCCGTGGCACCTGTGAAGCCTGTGGCTCCTGTGAATCCCTGCGGACCTGTGAATCCCGTGGACCCCGTGAACCCCGTGGCGCCTGTGAATCCGGTGGCGCCTGTTGGACCAGTTGCAATTGCTCCCGTGGCTCCCGTGAAGCCAGTGGACCCCGTGAACCCCGTGGCGCCTGTGAATCCGGTGGCGCCTGTTGGACCAGTTGCAATTGCTCCCGTGGGTCCCGTGAACCCTGTGGCTCCCGTGAACCCCGTGGCGCCTGTGAATCCGGTGGACCCCGTGGCTCCCGTGGGTCCACTCACTCCTTGGTAACCAGTCACGCCCTGGGGACCCGTGTATCCGGCGGTACCCTGCGGTCCCACAGGACCCTGCAGTCCAGAGTAACCCTGGGGGCCGGTGAACCCCTGCGCACCTGTGAATCCCGTGGCGCCTGTGAATCCGGTGGCTCCCGTGAAGCCAGTGGACCCCGTGAATCCGGTGGACCCCGTGAATCCGGTGGCTCCCGTGAATCCGGTGGCTCCCGTGAAGCCAGTGGACCCCGTGAAGCCAGTGGCTCCCGTGAATCCCGTGGCTCCCGTGAAGCCAGTGGCGCCTGTGAATCCGGTGGACCCCGTGAAGCCAGTGGCTCCCGTGAAGCCGGTGGACCCCGTGAA
>Ga0209188_1003473_pt1 | contig 10875 bp, 11 predicted proteins | sample C_130625_EF_Meta_FD_187307 | JGI IMG/M metagenome (GOLD analysis project Ga0209188, IMG submission 187307) | Freshwater microbial communities from Lake Croche, Canada to study carbon cycling - C_130625_EF_MetaG (SPAdes) (version 2) | ecosystem: Environmental > Aquatic > Freshwater > Lake...
CGACCTAAAGTACGGTTCGTTTAGTTGTCCACCGTAACAGGGTGTTGCGATAAAAAACTTACTCTTACGAATCTCTTCAGTAGAGATCTGTACTTGCTTTGTTGCCATAATTAAACTCCAAAAAATAAATTATAATGCTTCAATTTCAAATGTTTTATATTTAAAAGAAGCGATACCTACGAAATACTCAACCGACGAAGATGTAATATCAAAATCTAAAGCCTCTACTGATATAGGAAAAGCATCTTTAAATCTAATATTAGTTTTAGGAACATTATTACTGTCCAAAATTGTTAAGGTTGCATCCGAATAAGCTAAAGCAATCGGTGCACCATGCGAGTCTTTTACAAACGGAAATAAATTCAACCGGTCTCCTGCAAAATTTCTATATTGATTATAGCTGTTAGGAAAGCCAAGTGCAACTAACCATTCATATATTTGTATGTAATTTGACATATCTTCGGTAATTAAAAACCGAATTGTAAAGTCTCCAAAGGAATTTTTATCTCCCACAACAGGAATATCAATAAAAGGAGAAGGCTGAACGGCAAAACCCAACGACAAACTAGGTAAGTTAGCCGATTGACAAGTATAGTTAACACCAGGCAAATTTTTAATACTAAACCTAAATGCATTAGGTCTAAGAAAATTTACCGACTGAGATGTGCTGATATTGCTTACATCACTTAGTATTGTAGAAATATTTGCTGTGTACATTTTATATCCTCTTATATATTTATACAACAAAAAAGGGAGCCGAAGCTCCCTTTAAATCCCGATCTGTGTCGGTTATTTTACATAAGGTTAACAACCTTAGTTTTGCGATAGTACTGGTTACGAGCAGCTGTAAATGTGTCGCCGTCAACTGTACCGTTAGATTGAACCACATAAGGATTAGCAATCATACCGTAACGAGTCTTGAAGCCAATTTTTGGCTGGAAGCTGGTAGGATCAATTGCGCGAACCATTTGCAACGGAACGTAAGGACAGTAGAAAATACCTGCGTCATAAGGTGATGTACCTTTGTAGCCAACAACGTAGAATTGGTTAGCAGAACCCAAGTTTGCTGAATAAGGATCAACATATACTTTAAAGCGTCCGTTTAGAACACCAGCAAATGTATTACCTGTATCGTCAACATTCAAGTTTGTTGAAAGAGCAGGAGCGTAATCCAATACACCAGCCATGGCCAATGCAGAAGCTACGTCAGCTGAACAAACGATGAAGTTGCCTTTACCACGACGAGTGTCTTGACCAATGTGGTTAGCATCGCGTTCCATATTGAACAACAAGCCTTTGAAACGCTCAACTGACCAACGACCGTTAGAGTCGATGTCAAGGTTAAATGTACCAGCAGTAGCAGTAGCAGGTGAACCGGCTTTAGCAACTGTATAGATTGTACGAACAACTTCACGGTTAATTTCAAACATAATTTCTTGTGAAAGAATGTTAGACAATTCGGACTCAGCATCCAAACCATGAACTGCTTTCAAGTCTTGAGCAAGTTCAAGAGTGTATTCAGCTTTAAGAGCACGTGACTTAGCTGTAACGGTTGTCTTATCAATTGAGAAAGACATTTGACCGAAAGCATTAGTAGCAGAGTCGCCCAATGCCTCAGCCTGAGCTGTAGACATACCACCACCATATGTATAGGTGCTAGTAGGATCTGTACCATTGTGAGTACCGTTATAAGGTGTACCAGTATCTGATCCAGCTGCCGTATAGGTAGAAGATGAGAACTGTGTATTTGCTTCGTTAAACAAAGCTTCTGTACGAGCTGTTGCAAGACGTGCATTACCGTAGTCTGAACGCATTGCAAAGATCAAACCTGTAGGACCTGTCATTGGTTGTACACCGCAGATGTCATAGGCCATTAGGTTAGGCATTGCACGACGTACGAGACCGATCATGATCGGGTCGTACTTAGCTACACCACCAGTACCGTCACCAATGTTGTTGGCAGGTGCAAGCTCGTTAAGCATTTGACGCTCTTCTGCAAGAGCCTTTTCTTGATTCTCTAAAAGTACGGCTGTTACTGTTCTTTTATAGTTGTCTTTAATTTCTGGAAGATCAGCGTGATTTAGGATCGCGCCCCACTTCTTTTGAATTGATTCTGATAAGTACATTACCTGTTCTCCTTTGTTGGAAATGTTTTTTTATTTATAATTAACGTGAACTCAAGGTTCTAGATAGAGCCGTCACGTATTTTGACATTGGGTCATTTTCGCTAAAAGCCTGGCTATTAGTTCCGCTTTCTTCAACAAGCATCTGCTCGGGAGAAGATTTAGCTGTCCTGGGGAAATAGTTTTCCTTAATAACAGAAACTTTCTCACGATATAGATCCTCAGAGTCAAAGTCTACACCTTCCACAAGCTTTTTAAGTTTGTCAGCTTCTGTATCGGCAAGATCTCTAGTTTGCTCATCAAGAATTTGGGCGCGAGTTACTGCAGCCAATTGTCTTGATAGGTCAACATTCTTTGAAATAGATTCATCTAATTGGTCTTTAAGTTCAGAAGTAGAATTAGTTAGTTCTTCAACTACATTGTATTTTTCTTCTGGTACTTCAATATAATGTTCTTTAAACAGATTTTTCATACCACTGATAAAATCTTCTGCGATTTCAGTACGAAGACCTGTTTCTACTGCCAACGCGTTCTCTTCTAACCATTGTTCTACAACGTAGTTAAGATACCCGTCAATTTTTTCTACCAATGCTTCTTTAAACTCTACCAATTGTTCGGCTGTTTGCTCTTCCAATGCAGTAGTAACTTCTTCCATTTCACTATTTACGCGTGCAATAACTGCAGCTTCAAAAATAGAAGTAGCTCTTGTTTTAAATTCTTCGGAAAGATCTTCACCAAAGATTGAGTTTAATTGAGAAGAAATATCGACTTCTTCTTGCGCATATGTTTTTCCAATACTGCCTTGGTTAGCAAAACCATAGGATGCTTTCTTAGATGAACCTTGCATTGGTGGGGTTTTGTCACCTTGACCTGAACCTTGACCAGCTTTAGAGGTATCTTTTTTAATTACATCGTTAGCATTATCGCCTGCATCTAGGGTATTAAGATCATCGATCTCAGCTACTTCAGATGACCCTTGCTTAGGCATAGAGGCGTCGCCGTTACCGGTTCCGCTGTTCATGCCTGATTTGGAATTATCTTTACCAACATTAATAGAAGGTTTTGTTCCTCCAGCGCTGATGGTTTCGAATGAAGCTTTCTGGGAACTACCTTGCATAGGTTGAGTTTTTTCGTACCCATCTTCTTCATTCAATTGCTGACTGCTTCCGCGGTTTAGCAATTCTTGAATTTTTTGCTCTACTGACATCCTGATCTCCTAAGAGTGTGTTTAACGTTATTATTTATATAAATTGGTTACTTGATAGTTCTTAAAAACTGTTCAAATACTTGTAGTTTGACTTTATTTAAATCGGCTTTAGAAGCTTTTTTAATAGTCTGCTGTGCTTGTTCAACCTGATAAGATTTCCATACACCGTTTTCAAGAATCCATTCCGCAGATTCCATAATACCCTGTACAAAGGCGTCGGGGGCAGAAGGGTCAGCGACAATGTCAACTGTAGCAAGATGAAAGTCGTCTTGTACCTCGTTAATGCCTTCTTTGTTCAATTTAACTGAACCCAACCCTCTAGATGAAACACCTAGACGAACACCTTCTTCAATAAAGTTCTTAGCTATCTTACCCATTGGAGTATCTAAGATTTTAGCTTTACCGTGTATATCATTTCCCTCAAATTTTAAACCTGTAATCAAATGTGATACCTGGTTTAAATTAATAGATGGATTTGGGGGGTGACCCAATTCCCCCAAGGAACGTTTTTCGTTAATTAAGTCCTGATATCTCTGGACTTCTCTCTCCATTATACCTCTACCATAACTTCTTCCATTACGGTTAGGTTTCTCAGCCTGCATAAAAATACCTTCAATATAGATATTTTTAGTACCATCTTCTTTTTTTTCTGTCAGGAACTTAATGTCCTGATTCATTTCAGTAATGAGTTTCATTATCTGTCCTTAGGTTCTAAGTTCTGACGATCAGGGTCAACAAATCCAGATTCTTTAGAGAATTGTAAAATAACCGTTCCACTTGCTGCACCTAGGTTAACATTAACGTTAGCATTAGCATCATCAATAAGAGATACACCAATATCTTTAGTAAAGCCAATATAATTTTGACCGGCGTTCATTGCAAAAACAATATTACCCTGTCTATTGACACTAGCAGCATTACCTACATCATAAGCAATATCGGTGATAGGCCAAAGTACGTTACCTTGGGTTTGGTTATTTGCGTATTGACCTGGGTAAAGAATGTTAGCCAAGAAAACATTAGCTTGCCCTGTACCTGTAATCTTAACAGCAGCTTGTCTTCTTGTATTTTTTAAAACGAATATATTAGCCATTTTTACTCTTCTTTATTTGATTGCATGTAATCTCTAACTGTACTAATATAATCAGCACTTAAGGTAATCTTACTTTGAACCCACTCGGCAATATTAGTATTATCCTCTAACATGTCATGAACAGTTTGTGCATTAGCAATAATAGACCTTAATTGAGACTTTGCCATATCACCCTCATAATCATACTCACGGGGGTCTCTAGCTTCAGCAACCTTCTTTGCTTGGGCAGTAGCAATAGCCATTTTTTTGGCCATTGGCATACCAGGATTAGAGCGATGAATGGCCTGGGCAATATCTTCCCGCTTTGTTTTTTCAGCCGGAGTAAGATGTTTTTCTAAGAGATCACTCTTCAGTTTCTGTAGCGTCTTCATCTTCCCCTTCTTGTTCTTCATATTCGATTTGACTATCTTCTTCGTCTTCGCTAGAGTAAATTGCTTGTGCAACTTCTACCTTAGCAACATCTAAAGCATCGGAAACTTTTAATCCAATAGCTTGATCAAAAATATTTTTAGCTTCAACATTATTACCAGCTAAAATGTCAGTAATCATCTGATCAATTAATTCTGTAGTATCCATTTTATTTCCTTAATAATATATTTATCGTGTTTTTTTCTGTTGCTGCAATTGTTGTTGCTGCAATTGTGCTTGTTGGTCTTGATTATCCATTGCAATAGCTTGATCAGCTCCAGGCATTCCTGGTTGTAATTCCATAGGATCATCTTCGTTCTGCTTAGCGATTTGTTCTACTTCTTTATCCGTTAACTTTAATACATTACGACGAATGTAATCTTTACTAAAATAAAGACCCACATAAGGTGTTATTTGATTAAGAACATCTACTCTATTACGTAGATTTTCTGCCTCTTTCATTTCTTGATAATATTGATCTTGTGCATATACATACACCATAGAATTTTTAATTTTATCCCAGTCTTCAGGAGTTATTACACCTTTTAAGACTAATTGGGTTTCCATTAAATCATCAAACAACGAATTAAATTTTCTACGAATACGAGTAATAAACTTTGCGAACTTCATTTCATCTCTTGAAATTTCAGCTGCTCGTCCAAAATTAAACCCCGACTGCTCTTCAAACCTAGAAGTAGGAATGTTTAAAGCCTGGTAAACTTTCTTTTGAAAGTATTCAATATCGGCAATTTGACCTAAGTTCTCACCACCAGGTAAGGTAGTAATTTCTGTACCTCTTCCACCCTCACGACGGGGTAACCAGAAATCTTCTAACATGGTCATAAATTTTCTATCGTCTTTAATTTCACCAGTAGTAGAATCATAGACAATTTTATTTCGATATCTGTTCATGATATCTTTCATATATTGCTCGGCCTTTACCTTTGGTAAATTACCTACATCAATATAGAATATTCTTCTCTCTGGTGCTCTACTTAGTCTATAAATGACCAAGGAGTCAGCCATCATTTTTAACTGGTTAACAGGCTTAATAGCTTTGTTTAAATAACCAATGACAACGTTTCTGTCTAAGTCTAACACACCAGATGGAACAAATGTAATGGTATCGGGAGATATCTTAATACCATTATTATTATTAGGATTTGTTCCTGGGGTATAATTTAACCCTTTTTCATTATAGATAAAAAATTCTTCTATAGTTTTAATTAAATCCACACCGGTTTGGGGATTTTTTTCTTTTTTAATCTCTCGTACTTTTTTAATTTTACGAGGATCAATATATCTTAATTCCTGAATACCTTGTTTAGGTTTCTTTGGATCTATAACTTTCTGATAATATAAACGACCGTCTACATACCATCTTCTGAAGATATCATGGGCTTTATCTTTAAAGTCCAGTAAATTAATTACTTCTTCGAAGGCCTCTTGTATGGAGCCTTTTATCTTATCAGAAAGATCTAGTGTATCTAAGTTTAGAGAAACTGGATCTTCTTCATCAACTGCGGCAATTGCTTCAGTAATAATTTCTTCGATTGCATTATCTACATCAGGGAAATTACTAATATCACGATAACGCGAAATCAGCTCGCTCTCTGAACGAGCTGCCGCATCAATATCAACATATGTACCATAATAGCCACCGGCGGCGACTACAGAGGTACCGTCATCAGATACCGGCGTTATAAACGATTGAGTCTTTAACGCCGGTTGTTTATCTTCTCGACCAATAGTAAAACCAAATAAATTAATTGCCATTATGTATAGTTCAAATTATTTAAAAGCACCACCAAAATTAACAATACTACCCAATGGGTTATTTGAAGTAACAAAATATTGATATTGGAAGGTTACTGTAAATGAAGATATCTGGTCATTAGCACCAAAATCCAAACCTACAGGTGATAGATCTACAGGAAACGCATCACGTATATTATATGACTTTAAAGCATTACCGTTTCTATCTAATTGGAATACTTGAAGGTCTCTTTGGTACTGTGAAGGTTGCAATTGACCGAATTTAGTAGCATAATCCTCCATACCACCCATCCATTGTTCCATTGCATTTCTAATTGACATATCTGCGTCATTTAAAACTGTAATGGTCCATGGTGCGTAAATACGATCACCTACAAACTTAACCTCACGACCTCTGTATTGCACAATAGCAGGGTTAACTGTTTGACCAGGTAACTCGGCTACTGATACTAAGAATGGTGCTCTTGCTACTGCAAGTGCCTGTCCAGTTACATACGTTGGGAATGATAACTGAACGGCAAATTGATTAGGACGTGCACCACCGTTGGTTAAAGCTGATTTAAAGCTTTCTACATTAAAAGTTGTTGCCATTTATTTCTCTCCTTTATTAAGCGCCGACTTCTTCGAAAGAAATGCCGGTACGGGTTGCAATAAAGTTGAGCTGTATGAAATTAATCGCACGAGCAGGCTTAATATAGATATCGGCAACAAAGCCGTTTGTGTCAATTACCTGTCCGGTGTTATTAGATTCATCGCAAACTACTTTAAAGTCAGTAATACCACGACGACCTTTTACGTCTCTTAAGAATGGTTCAACTAAATTCTTAAATTGTGCTCTTGTAAACGGATCGTTAAATTCAAACAACTGAAACTTAGAAGCAGTAGCAATTGCTTTTTCAAGCACAATAAACAATCTTCGAACGTTAATACGATCAAAAGCTGATGGTCTAGCCAACAATGTCTTATCACCGTAAAGTATCGTACCTTGACCGGGGAATGTAACTACAGGATTAACACCTGCTTTATACAGCGTATCACGATCTGTTGCAGAGGGTGAATAGGGCAATTTAACTACGTTCTTAAGTTGTCCACGATTGAAACCAGCAGGTGAGTACCAAGGATCAGCTACAAAATCTGTACGAACTAAAAGTCCAGCGGTATCTCCGTTCAGAGGTACATACCTATATTGATCGTTATAACGGTCATATTGATATTTCCATCCAGAGTCTAATACTGCATAAGAACTAGATGTTAATGTATTACGGAATGTAACAATATCGGTTGCTTCACTTCCAGCGTTATTTGAAACGTTGGTTAGCAATGGGGATATAAACACAACGCAATCTTTTCTTACTTCAGCAATACTTGAAATTGCATAGTTAGCTACTACAGCAGATGCACTACCCAATGGGAGTAAGGAGATGTCATACAATTCACTATTAGCAAATACTGATAATGCTGTTGTAATATTACCATCTGTTGGACTATCTCCAGAAACACCACCAGTTAAGGTAACGTTAGGTGAAGATGTTAGGTTAGAGAAGGCAGAAGCATTAGCTGTTGAACCAATAGTCTGGCCCCCAGCTACTGTTGCCACATTAGCAGTCTCATGGGCTCCCCACCAAATATATTTTGATTGGTTATTAATTACATCTTTATAGTATGAAGAAGTCCCGTCTGGTCTTGTAGCATCAACTGCTTTAGATACATAAGAGAATTTTTCTAGAACTGTATTAACTGTACCAGTAAATGAACCTAATGCATCAAAAACAATAATATGCATTTCATCATTAGAACCCCCTATAGCACTCACATAAGGTGATGTATTAGGCGCAGCATCAAAATTAGTTGCATATGCCCATGTTGAAAATGTATTAGCATCGGCTACTGATACTTTAATTGAATTACCTAAAACACCTGGATACTTTGCAATATACAGACCTTGTCCAGAACCACCATTAAGGTAAGATGCATTATAATGATCTTCACCTCTAACAATAATTGCTGTTGCTGATACGTTTGATTTTGCGTTTCTTGCTGTAGCTTCATTTACAACTCGGATAACTTGTAAGTTATTACCATAAGACAGAAAGTTAGCCGCTGTAAAGAATGAATTATAGGTAGTGCTGTTAGGCATACCAAATACAGTTACTAAATTGTTTTCTGTGCTTATTGTGGTAACCTGTCTTACAGGACCCCATTGAAATGCGCCAGCAAAACCGCCGGCTGTTGTAGCAACTGAAGGTACAACAGACGTTAAGTCTTGTTCCGTTACTAAAACGCCTGGTGAGAGCTGAAATGCCATTTTTTTATCTCCTTATAATGTTATTCCACATAACAAATTTTATACTAGTATATTTATAAATAACGAACTTTGACTAATTCCAGCGTCTTTCGCTAATAAAATCAGAGTAATCTTTTTTAAATCTATCAGTTAACCAAAGATCATCCCCATCAATTATAGCTTGTTCTTCCTCTGGAATACCATTATCAATAAACCCAAACGGTGTTAACTCGTCTTCAATAGTTTGCATTTGGGCACTATACATTGCTTGCCGATTGTTTACATTCATTAGATCTTTAAACATAGGATCATTTGTTGCCCATGCAAAAAGAACTAACGTCATTGTTAGATCGTCGTGATAACCCTCATCGGCTTGAAACACACCATTGTGTTCGATAAAGGTTGAAAACTCTGAAATAATATCTTGATCAAATACTAATAATTTATTTTCTTCTACTAATGACTTGAGTGTTGAACACCCAATTCGTTTAATTTGTTTTGTTGTTCTTACGCCTAAATTAGAATGCCTTCCAGAACTAGACATTACTTGTCCATATCTAGAATCACTTCCTACCCAGATCATATTCTCATATTCTAGGTCGTTGTGAATAATATCGGCAATTTGTTGCCCAATATCATTTATTTCTACTAGAACATACGCATTATAATAATCCTTACAAACTTTATGGATAACAGTAGGATATAATAATGGGCTTATTTTATTGTCTCTATATTTAGCTACAATTTTAAATGGAAATTCTGTTGTATCCATTAAGGTAAAGGCAGAATAATCGCCCCCAACCCCCCTTGATGTATCAACGGAACAAAAGTAGGTATGACCGGCAATTGGGTATTCTAAAACATCTAACCCGTCTTTAGAATGTAACCAACTAATAGGGGAAAGTCTTGCAATGGTATCAGGAGAAATTAATGTATTAGACGAACCAAGGAATGTGCATAACACCTCTTGATTAAATTTAAGTTCACCAAGAACGGCTTTTTGTTCTGCAGCCCATTTTTCATCTCTACCGGGTATCTTCCAATACTCAATTTGTAAAGGCACAAAGCCATTTCTTCCTTCAGTAGCATCATTCCAAAATTTCCAAAAGTGATTATAACCTAAAGGTGTGGAAGTTAATAATACTTTAGTGGTTTCCCCAGCCATAATAGTTGGATAGGTTGATGTAAAGAATTCTTCGGCTACATTATTTGGTATAATAGCTGCCTCGTCAATATACAGCCAGTTAACGGACTTACCTCGAATACCTGATGTAGAGGTAGCAGAGGTAAATACTTTAGATCCATTCTCTAATTCAACATCGCCTTTGTTCCAAGTCTTAATACCTTGTTGCATCCACAAGGGTAAATTCTCGTACATAATTTGATATCGACTTAGTACTTCTCTTGCAGCTGTGGACTTGTTAGCTAAAATAGCAATAGTCTTATTAGAATTAAAAATTGAATAATGTAAAATGCATGCAGCCGATGTAATAGTTTTACCCTGTTGACGACCTTCCATTAAAATAACTTTTCGGTTATTCATTATAGTATCAACTTTTTCTCTTTGACATTCATAGAGTTTAAACAAAATTAAACCTTGATCAAGAGAAACAATGTAGCAATAATTTTCAATAAAGTACTGGGGGTCTTCCTTACAACGCATTAACTCCTTAACCTGGTCGGCAGTATATTGCATCTCAAAGCCAATGGGCTTAAGTAAGGAATTACCATTGTAACTATTATCATCCATTAGATAACCTGTTCTTTTCACCGTTAATCATTTTCATAAGTTCAGAGGTAGAACCTGCAAACACTATATTATTTTGTGTACCAATACTTGTTGACTTACCGGATGCCTTATCAATATCTTTTTTAGTCTTATGGAGACCAACTAATTCTTTAGCAATCTCTGCTTGTGCTTTAACTAATTGCCCGGCTACTTCAAATGCTCTTGGGTGTTCAGAGTTCTTTGATATACTGATTA
>Ga0209188_1003475_pt1 | contig 10872 bp, 20 predicted proteins | sample C_130625_EF_Meta_FD_187307 | JGI IMG/M metagenome (GOLD analysis project Ga0209188, IMG submission 187307) | Freshwater microbial communities from Lake Croche, Canada to study carbon cycling - C_130625_EF_MetaG (SPAdes) (version 2) | ecosystem: Environmental > Aquatic > Freshwater > Lake...
TTCTTCTATCCTGGTCACTTGATATTTTTCGTGACTCACATGATCACGATATCTTGGGCCAGCTCGGTTCCACTGCTCGCCTGAACCAGTGATGATGTCCACCACACGATCCACTGTGCCGTCGTTCCAGGCTGCAATCAAGCCCTGGTTGTGATGCGGTTCACGCAGGAGATTCTGCATCTTGTGATAAGCATCGTCTATTGACCAAGGCACATAGAGACGGTTTGGATCATTGGCAAAAGTCTCGGGGAAACTGCGATAAGCAGGATATAGTACATTGCAACCAAGAGTGTCAGCCTCACTAACTGTGTTTGACACCCAGTCCTGAAGAGCACAATTGAACAGCACACGAGTATTGTTAAGAAGAGCATAGTATTCGTCCTTTTTCAAGTTGTCATAGATTTTCAACTTGCCTTCCCGTTCGTACATTCTGGCACGCTCGACAAATTCAGGATTGTTGCTGCGCAGTTCTCCGCCTGAGTAGATCACAAACTCACAGGGTTCGGTGGTCAAGTAACCGTACATTTCAATCAGATCCATGAAAAAGCCCGGTTGCTTTTCTTGGTCGAACCTGGCGGCAAATGCCACTCGGCGAGGACGATCCTGGAATGGTCTGATATTGTCGGCACCACCAATGCGTTCCAGCACTTCGTCACGACCAAATGCCAAGCCCGAAATGTTGTAGATTGGCGCAGTCCAACCTGCAATGCGCATGTGAGCAACCATTTCTTCATTGGTGGCCAAGACCCCAGTCACAAACTCATTGACCATTTTTTCATACAGGCTCATCCATTTCTCCATGCCCCACACATGCACAAAGTCATCGGGATCAATGCTCTGTGCTAGACAGCGCACATACACTTGGGGACGCTGGTCCGCGGGAATCTGGTCCATGATGTAGGGCAAGCTCTCGATGCCAGGAGAGAACATGTCTTCAAAGTAGATCGCATCTTGTGAGGTGATCTCGCCCTGTTGCATGAGTCGCACCAGATTCATCATTTGGCTCATGCTGAAGTAGCTGCGACCATGCGCATCCAGCACCTGGCCCACTGAGATCTTTTGACTGTTGTTTAGTGTTAGGCCTGGCACATACACCACATCCAGGCCACGGCGATCAAACACACGCCGGTTCCACTCAGTGAGCTGTAGTGTGTATCTGGAATCATAGGCTTCTAGGCCCATGTAGTAAAGTTTTCTCATTGTTCAACTCCGAAATGTTCTTGTAAATCTCGTCTAATAAACTTCACGGCATTGTCCCATATTTCATTACTACCACCTCGTTCAGCATCGTGTACAATGCCTAAACATTCCGCCACAATCAACTCAGCAAACTTTTCAGCCTGATCTACCCTCATCCATTTGCCTGAGGTGTCAGTGCCCGCCTGCTTGATTAGATCTTGAATTCGGGTGGTCATGCAGCTTCCGCACCAGGTGCTCGCATGGGACGATAACCAGCAAAGCGGCGCCCATCTTCGTACCACATGTTCTTGGCATACTTGCCTTGTACAAACTTGTTGTACTGTTGCCAAGCATAGCTCTTGAAGTTGTAGAGATCAGCTTCGTTGAAACGATAGCCATAGTCCTGACAGAATTCCAGATAATGCTCCAGTTCTTCAAACAAGGCATACACTCGGGGATTGGGTCGGATGTGGGGTTTACTCATGATATTTCCTATTAGATAACAATTGATTGAGCCGGGCGAGAAAGTTCATATTTGACCAAGCATCCGTTCTCACCATCTTCGGACACTTCGATCCACACAGCTCGATTGGGATATCGAGCTGCAATCTGTGTATATAGGTCGTCTGCAATCATCTCGCAACTTTTGTAGTCTAGTGCAAGTGTAGCAGATTTGTAGAGATTTTCCAACCAGCGTTTGAACTGAATAAACTCAATATCACGGTCGTTGTGAAACACATCAATCCAGACCTGGAAGTGAAATTGGTGTCTATGGGGTGATGCCAAAAAGCTCACATCATATTCATCGCCGGTGGCCAGGGCTGGATCTGTGGCTGCAGCTGGATAGCAGTGAATGCCTTCACGCTGGAATTGAACAAATATTTTTCTTTGGGCTGCTGACACAATTCGGTCCACAGTTTCTCTTTGTGTTTGGTTCATGTTGTTTCCTTGTTTACAGTTTCAATCGTTCCACAGTGATGATTTTGGACAGTTCGTGTCCCAGGTCTGCATCATCGTTGATCACATACAGTCCATGTCGATCATCATCCAGCTTGGCATCGTACACAGTGGATTCCACCACCAGGCCTCCTGTGGCACGATACACTTCCAGTTTGAATCCCTGAGATTTTATCTTGTTGTCAAACGGCAGACTCAATTGGAATTCGTCTTGGGATTCTTCCTCTTGTTGAGCTCGATCGCAGGCCCAGCGACACTTGTGATAAAACCACTGATCAAACCACTTCATTGTAGCCTCTGTGCGGTAGGTTTGTCAATTCACTCACGATCTGATATTGTTCCCAGGCTGCCCGGGCTGCTGGATTGTGTTCCAGTTCCGAGTCAGGCAAGATTGCTTCTAACCAAACTTCTCGGCGTCGGAGGGGATTGACACCAAACTGTCTGGGTTGATGCAGCCGTCCAGTTTCCCACAGTCGAACACACACCTCACGCACACGGGCTTCGTCTTTGACGCCGAACTCGTTCCATTCAGGTTGACTCCAGGCGCTGCCCAAGCGGTGGCCACCACCATAGCCCTGCCAGATATCGGTCCAGTGTTCGTCGTTTCGCGGATCAAAGTCGGTTCGACTAATGATGACCAAAATGTCATTGATATCAACTTGACCGTTCACAATGTCTCGCACACAGCGACTCAGGCTCAGTCCAATTTTCACGATTCGACTCCGAAAACAAATTTAATACGGTTAGCAACAACTTTTCCGTCATAGCGTGTGTCGTTGGCAATGTCCACGCATTCTGTAATGATTAGTTCGGCAAATCGTTCCATTAACTGCGGATACATTCCAACTTGCTCAGGTGTATATCCTGTTGGTAGTTCTAAAAATTCTTGCCTGGCCTGTATAGCAAGTTGTTTAATTCGGTCGTTCATAGTTCAACTCCGAAATGTTTAATTCCAAACAATGCTTCAATCTGTTCCACTGCGTCATAGTGTGTGTTAAAAGTGCGTGGCTTTGTGTAACCATCCACAACATCCATACAATCCTGTATAATCAACTGGGCGAACTTTTTCTCGTCTAGATAGTTGGTAAGATATCGACCCTCATCAATACTCCAGTGATCTTTGATTCTAGCCTGTTCAGCAAGTTGTTGAATTCGTTCGTTCATTCTTCAACTCCGAAATGTTCTGCGATTTTGTCGCTTGGTAATTCGTATTTTGACAACGACCGATTGCTGACTTTCATACATTCCTGCACAATCAACTCAGCAAACCGTTGATACACATCCTGCACCGTGGCTTCGAAATCTTTTTCATACCCGGCATCCAGTCTGGCCTGCCGGTAAAGGTCGTCGATTTGTGAGTTCATATCAAGGATCTAATAAGTTTCTTTTACAATGTCAAACTGATCCTTGGACCATTTGGCAATGAATTCTTCAGTTTTGACATACTCATTGTAGGCCTTTGCCTCAAAGAATACTTTATGAAACGCTGTTTTCAGCGTGCCTTTATAGTAGATTGTTAGATATATCGATTTTGCTTTGCCGGCCATTTTAATACCCTTTTAAATTAGTTTTTACTGCTCATATATTATACAACCAAAATTATTCAAAGTCAAATAGTTATCGCCAAAATTCTTCCCAGGGCAATACACACCAAATTGGATCATCAACTTTATTGATGCTTAGGCCAGTATAATCCACAGTTTTGAAATCACTGGCTTCATTGTTGATTAATGTTGCAAATTTGACATTATTATGCCAAACATCGCCCCAACGACTGTCACTAGGTAAACAACTACTTTGCCAATCATTGACTAACCATTGAAAGGTTGCACCACTGTCATTGATATCGTCCACAATTAGCATATTTTTCCTGCCGTCATCCGAACACATGAGATCATAATTGACATGACCAAAAGCCATTTCTGGTAACCAAAGATTACTTTCAGTATCCTCGGCAAAATCTCGTAAACTGATCTTCACAGTATGTAGAGGAACATTATACCAATGACTTAACATGACTGCTGGAACAAGCCCGCCTCTGGTAATACCAACAATACAATCAGGACGCCAATTGTCAGCATTGATTTGTTGAATGATTTCAAAAATCCAATTTTTAACTGTACGATTATTGTAATATACTTTTTTAGTCATATTATCTTCTTTACTTGCCGTTTCTTGACTGAAGCAGAATATTGTCAAAGAACTCTTTCTTTGTACCTTTATCAACACTAAATGCACCTTTAAGCACAGTTGTTTGTGTTAGCGAGCTTTGTGCCATTATTCCCCTATTGGTACAACACCCATGTTCTGCCTCAATATAAACACCTATGTTTTCTGAGTCAGTAGCTTTGCTAATCTCACGGGCAATGTCGTTACAAAGTTCCTCCTGGAGTGTGCCTCGTCTAGCACACCATTGTGCAATGCGTGTGTATTTCGATAAACCAATAAGTTTATTAGCGGCAATAATACCAATATAGGCAACACCACTAACAGGCTGATGATGATGACTGCACATACTGCGAAGCTCACTACGAACAACCAACATACCTTCATAACGATCCGACGAATCATTTGGAAATGCTGTTGCGTCTGGTGCTGGCTCATATCTTCCCTCCATAATTTCATTGTAATACATCTTGGCAAGTCTACGAGCTGTTCCTTTGCTGTTTGGATCATTCTCTCGGTCAATAAGCAAAGTATCCAATACCTTTTCAAATGCTTCCGTAGCTTCATTGATTAAATGTTCTCGGTCCGACTCTGTAATATATTCACTGATATTGTCGCCGGCCCAGAACCTCTTGCCGTCTGTCTTCATGCGTTCACGCAAAACTTGTGATAGATTTTTTTCCATAAATTATTAAAATTAGATTAAAAGTATTTAGGCAATTATAACATACTAATATTTTTTTGCCAAGCCCAGGCAGACTTGCAAATAACATCAATATCACTATATTTGGGAACCCAAAGAGAATCATTTTGAAATTTTGAACCATCGGCAACTAATATGTCAGGATCACCAATTCTCCTGTCACCAATTTGGTAATTTAAACTAGCACCAAAGGCACGCTCACAAGATTCAACAACTTGTAAATTACTATAACCTTGGCCAGTACCCAAATTGTAACTTCTAAATTCACCAAAATCCAAATTTTGGCCAAATGTAACTGCGGCCAAATGAGCCCTGGCTATATCCTCAACATGAAGGTAATCCCTTATACATGTACCATCTGGGGTTTTGAAATCATTGCCATTTAGAATAAATTTAGATCTATTTTGATGTGCGCTGAGTATTCTTGGAATAATATGAGTGTCATCTCGTACATGACCCAACTCTCCCGAAATATCACAACCGGCGGCATTGAAATATCTCAATGCTATTCCTCTCATACCATGAGCTAGACAATGGTCGTGAATAACTTGTTCACAAAACTTTTTACTCCAACCATATGGGCTTACTGGAAATCCCTCAGCAGATTCCTTAATTGGACTGACGCAATTATTGCCATATACTGCGGCGCTACTGCTAAAGACCACTAGACCAGACCAATCTAAATTTCTAATCTCATGTAACATTTGATTGGTCTTGGCTGTATTATTATCATAATATAGCCCAGGATTATCTATGCTAGGTCCAACAAGGCTTGTGCCAGCACAATGTACAATAGCTTCTACATCTAAATTATTTGACAATAATGTAGGAACGGCATCAGCAAAATCACTTCTGAGCCAAATATCTAAGAATGGTGCTGCTTCAGGTATTGTATGCTCACGATCAATACCATAGACTTCATATCCAGCTTGTTTAAAAACTTTGGCAGTATGGCTACCAATATAGCCAAAGGCACCTGTCAATATAATTGTTTTTTTCATTTAATATTATTTAATAACACCGTTGCCGAGAAAAACTTTTCAGACAAAACTGCGGCTTGTTTTTTAATCTCTGGAATTAGATTAGAATAATTATCCATATGTTGAATTATTGAGCCACATAACTCTTGTTTATGTTGTGAATATGATTCAAACGATTCGGTCCATTGGCTTGAGTATTTGAAAATATCAAAATACATTTCTTTATAGCTAAGTCTATTGGGAATCATTGGGATGGCATCTACCACTGCACCTTCGAAACAACTTATCCCAAGCGTCTCCTGTAAGTTAGCACTGAATACAATTTTTGCTTGACCTAACAAAGTATGATATTCATTCTTAGTCAATTGTTGATCCTGGCACACAACAAATTCGTATTGTGGCAATTGTGTGGCCAAATCTCTAAAAATTTCAACTTGTTTTTCTGGAGCAATGCGATGTGGGAATAAGATAAGATCACGTTTAGACATATTCTTATATGGAGTCAATGTGGCATCCATATATTCCATTGGCCAACCTGTACGCACAATCTTATCTGTTAATTCACCATCCAGCAAGTGTTTAAGATCTTCTTCAAACCAAGGATTCTCTGTAGGATAATCATTCAACAAATTTGTATAGAACATTTCTATATGAAAATTCGTAGCAAAGTAGTTATAGTCAAATGCATGGAAGAAACTTTTCTCCGCATGTCTTACCCAAGGTTTATTGCCAACAAGACGTCCTAGGAAGTCCTGGTTATCATAACTTCCGGCATGCCAAAGACCATGTGTAACTACTGGAATATTCAGTAGTTCACTCATATATTTTAAATTGATGATACCAGGGTGCCAAGCATCTGTAAAGATAAAGTGATCACCAGCACGGATTGATCCGGAACAAAATAGCCTAGCCATTTGTTCAACTTGGCAAGCTTTGAAAATATTAGTTCCGCCAAAGTTAAGAAATGCGCCAGGGGTAGTAGCACTAGGTATGTCAACAGGACCTGTAATAATTTTAACATCATAGCCAGCTTGTTCTAAAAGTTTAGGAATATGGTCTTGCCATTCGCAAGTGTATCTAGTGGGAATACTTTCGAGGTCTACAATATAAACTGTCATGTTAAAAGTCAATATTTGATTATGAGTAGGGGAACAAGTCCCCCACTAATCTTACGTTTGTTGTTGTTGCGAACGCGGTGCTCGTGAATATTCTTTACGAGGTGGTCGTGAATATTCTTTCTGTGGTTCTCCAGATTGTTCAGCATTACCACGACGATAGAGCCAATTGCGATATTTTTCGAATCGACGATATTGCTCACTGCGATAGAGATCTTTCTCGTCGAACTTCAACATATTGATCTTACAATAATCTAAGTATGCTTCCAAATCATCAAATAATTTAGTAACTTCGGGCTTCATACGAAGATATTTTTCGATCCATTTAGGCTGTGCCATTTTGTTTTCTTTCTTTCAAAAGTTAAAGTTAAAAAATAATTATACACTAACAGTTAGGTTGGGTCTACGAGTATTATACTCAATAGTACAACCACATTCACCATCTTCACTTACGGAGATGGTTACTGCACGATTGGGATATCGTACAGCAATATGTAGATACAGGTCGTCAGCCAGCATCTCCACACTCTTATAGTCAATGTCAATAGCACCAGTATTGAACAATGACTCACAATAGTTTAAAAATTGATGAAATTCGATTTCACGGTCATTATGGAAAATCTCAATTTGTATATTGAATTTAAACAAATGACGATGACGATTTCCAAGATAGGAAACATCCTCTAATGCTGGATCAATACTGGCTGCTGGATATTTATGAAATCCAGCTTTTTGAAATGTAACCCAAATATTCCTATTAGCCGCAGATTTAATACGCTCAATAGTTTCACGTTGCTCTTGATTCATAATTTAATCCTTTCCATGTTGATAATATTAAGTAAATTTTGATCGAAACTTTCATCTTCATGAATTACATAAACTGTTTCAAACTCTCGATCTTTGACTTGATCATAATGTTTTACTGTGATAATTGCCCCGCCTCGAGCCGAAACTAAATTAAACTTAATACTGTTTCCAAAATCTTGACGAGAGTCCGAATAACTTACAAGTGATGTTGAACGTATTTTGATTTCCGGTTCCTGATCAGAATATAACCAACTTCTTAACCAACGCTTGAATCCCATTTTATATTTCCTTATTCAACTGTTGAGTCGTTTTCATATTGATCCCAATGAGTATAAGTTTCCTTATTCATTAAGCTTTGAAGATGATGTGTCCATACGCCTGGATTTGTGGCTCCCCAAGTCTTATCATCCAACTTTAATGTTGCATTATAGTTGAGTTGATTAATGTAAGGCAATTTTACACTAATCATAGGAACAAAACGATTATATTCGTTGTAACTAGATTCCAATACACCTTCAATGTGTTCTACACCAAAATCTAAAGTTACCCAATAGTCTTTATTTAAACAGCCAAGGATAACTTCATCCCATGCTTGATATTCACCATGGGTCATTGCCTTAGGATTAAAGCTTTGACTAGTACCAAAATAGATGTGTTTTACTTGACTTTCCTCAGCTTTTGAGAAGATTTCTTCAAGTGGTGGTGTGCCCACAACAAACAATGTTTTCATACCATGGCAAACAGTATGTTCTACTTCATAACCCGTAAAGTATGTGACACCTTGACGTTCTTCAGTGTTTAATCCCATTTAATGTAACCTCTGCTATAGCCATTTGGACGATCCACACCATCCGCAAATGCCTGTTGCCATTCAGTTGTCCTATTATAAGCTCTTGTCCAGAAATTATCAACGTCAAGATAACCGTTTTCAATCATCCATACAGCGTCTTTCATCGATTGATGAAAATTTGGATTACGTGGACTGGGCTTAATAGTAGTAACAGCTTTCCAAAGTTGTTGTTGTGCTTCTTGTTTTGATACAGCTTTTCCAACAGCATCAACTATTAATGCATTATTATTTAGGTTTATATCCAAACCCAAAGCATATTTTCCAGATAGGTCAATAACCACATCATAGCTTTCACTGGTTCCGAATAATAATACATCTCCCCATAGGTCGATATTACTGGAACCTAACACATCTACATTTTTATAATGTTTAAATTTAGTTAGGGTGTGATAAGCAACCCAAGCCAAAAATCCACTACCAATGATTAGAATTTTACTATTTTTATCTTTGGTATCAAGTTGTGCAGTATTAATTCCGCAGGCTACAGGTTCAATAATATATCTAGGGTGTGCTTCTGGCACATATATATACTCATCTTTACGCACATTATATATATCTGCGTAAGCTGGTTCGCCACGTGTAGCAACGTAGTCGCCTATTTTGACATTGGAAATATCATCACCAATAGCAACTACTTGGCCTAGACCTTCATGACCTTGCATATGCAATGGTAATGGGCCAAAATTACCCTGCATCATATCAATATCACTTCTACATACACCAGTCATTACTGCTCGAACTTGAATTTCATTTTTTCCAATTGCTGGAACTTGATATTCAACTTCTTCAAATTTATCTTGACCAAGAGTTTGCAAGCATTTGACTATCATAAATTTTCTACTCTTTCATGAATCCAATAGTCATAAACCAATTGTTGTCTCCAAAAATTTTCGTTATTTAGATTAGCCAAAGCATCCGCAATCATTGATTTATATGCTGATTCAGGACAAAGTCCCAATTCAAACGTTTCTGTAGTTCCATCAGATTTTTCAAACTTAATGGATCTATCATCAGTCTGATTGGTTCGCCAGTCGGCCGACAAATGCCATTTGGTACCAAAATCTATATAACAATGGTCATCCACATCATAAACACCATCAGCTTTTACAATGCCATAATCGGTTTGTGTTAGATCCTCTAAATTCCATTTACGATCTGAACCCTTACCGGTCATTGATTCTTCTATCCAATCAGGATTTAGGGAAATATACAAGCTCAATAAATGCGGCATTAGGTCTCGACTCACCCCACCAAATGACAACTTCTTAGTAGTAAACCAAGTGCCCGGATTAGGTACTCGATCTCGATTATGCCACAACAAATTAACCTTATTGGAATCAAGAGCTGATTGTTTTAATTGTTGAATATTGTCACGCCACATGTTGTTTTTAACCATCATGAAACGTGTGTCTTTAAATGTATGAACCAAAGTGGCCCAATTTAAGGCAGCAGCAACACCTGGCTTTTCGACAAATACAATTTTACTAGCCCGAGCTGCTCGAGTAGTGAGGTCGAAATGTGTAAAGTTTGGAGTGCAGATATGTGCAGTATCAAAATGCTTATGAACAAGGATCGCTTGATCAATAGTTTCAAAATCTGCATTTTTATTTTTATCGGCATCAACAGTAACAATGTCATGACCCAGTTCTGTCAAAACAGTTTTGTATAATTGGCCGATGCCCATACCCACAATCAAACTTTTCATTTTTGCGCTCGTGGTTTTTTAGTTGCAGTTTCTTCTAATAGTGGTTTTTCTGCAAATGTGTATGGAGACAAACTTTGTTCAGATTTAACCACAAACAATTCAAGATATGACAAGAATGCGTTCAAAGGATAGAACACAATAAACATACACATTAACAAACCAATACCAATCACACTCTTAAACAATGTGGTTAATATCCAGGACATTTCCAATAAAAGATTCCAATAGCTTTTAGGTTGCAAAAGAGAATTTTCATCTTTTTCATTAAATTGTCTAATATGTGTAGTAATTTCACTAATCTGAGTTTTACTATTTTTAATAGTGATGTCTAATAGACCTTTATATAAGTTTAACATAGTATTTCCTTTCTAATTAATGATCTCTATCTAAGTCAACAGTTTCGTTTTCGT
>Ga0209188_1003480_pt1 | contig 10864 bp, 9 predicted proteins | sample C_130625_EF_Meta_FD_187307 | JGI IMG/M metagenome (GOLD analysis project Ga0209188, IMG submission 187307) | Freshwater microbial communities from Lake Croche, Canada to study carbon cycling - C_130625_EF_MetaG (SPAdes) (version 2) | ecosystem: Environmental > Aquatic > Freshwater > Lake | place...
TCAAGGCTGATGACAGTGTCAGCTACTTTAGTCACTTTACCAAGAATGCCACTTGAAGTAACGACTTCATCGCCCACTTTTAATGCTTCGATCATTGAACGTTGCTCTTTCGCTTGTTTCATTTGTGGGCGAATCAACATAAAGTAGAACAACACAAAAATCACAACCATTGGTACAAAGCTTGTCCAATCTGATGAAGCGGCGCCAGTAGCAGCGTATGCAGAACTAATAAACATGGATACAGCCTTTCTTTTAAGTAGCGCTTGAATCGTCAAGCTTGAAACAATTATTTAACGCAGAATTTTATCATAGAGTAGCGATGGCAACCTATTTATACCTCTTGGTTCAATCTACTGCGTTTGAAAGCAAAGTCTTGTTTGAATACTTCAAAACTTTGTGACTCAATCGCGGTCCGTATGCCAGCCATTAGCTCTTGGTAGTAATGCAGGTTATGAATAGTATTTAAGCGCGATCCTAAAATTTCACCTAGTCTGTGTAAATGATGTAAATAAGCACGGCTAAAGTTTTGGCATGTGTAGCAAGTGCATTCTGGATCTAGCGGACTTGTATCCATTTTATATCGTGAATTTTTCAGTTTTATGTCACCGTTACGGGTAAATAGCCAACCGTTGCGGGCATTGCGTGTGGGCATGACACAATCAAACATATCAACCCCGCTATTTACCGCTGCTACTAGGTCTTCAGGCGTGCCCACACCCATTAAATAGCGAGGCTTATTTTGTGGCATTTTTGGTGCCGTGTGCGCAAGAATGCGTAACATATCTTCTTTTGGCTCGCCTACAGAAAGGCCGCCAATGGCGTAGCCATCGAAACCAATATCAGTAAGGCCGTTAAGAGAGATATCGCGTAAATCTTCAAACATGCCGCCTTGGATAATCCCGAATAAAGCGTTTGGATTGCCTGCGTGTGCGTCTTTGCTGCGGCGAGCCCAGCGTAAGCTTAATTGCATAGAGTCACGTGCTTCTTGAGCTGTGGCAGGGTAGGGTGTGCATTCATCAAAAATCATCACAATGTCTGAATTGAGGACTTTTTGAATTCGCATGGATTCTTCAGGGGTTAAGAAACAACTGTCACCATTTATTGGTGAGCGGAATTTCACGCCCTCCTCTGAAATCTTACGTAAATCACCCAAGCTCCAAACTTGAAAGCCGCCTGAGTCGGTCAAAATTGGACCGTCCCAACTCATGAATTGATGTAAGCCGCCATGCGCCTCGATCACCTCCAAGCCAGGTCTTAGCCATAAATGGAAGGTATTCCCAAGCACAATATGTGCGCCAAGATCGCGAATTTCATTTGGGGATAATGATTTGACTGTGCCATAAGTGCCAACAGGCATAAATGCTGGTGTTTGGACATCGCCGTGTGTAAGGCTTACTGTTCCACGGCGTGCTTGGCCGTCTTGTGTAATCAGGGAAAATTGCATGAAAATAATAGCTTGATGTTTATCAGGGTTAATTAATCAAAACGCGATACTATCATAGTCAGGCGTGCTCTATTTAGCATGGCTTTGATATACTAAACAAAATTTACTATTGGAAACCATCAAGATGGCTGAAGTTACTCCACGTCCTCGTCGTAAAAGAAACGCATCAGAACCAAGCTTGCGCGAGCGCGGCATTTACCTCTTGCCTAATCTATTTACCACAGCCGCTTTGTTTGCTGGCTTTTATGCAATTGTACAAGCGATGAATGGTAAGTATGAACATTCAGCAGTAGCGATTTTTATTGCGATGGTGATGGATGGTTTGGATGGCAGGGTTGCTCGGATGACCAATACCCAAAGTGCTTTTGGTGCAGAATACGATAGTTTGTCAGATATGGTGTCATTTGGCGTTGCACCAGCATTGGTGGTTTATGTTTGGGCGCTTAAGCCCATGGGCAAGTTAGGCTGGATTGCTGCATTTATTTATTGCGCAAGCGCGGCTTTGCGTTTGGCTAGGTTTAACACCAAGCTAGGGACAGCGGATAAGCGTTATTTCCAAGGCTTGCCTAGCCCCGCGGCCGCGGCATTATTGGCTGGTTTGGTTTGGGTAGCATTTGATAATGATATTCCTGGCGATTTCGTTTTTTATCCATGGTTTAAGATGAAATGGATTGCTTGGTCTGTGACTTTATTTGCAGGATTGTCGATGGTGACAGATTTGCGCTTTTACAGCGGCAAAGAGATTAACCTTAAAAATAGTGTTCCGTTTGTTGTCGTTCTTTTGATTGTATTGGCGTTTGTGTTGATTTCTTATAGTCCGCCTGAAGTCTTGTTTTTTGTGGCCTTGGTATATGGTTTGTCTGGCTATGTTTTATGGTTGATGCATCTTTCTAAGCGCGAAAAATCGACGACTGAACAGATAGAAAACTTACCTTAAAGCTTATCGCCTTAATAAATTTAATTGTCGTAAGCTAGATAAAAAAGCATGCTATTATTTCGTTATGTTATTAAACAGTTACACATCAGCTTGTTCAAATTCCAGTCATTGCTTGGCTGGTGCATTACTACGTCTAGCGCTACTGCCTTAGGCAGTAAACTTCTCACACCCCACATTTAGATTTGCCACGACGTTATGACAAAACCATAGCGGGTATCGTTATAAAAAATTAGCTATAGAAATTAAGACGGAAAAATAAAATGACAACAAATAATCAGTTAATCATATTTGATACAACCTTGCGTGATGGCGAACAAAGCCCAGGCGCAGCGATGACAAAAGAAGAAAAGGTGCGTATTGCGCGCCAACTTGAAAAGTTGGGCGTAAACGTGATCGAAGCAGGTTTTGCCGCTGCAAGTCCTGGAGATTTTGATGCAATTCATGCAGTGGCTGAAAGCATTAAAGAGTCTACTGTATGTTCATTGGCGCGTGCGAATGAGAATGATATTCGCCGTGCTGGTGAAGCGATTAAACCAGCGAAAAAAGGTCGTATTCATACCTTTATTGCAACATCACCCATCCACATGGAAAACAAATTGCGCATGACGCCAGAGCAAGTATTGGCGCGTGCGGTTCAGGCTGTGAAATGGGCGTTGGAATATACCGATGACGTTGAGTTTTCGGCAGAAGATGCAGTGCGTTCTGACATGGACTTTTTGGTGCAAGTATTCGATGCCGTCATTGAGGCGGGCGCTAAAACGATTAACGTGCCAGATACTGTTGGATATTCAATTCCAGCCCTTTGGGGTGAGCGTATGCAGCAGTTAATTGCTCGCGTTAAAAATTCTGACAAAGTGGTCTGGTCAACGCATTGCCATAACGACTTAGGCATGGCAGTAGCCAACTCCTTAGCCGCGGTCATGGGAGGAGCTCGTCAAGTGGAATGTACGATTAATGGGTTGGGTGAGCGCGCAGGCAATGCCAGCTTGGAAGAAATTGTGATGGCGGTGCGCACACGACGTGACGTGTTTAATTTAGAAACCTCCATTGATACTACGCAAATCGTACCAACATCAAAATTGGTGTCGACGATTACTGGTTATCCAGTTCAGCCAAATAAAGCCGTAGTTGGTGCCAATGCTTTTGCCCACGAGAGCGGCATTCACCAAGATGGTGTGTTGAAATTCCGTGAAACTTACGAAATTATGCGTGCTGAAGATGTGGGTTGGAACGCCAATAAATTAACCTTGGGTAAGTTGTCTGGGCGTAATGCTTTCCGTTCGCGCTTGGATGAATTAGGCATCGCTTTAGATGGCGAAGAGGCCTTGAACGCGGCTTTTGCTCGATTTAAAACATTGGCGGATAAAAAGTCTGAAATCTTTGATGAAGACATTCAAGCCTTGGTGAGCGATGATTTTGTGAGCGACGATACTGAGTATTTCAAGTTAGCTTATTTACAAGTGTGCTCACAAACCGGCGAAACGCCACATGCTGTGGTGGCTGTGCTTGATAGCGGCGCAGAGAAACGTGCGGAAGCAGATGGCGGTGGTCCTGTGGATGCTGCTTTCAAAGCCATTGAAAAGATTGTCAATAGCGGCGCTGAGTTGCTTTTGTATTCAGTGAATAACATTACTAGCGGGACTGATGCGCAAGGTGAGGTGACAGTGCGTCTTGCTAAAGGTGGCCGCATTGTGAATGGTCAAGGCGCTGATACGGATATTGTCATTGCTTCAGCAAAAGCCTACTTGAATGGTTTGAATAAGCTTCACTCCAAATCAGAACGTGCACATCCGCAGATTTAATGGCCCTAAATTTAAAGGCATAATTATTAAAAGATAAAGCCCCCAAGCACTCGGGGGCTTTTTTCATCAAGGGAGTTGGCATTGGATTTAGCAATTTTTGATTTGGATAACACGCTTTTGGCAGGTGATAGCGATTATCAATGGGGTGAGTTTTTAATTGATATCGGCGTGGTAGATCGTGCTGCGCATGCCAGCATTAACGACCAGTTTTATGCTGATTACAAAGTGGGTAAGCTTGATATCAATGCCTTCTTAGAGTTCCAGCTTAAACCTTTAAGCAAAAATCCAAGAGCACAGCTAGATGCTTGGCACCTGCAATTTATGCAAGCCAAAATTCAGCCGATGATGACTGAAAAATCTCGCGCCTTGGTTGAAAAACATCGCGCCAATGGTGATGTGCTTTTAATTATTACCGCGACGAATAGCTTTGTGACGGGTCCGATTGCCACCGCTTTTGGCATTCCAAATTTAATTGGTACTGTGCCTGAAGAAGTGAATGGCGAGTTTACGGGTAAGGTAGTCGGTACGCCGAGCTTTCAGCAGGGCAAGATCACGCGCTTAAATGAGTGGCTTGCTGAGCGTGACCAGGCTTTAAAAGACTTTGGTACAACTTGGTTTTATAGCGATTCACACAATGATTTGCCATTAATGAAGCTGGTGGATAAGCCTGTGGCTGTGAATCCAGACCCTGTGCTCGAGGCTTATGCTAAAGATCAAGACTGGCCGATTATCAGTTTGCGAAGCTAATGAGGTCTAGCGACCCAGCAATATTTCAAGCACAAACTTACTGCCCACATAAGCAAGTAGTAATGCCGCAAATCCTGTGAGCGTCCAACGGATAGCGGTGCGACCGCGCCAGCCGTATTTTGCTCTACCAATTAATAAGCTACCAAAAATCAGCCATGAAATAATCGTAAAGATATTTTTGTGATTGAGTTTTAGCGCTTGATGAAAAATCTGCTCGGAAAATAACATGCCACTAATTAAGGTGAAGGTGAGCAATACAAAACCCAAGCTAATAATTCTGAAAAGTAATGCTTCCATCGTCATAATTGGCGGAAAACTTGGCATCTTAATGAGTGATGTTTTTTGGTGAAAACTGCGTTCAGCGGCCGCCATTAAAAGTGCATGTAATGCCGCGAAGGTAAATAAGCTATAAGCAAGTAAAGCGATAGCAATGTGAGTGACGAAGAGCGGGTCATTTGCAAAAGCCACGATCACATTGTTATGAAAGTAGGCTTGGAGGGCCACGGCAGCAGCAGCGGGTGGCAATACAAGAGCTTGAAGGCTATAAAGGTCGTGCTTGAAGTTGGCAACCCAGTATATTAAAACAGTCAGCCAAAAAATCAGAGAAACCGTATTGGCGATATTAAGGTTGAGGTCACCAATAAAAATATCTTGATAGAGCAGGCTTGCATGCACGATCAGACCAACTGCGATAAAAACAGAATGTTGATTTGATTTTACTTGTGTTGATGATGAGCGCCAAAAACGAAAAGCAACAGCGCTATATAAAACAATCACTGACAAATAAGATAAGTAGGTTGATGCTTGCATAGGATTGATATCAAAGTAATGATATGAGTTAAAATGTTGATGAATAAATTCGTACTATAACATGAGCCTTCTGGCAGGTTAATGCCGGACTGGCTCAGAGTTCGAAAGAAAAATAAGGTATCCCCAAACATGTTAGAAAATTTAAGCGGCCGCTTACAGAGCGCCATCAAAAATTTGCGTGGCCAAGCGCGGCTTAGTGAAGACAATATTGCCGATGCGATGCGCGAAGTCCGTATGGCGCTTTTGGAAGCGGATGTTGCATTGCCTGTTGTTAAAGACTTTATTGCCGATGTAAAAGTCCGCGCACAAGGTCGTGAAGTGCTTGATAGCCTGACCCCAGGCCAAGCGGTGATTCAGGTGGTGCATGACGAACTCACCAAGCTAATGGGTGCGCAAAACGCAGGCTTAAATCTTGCAGCAGTGCCACCAGCGATTATCCTCATGGCAGGTTTGCAAGGATCAGGTAAAACCACTACCTCTGCAAAATTAGCTAAATTATTAAAAGAGCAAAAGAAAAAAGTCTTACTCGCAAGTGCGGATATTTATCGTCCTGCGGCGATTGAGCAACTAAAAACATTGGCCCAGAGTTTGGATGTTGATTGCTTCGATTCAAATGCAAAACAAAAGCCGCAAGACATTGCCCGCGATGCTTTGGCACATGCTAAAAAGTTTTATTATGATGTATTGATATTTGATACCGCCGGCCGTTTAGGCATTGATGAAGCCATGATGGCTGAAATTAAAGATCTACATACGCTGCTCAACCCGGTTGAAACCTTGTTTGTGGTCGATGCTATGCAAGGCCAAGACGCGGTGAATACAGCAAAAGCCTTTGGTGAAACACTACCGCTGACAGGTGTGGTGCTTACTAAGCTTGATGGCGACTCTCGCGGTGGTGCGGCGTTATCTGTTCGTCATGTCACCGGCAAGCCAATTAAATTTATTGGTGTCAGTGAAAAGGTCGATGGCCTGGAGCCGTTTCATCCTGAGCGGATGGCCTCACGTGTGCTTGGCATGGGCGATGTACTCTCGCTGATTGAGCAAGCGCAAAAAAATGTCGATTTAGACGAAGCAAAAAAATTCGCAGATAAAGTGAAGTCGGGTAAGAACTTCGATTTGGAAGACTTCAAAATGCAAATGGTGCAAATGCGCAATATGGGTGGCATGGGAGCCTTGATGGATAAGCTCCCAGCACAAATGTCAGGTGCCGCTAGTAAAATGAATAGCGAAGATGGTGATAAAGCCATTCGACGTATTGAAGGCATCATTAACTCCATGACGCCCTTGGAGCGTAAAAAACCAGAGCTGATTAAAGCAACGCGTAAACGTCGAATCGCCGCTGGTGCTGGCCTTCAAGTTCAGGATGTCAATCGATTGCTGAATCAGTTTGAAGAGACGCAAAAGATGATGAAAATGTTCTCAAAAGGCGGAATGGGAAAGATGATGCGCGCCATGCAAGGAAAATTTCCAGGTTTACGCTAGACTTTGATTGACGGGCCGTCATTTTTTATAGATAATTGCGACCTTTCGTTAGTTGGCTTCCTATAAGAAAACTAATTGGGTTGTTAGCTCAGCTGGTAGAGCAGCGGACTTTTAATCCGTTTGTCGTGGGTTCGATCCCCGCACAGCCCACCAAGTATTACAAAAGGGTTACGTGAAAACGTAGCCCTTTTTTTCGTCTAAAATTTCAATGCAGACCTGATGTGTGGTTTCAACTCAAAAGGTTTAGGATTAAAAAAATCGAGATTCCCGATTTTTTTATTTAGACTAGCTCAAGCTATCGGTTAGAATGACTTTTCTTAAAAAGCCAATTGAGATGAAAAAATTTCTTGCCCCGATACTGTACTTTCTTATTGGTTCCCCCCTTTGTCTAGCGGCAGGTGCAGCTGAGGAAATTGACTATAAGCTTAGCTATTCCTATTTTCATACCCAATCTATCCATGCCAATGACATCAATCTCCGAGCCGGTAAAAATGATCAATACTTATGGTTGGCAGCCTATCAAGAAGACCCATCAAATTTCAACCAAGTAAGAGCTGGATATGAAAGAACGGATAGTTTTGAATATCTTAAACTTGTCTCATCGCTTCAACTAGCCACACATGGCTTTATCGGGGGTGCGATCAATACAGAGATCGGATCACCTTTTTATGCCATTGTTGGCTATGGAAGAACTAATCTTAAGCCCTACAGCAATCTTAACTTTGATCCTAATGACTCAGTTACTTTGGGGGCTGGATGGCACGTTAACCCAGCAATCAATATAAGTTTCTATGGTGTTCAGGATAATCGTGTGGTCGATCGACAAAGGATCACACATTTACTTATTAGTGGGTCACTTACAAATGAACAGAAGCTGATCATGGATGTGTTTAACAAATCAGGCCCACCAAATAATCAAGGGCAGTCTATCCATGGAGTTGGGGCATCACTCACCTACGACATACATCAATATTTCGTTCGCTTGGCCTATGATCCAAAGGTTAATTTCACCCAAGACAATATGACAAGAATCTCTTTAGGCTTACATTTTTGATATAGTGAACCCATGATCCAATTCATCTCAAGCCGGCCAAGACTATTGTGCTCATTCTTTGTGGGCGCATTAACGTTCTTATTGCTCCCAACTTGGCTTGCACTTCACACAGTCACAAGATTGATTATAGGATGGGATGTTGCCGTAATTCTGTACTTAATTTTGGCGGCTCAGATGATTAAGAGTACCAATCATCAAATGATGCGTCAGAGAGCCAAAAGACAGAATGAAGGGCAGTATGTTTTATTAACGATGGTGGTGATTGCCGCAATCGTTTCATTAGTGGCTATTGTGTTAGAACTTGGCGTGGTAAAAGAGCTCACAGGCTCTATCCGCGAAGCTCATATTGCTTTGGCCATCATTACGATTCTATCTTCATGGGCATTCACTCAAATGATGTTTGCCCTTCATTATGCCCATGGTTTTTATTCTGCTTTAGATGCAAAGCAAGATGGAGGTCTATTATTTCCTAGTCAGCCCAAACCTGATTATATGGATTTTCTCTATTTCGCCTGCATTATTGGCACATCAGCGCAGACCGCGGATGTGAGTTTTACGACTGGGGCGATGCGCAAGATTGGCCTGATTCATTCCGTGCTCGCATTCTTCTTCAACACAAGCCTTCTTGCCTTGATGATTAATATCGCCTCAGGGTTGATTTGAATTAGCAAGCTATCAGGCTTTTGGGGTAAAAGTTGACTCAAGAACTCTATGATTTCGTCTGATAACTCGATTCTGGCCTCGGCACCAATTAAATTGAGAGTTTACTAATTGGCATTACTTCTATTTGTCTGAGTATTTTTCACTATACGCTTCACTCAGTAGCGGGTTACGTGAAAACGTAGCCATTTTTTTCGTCCAAATTTCAATACGTAACTGATGTGTGGTTTTTTGTTGGGTGAGTGTCAGTGACTTTTAGCTTTCTTATTTTGACATGTGATTTCAATCGTCCTATGCTGGAGGAAAGCTCGTAAAAATAAGTTGGGTTGCTAAGCTTGAATTAATTAAATCTCTAGCCGAACGGGAGAAAGCAAATGCATTTAATTACGCTATTTAAGTTGTTTTGGAAGCCTACTGCTGGTTGGCAAGATCTTCTTATGACAAAGCCTTCGATACCCAGACTATTTATTTTGCATGTTGTGCCTTTGGCATGTATTCCACCATTAATGATTTTTTTTGCAGCAAAGTCTTCAAATACCTTCTTGCTGGTTGATATGCTCTCACCACACAAACTTGCTTTAGTTGGATTAATTTTCTTCATGATCCAACTAATGGCGGTTCCGATGATGGCTTTGGTTATTAAGCAACTTGGCGAAATAGCGAATATTCAACCTTCTTACCAATCGGCGTTTACTTTAGCTGCAGTTGCACCAACTCCATTATGGCTTTCTGCCTTAATATTATTTGTCCCAAACTTCTTAGTATTAGTAAGTTTGGGGTCGCTTGCCTTGATGGCCAGTAGCGGCCTTATTTATTATGGCCTACCTGTAGTATTTGGAATTAAGGATAAAGATAATGCTGTCATGTATTTTGGAGGGATTATGATTGCAGGAACAATCGCTTTAGCATTCCTGATGCTTTCAACCTTGGTTATCTGGGGAAGCCTGCTAAATCTATCAATTTAATTAAGCTCACGCTTCTCTAAATTTCTTTACAAGTAAGATTATGTAACGCTGTGGGTCTTTTGATTTGCATTTGAACTTATTTCCGATGATTTATTGAGTAAATGATCATGGAATATTTTAGCAATAGGGCTGAGCTTTCTGCCTGTTAAAGTGACAATATGCCATTGGGATTTAATTGGAAAATCATCAAGATCTAGAATGCTGACCATATCTTTTAAGTCGTGTTCGTTTAGTGAGTGAACCGATACTATAGATAGTCCTAATCCTGCCCCTACTGAGTGTTTTATAGCTTCATTACTTCCGAGTGTTAGTCTTATCTTCGGAGTCATTTTTGACTGTCTAAAAAACATATCGCAGGACATTCGTGTTCCTGAGCCGATTTCTCTCATGACGAAATATTCATTAGCAAGTTGCTGTAGATTTATTTTTTTATTAGTTAATGGATGATTTTTTGGCGCAATACAAACCAGAGGATTGTCTAAGAAGACCTCATCTTCAATTTCAAGGTGCTCGGGTGGTTGAGTCATTATTGCCATATCATCAATATTTTTTTCGAGCCTTGCTACAACAGCATCCCTGTTAAGAACCTCTAACGCAATGTCCACATCTGGATAATTTGAACTAAAACTACCCACTAAAGATGGAATGAAGTATTTCGCAGTGCTGACTACGGCAATTCTTAATCTGCCAGTCTTTAATCCTTTCATTGCCGAAATAGATTGCTCCAAGCTTTCCCATTCTTGGCAAATTGCTTGAGCACTCAAAGCCAACGTTTTACCAGCTTCAGTTAAATAGATTTTTTTACCTACAAACTCAAATAAGGGCATTCCAATTGAATTGCTTAGCTCTTTTAGCTGCATTGAAGCTGTTGGCTGAGTTACGTGCATTACCCTTGCCGCAGCTGTTACGCTTCCTGTTTCAGCTAATGCTTTGAAAAGTCTAAGTTGCCTAAAACTTACATTC
>Ga0209188_1003484_pt1 | contig 10852 bp, 13 predicted proteins | sample C_130625_EF_Meta_FD_187307 | JGI IMG/M metagenome (GOLD analysis project Ga0209188, IMG submission 187307) | Freshwater microbial communities from Lake Croche, Canada to study carbon cycling - C_130625_EF_MetaG (SPAdes) (version 2) | ecosystem: Environmental > Aquatic > Freshwater > Lake...
GTCAAACTATTTTAGAGTGTGCAGTTATTTACCTGCCAGTGAGTAATGGCATAGTCAATGTCAATGATTCAGTCGGAGTCGAAACCGATAAGTTGAATATTGTTTTATCGGGAACGGTGAACCTTAATAATGAGGTGATTAATCTCAATATTAATCCTCACGATAAAACTGGACTCACTAACGGGGTCGATTTGGGTAGCCTAGTCAAACTCGAGGGAACCTTACAAAATCCCAAGGCTGGTGTGAGCAAGGAGGGTGTTCTAAATAGCGCGGTTACGATCGGCCTTGGATTCCTCACTGGCGGAATCAGTATTGCTGCTGAGAACGCTAAATCACTTACTAGCAAGAGGCAGCCATGTAAAAACGCGCTGCACCCTTGGCCAGATATTTATCCTGGATCGAATTAATTTCAGCCTTAGAAGACAAGCCCGCTAACAAATAGGCTGAATAAAGAAATAAAGATGCTGGCAAAGAATGCGGTCCAGAAACTAGAGATCGTAAAGCCGCTTACCAAAGCGGATACTAGCATCAACACTAAAGCGTTAATTACCAGTAAAAACAGCCCCATGGTAAATACCGTTAACGGTAGCGTAAAGAGAATGAGTAGTGGTTTGACGATTGCATTCGCAAAGCCCAAGACTAGAGCGGCTATTAGTAATGAACCGCCATCCGCAAAGCGTAGTCCACTGAAGATATAGCTAGCCACCCAGAGAGATAAAGAGGTTAAACCCCACTGAACCAAAAACAGCGTTAAGTTACCCATGATTTTCTTCCTTTTCTTTTTGAACATTCCTTACAAAAATCATACTGATATGGCTATCTTATCAGTCGTTTGTGGATCATATTTAGTAGTGAGGCGGGATTTCATCTTTCAGGCTAGAACCAGAGCTACTAGCCTGCTCCTTAATGGCCTTCAATTCACGATAAAGAAACTCAATCTGCTGCTGCTGTTTATAAATCGTTTCATTGAGTTTTTCGATGAGATCCTCGGTAAAGCTGAGTTTAATCTCGAGATTCGTAATGCGGTCATCCGTCATGGCATGCATCCTCTCTATTCAGATATCAACTTAAAGCGCCCATCTTCCATCTCGGTTTTTGGACGAATCCAAAAATCATGAGACTGTAAAGATTCATAAACATAAGCGGGCTCTAAAGTAGATTCAATATTGGCTAACAACAGGACTTTATAAAATCCACCGGTCTTGAGATGCTGAAGTTTGCTGCCGGGTTTAAACAGGCCCTCATCGGGTCCAGCCATTTTGGGTTTAGTCATGAGGAGCATCCTGAGTAATGGTGTTGTAATCAGCGGTAATCAAAATCGATTCTTTTGCAGCCCTTGCGGCAAACTTTAATACTTCATTATCTTTGCTAATCAGGGTACAGGGCCTGGCTGTATAAGCCAAATCGAGGAACATTTGGTCGTCGGGATCTTGGCATGTCCAAGGCGATGATAAGACGCTTTGATCGTCTAACACGCGCACAAGCGATCGCCATTCCAGTAGTATTTGCTCTTGAGCAGATTTCTCAAGAGAGAAAAGTGGGCGGCCAATGACATCGGCAAATTCTGCCAAAGTCTTGGGGGTGGCAATCGCATCCACCTTCCCAGCCAATAACGCTTCCTTTAAGTGAATTGCTCTGAAGTCATTAAAGACAAATAGATCAAGCAAGACATTGGTATCAAAGACAACAACTTTCATTTGACAATAAATCTTTACTCTTGATTGTTGCGCCAAACTTCAGGGGTGATTGTCACTTGCCCCTGGTCGGAGGAGACATATGCTTCACCATCTTGAATATTCACATGAAGCACCATACTGCGTTCGACTAACTTATTGAGTTCATTGGCTTGGGTAGCTGGAATCGCAATGATTTGCAGATTACGAGCACGAGTGAGTTTATTGGCGATACCATCCCACCAAATTTTGCTAGTATGGCCACCATAGCAATAGACAATCACCTGATCTGACCTGCCGCAGGCTTTGAGGATGCGCCGCTCATCCGGTTGCCCGATTTCAATCCAGAGCTTGATGGCATCAGTGAGATCTTTGATCCAAAGATCGGGTTCGTCAGTATCACTCAGTCCTTTGGTAAATACCAAATCTTCGTTCGCCTGCAAAGCAAAGGCAATGATTCGGATCATCATCCGCTCTTCGGTTTCAGATGGGTGTTTAGCGATGGTGAGGGAGTGACTGCCGTAATAGTGGCGATCAGAGTCTGCGACGTGAAGGTCGGCTTTGTGGATAGTTGCGCGTAGTGCCATGAGGCATTATCGCCTTTATGGCCCTCTATCTAGTCAGAGCCCTTGTTTAACCAGTATTATTTGGCTCTACAGACTGTAAACAGCACGCAAAGAGCACCTCATTACTGAGTATCGTATAAATCCATGATTCGTATTACTGAACTGCGTCTACCGATTGACCACGCTCCAGAAGCTCTAGAGGCGGCAATTCTTAATCGCCTCAATTTACCTGCTCAGGACTTAATTCGTTTTGAGGTTTTTAAGCGTAGTTACGATGCCAGAAAAAATGTCGCACTCTCTTTTATCTATACGGTTGATCTTTCAATCAAAAAAGAAGAAGCCATCCTCAAAAAGTTTGATGGTGACATTCATATAAGACCATCACCAGATACCAGTTATCACTTCAAAGCTAAAGCACCTGAATCGATTACCACTGGGCAATCATTTCGCCCTGTAGTGATTGGTTTTGGTCCTTGTGGAATATTTGCTGCGCTTGTTTTGGCGCAAATGGGATTCAAACCGATTGTTCTGGAACGTGGAAAGAAGGTGCGTGAGCGGACTCAAGATACTTGGGGCTTATGGCGTAAAAATATTCTCAACCCTGAGTCCAATGTTCAATTTGGTGAGGGCGGGGCTGGAACTTTCTCAGATGGCAAGCTGTATAGCCAGATTAAAGACCCAAAGTTTTATGGCCGCAAAGTTATTCATGAGTTTGTTAAGGCGGGCGCACCCCCAGAAATTCTGTACGTGGCTAAGCCACACATTGGTACCTTTCGTTTGGTTGGCGTAGTTGAAAAAATGCGCCAAGAGATTATTGAGCTTGGTGGAGAGATTCGCTTCTCCCAAAAAGTCATTGGTTTTGATATTGATCATGAACAAATTCAGGGGGTCAAAATTGAGGGACACGATGATCTGCCTGCAAATCATGTCGTGCTTGCCCTTGGCCATAGTGCTCGTGATACTTTCAAGGTCCTACATGAGGCAGGCGTCTTTATGGAAGCGAAACCTTTTTCAGTTGGCTTTCGTATTGAGCATCCGCAATCACTGATTGATAAGGCACGCTTAGGACCGCATGCAGGCAATACATTGATTGGTGCTGCAGATTACAAACTAGTACATCACGCCAAGAATGGCCGTTCTGTCTATAGCTTTTGTATGTGCCCCGGTGGCACAGTCGTGGCGGCAACGTCAGAGCCCAACCGCGTAGTCACTAATGGTATGAGTCAGTACTCACGAAATGAACGTAATGCTAATGCTGGCATTGTTGTGGGCATTACTCCAGATGACTATCCTGGTGGACCACTTGCTGGCCTTGAATTTCAACGCGCTATCGAATCCAAGGCCTTTGAGTTAGGTGGCGGTACTTATGAGGCCCCAGGTCAGTTGGTGGGGGATTTTCTGGAGGGTAAACCTTCATCGAAATTTGGTAGCGTTCTCCCTTCTTATAAACCAGGCGTCCATTTAACGGATCTAGCGGAGAGTCTGCCGGCATATGCAATTGAAGCCATTCGTGAGGCGATACCGGCTTTTGAAAAACAAATCAAAGGCTTTTCAATGAAGGATGCAGTGCTCACAGGTGTTGAAACGAGAACATCCTCACCATTACGTATTACGCGTGGCAGTAATTTCCAGAGCTTGAATATCAAAGGACTTTATCCAGCGGGAGAAGGTGCTGGCTATGCTGGTGGAATCCTATCAGCAGGCGTTGATGGAATTAAAGTGGCGGAAGCTCTAGCGCTCGATTACCACTCAAAGTAATTCATTGACTCGCTATTTCTGATCCCAGACCCTCTGCAGGCTATTTTTTACTGAGACCCTTCTAAATATCCCATCTTTTCAGGAAGTGGTGATAATGTCGCCATGGCTTTAATCGTACTTACTGATGCAAAACTGGCTTTTGGCCACGTTGACCTCCTCGCAAACACTGCTTTTTCACTGGAATCGGGTGAGCGTGTTGGCCTGATTGGCCGCAATGGCACTGGCAAATCCTCTCTGTTGAAGATTTTGGCGGGCATTGAGAAGATGGATGACGGGCTCTTGCAATACCAGCAGGGTTTGCGCATCGCTTATGTTCCACAAGAACCTATATTTGAGGCAGAAGAAACTGTCTTCGATGCAGTATCGAAAGGCGTAGCTCAGGCTAAAGCATTGCGCGAAGAATATGAGGCACTCAGTATTGGTGATTGGGATGATGCTTCTCATCATCGCCTAGACGAAGTTCAATCCCAACTAGAAGCATTAAGTGGTTGGAACTGGGAACAGCGGGTTCATGAAACACTAGATCGCTTGCATTTAGAGGCGGACCTCAAAATTAGCACCTTGTCTGGCGGCACCAAGAAGCGGGTAGCGCTTGCCCGTGCTTTAGTAGAAATGCCAGATGTGCTCTTGCTTGATGAGCCCACTAACCATCTAGATTTAGATTCAATCGCTTGGTTAGAGGAGCTTTTAAAAGAATATCAAGGCTCTGTAATTTTAGTTACCCATGATCGTGCCTTTTTAGATAACGTCTGTACGCAAATTGTGGAGCTTGATCGAGGGATTTTGCGTAGCTATCCTGGCAACTTTACTCAATACGAAGTATTAAAAGATCAAGAACTCAATGCAGAGTCTTTAGCGAATGCAAGGGCCGACAAATTGCTGGCCCAAGAAGAGGTATGGATTCGTAAAGGTGTTGAAGCACGTCGCACGCGAAGTGTAGCCCGCATTGCCCGTCTCGAAAAATTACGTACTAGTCGCGTTGAGCGAAGAGATGCTATGGGTCAGGTGAAGCTGGCTGTCTCTGCAGGTGATCGTAGCGGCAAGATTGTGGCTGATCTACAAAACGTCAGCAAGTCTTATGACAGACCGATTGTGCAAGATTTCACGGCAACGATTTTGCGAGGTGACAAAGTAGGGTTACTTGGTCCGAATGGTGCAGGTAAAACAACCCTACTGAAACTTATTTTAGGAACCATTGCGCCAGATTCTGGTACAGCAACTATGGGCACCAGAATTGAGGTGGCTTACTTTGATCAAATGCGTGAAGGCCTAGATCTCAATGCATCACTTGAGGATTACATCAGTCCAGGCAGCGAGTGGATCGAAATCAACGGCAACAAAAAGCATGTTAAGAGCTATTTAAGTGATTTCTTATTCGCACCAGAGCGGACCAATTCTCCAGTGAGCACTTTATCTGGCGGTGAGCGTAATCGCTTATTGTTGGCGCGTTTATTTGCAAGACCAGCAAATGTGTTGGTCTTGGATGAGCCGACCAATGATTTGGATATTGATACCTTAGATTTGCTGGAGCAATTGCTGCAGGATTACAAAGGGACAGTTTTCTTAGTTAGTCATGACCGTTATTTCTTGGACAATGTTGTGACCAGTATTATTGCTAATGAGGGTGAGGGATTTTGGCGTGAGTATGAAGGGGGCTATGAGGACTGGAAGATTCAAAAAGCCCGCTCAGACAAAATTCGTGCTAGCAACTCCCCTACAAAGTCTATCAATAAGCCGGATTCAAAGCCAACAGCTAAGGCGGAGATCAAACCTGTCGCAAAGAGTGGCATACAAAAACTCAATGGTAAAGAGCGTCAAGAATTAGAAGTATTGCCATTGCAAATCGAAGAACTCGAAACTGAGCAAGCAGAGATTGGCATTACGATGAGTAATCCTGAACTCTATAAAAATGAGCCAGAGTTGGCTGCGAGTATGCAGACACGTTTATCAGAAATTACCCAGCAGCTTGAGAAAAATCTACAGCGCTGGGAGTTTCTCTTAAGTCGCTCCGAGTCTTAAATCAAGCCTTACGTAGTAAGCGAGAACGTAGTTGGGCAATCTCATCTAGGAGATCGAGCGCCAGAGCAACACCAGGAGCATTAAGCTCAAGATCGTGCGTTAGGTGGGCTGCAGTTTTAGCTCTTCTGAGAGAGTCGCCACTAAAGCGCCAGTCTTCGGGAGACGAGCCTACTGGGCTTAATACTCCCTCTGAAACCCATGACATGATGAGTTCTTGAGGTGTGCGAGCCGCATGTGAGAGTTCCACAATGGTCATATGTACTTCGTTTTCGACGACACTCGCTTCAATCCAGGTGGTATTGATATTAGTCATTTCATCATCCCTTCAAATGAGATCTGGGGTTGAAATCAAACGCTTTGCTGAAGTTTTCATAAGCCTCTTGATGAGCTTCAGTATCCGCCGGTGGTAATGCAATAGTAGGAACAACATAAAGATCGCCTGATTCGGCACTAGGTATACCTTTTCCTTTGAGGCGCATTTTGCGACCTGCAATTGTCCCTGCAGGAATCTTGAGCTCCAGAGTCGATCCTGCTGGAGTCGGAACATTCACAGTAGTTCCTAAAGCAGCTTCCCATGGGGTCAATGGAATATCAATGAAGACATCCTTGCCATCAATGCGATACAGGGGATTGGGATGAAAGTCGATTTCTAAATAGAGATCACCAGCAGGGCCTTCACCCATACCTGGGCCACCTTGGCCAGAGAGACGCAGATTTTGTCCAGCCTTAACGCCTTTGGGAATACTGACATCCAATTTACGCTCTTGCGTACTGACGTGACCGCTAGCATCGAGGGTAGGCATGTGCAATGCAATGGTGCGCTTGGCACCGTTATAGGCATCTGCAAGATCAATCAAAATTTTGGCATGGTGATCTTGGCCTTTGAAGTTCATACCCTGGCGCGATTGTCCGCTACGACTACTCTGACGGTGATTTCCTCTGCCAAACAAAGACTCAAAGAATTCGCTTTGGTCACCTTCAAACCCGCCACCATATCCAGGATGAGCACCACTAAAACCCTCATCGGAATATTCAAAGCCCTCATTCCAATTTGGAGGAGGGGTGAAGTCTTGACCATTTTTCCAGCTCGCACCAAAGCGATCGTAGGCGGCACGTTTTTCAGTGTCTTTCAGAACGGCATAGGCTTCACCGATCTGCTTAAACTGATCTTCAGCACCAGTGTCTTTATTAACGTCTGGATGATATTTACGAGCCAGTTTGCGGTAAGCCGCTTTGATTTCTGCTTCAGTAGCACTGCGAGCTACCCCAAGCGTTTCGTAGTAATCCCTAAATTTCATAAGCTAAATTAAATCCTCATGAAGATTTATTGCTGACTGAGGTCAAAAAATAATACTTCGGCATCAACGCCATCTGCCACTTGTAGTAAAGATTCATTTTCGATTAATAGCGCATCACCGCTATTAAGTTGTTGACCATTGACCTTCAATGAACCACGGATGAGATGAACATAGGCTTTGCGTTTTGGATCAAGCTCTACTTGCGCTGATTGAGTATCCTTAAAGAAGCCCGCATACATTTTTGCATCTGCAAATATTTTGACTGCTCCATCTTCACCAGTAGGAGATGCTACTAGACAGAGTTTGCCTTCCTTAGCAATCTGGGGAATAGCCTTCTGTTCATAGCCAGGCTCAATTTCTAGAACATTGGGCTCGATCCAAATTTGTAATAAGTGGGTGGTTTGATCTTTAGCGTGATTGAATTCGCTATGCATGACACCCGAACCAGCGCTCATGCGCTGCACATCACCCGGTGGGATGCTTTCCACATTGCCCATACTGTCTTGGTGTGCCAATTCGCCAGAGAGAACATAGCTAATGATTTCCATATTGCGATGACCATGTTTGCCAAAACCCATGCCAGGGGCAACGTAATCTTCATTAATGACCCTCAGGTTCCCCCAGCCCATAAATTCAGGATCGTGATAACCCGCAAAGGAGAAGGAGTGAAAGCTTTTGAGCCAACCATGATCGGCATAGCCTCGATCTTGAGATTTCCGCAGGTATAGCATTGTGAAAGTGCTTCCTTAACTGAATTGAGGTAATTCTAGAAAATTGACTAGCTTTTATTCGTCGCCGGATCTACTGGGGTATTTAAATGAAGCATATCGCACTACGGCATTTGCTATGGCCAAAATTAAAATGGTGACGCCCATTAAAAGAATCGCCATATCTGCTTCATGCTTGGTATTCACCAAATCAATAATGAGGCGAGTCACGGCGGTGATCGCAACATAAATCAAAAAGCGGACTGGCATATGGTTGGTCTTGAAATAAATACCTACCATGGCACCAATCTCAAGGTAAATAAACAGCAAGAGTAAATCCTCAATGGAGGCTGAACCCTTACTCGTCATTCCAACAAAAGCAACTGCCGCAGACCAGACGGTTGCACCACCAATTCCGAATAAAGCGATGCGATGAAACAAAGAAACAAAAAGATTGCCAATGGGTACGGACCATTTTTCAACAGCGCCCTCTATTTTAGAGACTTGCTTTGGTGAGTTAGGGGTCGTATTCATAAGGGCTCCATTTTTATAGATCCTTCTAAGTATATTTCTCAATTGGGCTAGGGAGAATAAAAAAGAGGCTCAAGAGCCCCTTTTTTTGTAAGAGTTGACTTCGGTCAAGCCAAACTGTCTGCCCAGATATTGTGCGCCCAGCCCCATGCATAGACCCCTTCCAAGGTTGACGGCCCTGGTGAAACCCCTCCAGAGCCAGGAACCGTTTTAAAGGTCTTCTCGGCAGCATTGTATTGATGGACACTGGCGACGTGCACCACCTCACGGTCGTTGACGAAGCTATAGCAAGTATTGGTAAGCACAGGTGCAGGATTCACTTCCCAGCCACTCAGCTGAGCAACAATGGCAGCAGCAGCAACTTTGGCATGTTGATTGGCCATATGTCCTGACTTAGGCATTGCTGGTGCAATCTGAATCGAGTCACCTAAAACGTGAATATCTTTTTGTGCAGTGGATTCAAAGTTAATGAAATTAACATTGACCCATCGACCATTGGAATTGGCTAATCCTGTTTTCACGGCAATCGCACCTGCGCTCATCGCTGGCAATAGATTCAGGACATCTGCCTTGACATCATCATGGACTTCTAGTTTGATGGTCTTGGTTTTAGCATCCACAGCCGTGACATTGTGTTTTGGTAAGTATTCAATCATGCCGGGGTACTGCTCAGCCCAAACCTTTTTAAACAGTGCGCCTTTAGAAGTCACATCTTGATTGGCGTCCAGGATCAATACTTTTGATTTTGGTTTATTTTGCTTAAGATAGTTGGCCACCTGACAAGCCCGCTCGTATGGTCCGGGAGGGCAGCGATAGGGCGCTTCTGGAATACTGATGGCGAAGGTTCCGCCATCACGCATCGCAGCCAATTGCTGATGCAGGGCAACGGTTTCAGGACCAGCTTTCCAGGCTTGTAATGTAACGCCAGCTTTATTAGCTTGCGCCAAACCTTCAATGCTATCCATCATCAAGGTAACGCCAGGAGAAACAATTGCTTTGTCGTATCTTAGAGTCTTGCCTGAAGCCAGCTTCACTGTTTTTTTATCTGCATCGATACTAGCAACGCTGTCTTGGATGATTTTGATGCCATGGCGTTTGCTAAGGTTGTCGTAAGGGGTGGTAAGTTCCGCAAGCGTGCGCGAGCCACCGACTACTAAATTTGACATTGGGCAGGAGATAAAAGTGGGGTTGGGCTCAATGAGCGTCACTTTAGCGGTGTTATTAGAAAACAAGCGTAGATATTTAGCAGCAGTTGCGCCACCGTAACCTCCACCAATCACCAAAATTTCTGCTTTTTGTAAGCTGGCACGTGCCTGACCTGAGAAGCCCGCGATTAAGCCTAGCGCTGCTGCGCTTTGGCCAATAAAGTGTCGACGATCCATGATAGGCTTTCTTATTGTTGCTTGCCAAGTTGCTTGGCGATGATTTCGAGTTGCTCGTCAGAGTAGCCTTTGGCTAGCTGCGGCATGATGGTCCCTTCGCGCGCGCCAGATTTGAATGCCTTTAATTGCGTCAGCATTTGCTCGCTAGTCAGGTTGTTGATTAAAGGCATTCCACCATCAGGTAAACCCTTGCCGTCGGTGCCGTGACAGTTGGCGCAGGTAGCGGCAAGCCCACGGTGATACAGTTTGGTGGCGTCATTATTTTGTGCCAGGGCGTTACTTCCTTGGCCAAGGCCAAGATAGATTGCTACTAGGATTGCGGGTTTTATAAACCTTGCTCGCATGGGTTCCATCTCCATTTCGATAATGACTGAGTAATAAGTCTTTTGAGACAAAACAACATCTTAATCAAGAAGCGATCCATCAGGTAGTCTTTGCCTCATATTCATTATTCATAAGCTCATACAAAAAAAGTTACTAAATCCGGTTTTATCCGACCTTCTGATAAGCCCTATAAACTATGGGTATGCGAGGCTCATTTTCTTACCGTTCTGCGCTCTTAATACTGCTTTTAGGTGTATGTACCTATCTTTACGGCTTAGACAGTCGATTTGCGCCTAAAAACGGGGACGAGTATCCCTATATGCACATAGTCCGCATGACTGCGGACTCAGGAAATTGGCTACCTCTTCAGTCTGAGATGGAAGGCATTAAAAATACAAAGCCGCCACTCATTTTTTGGCAGGGTATCGCTAGTACGCATTGGGCAAGTCAGTGGTCTTTAGCAAATTTACGTTGGCCTAGCATTCTCTATACATTCCTAACGGCATTATTTTTATGTTTAGTGGTGCGTCGCTTTAGTGGCAAAACCCAAACTGGCTTACTCGCTGGTTTGGTTTGGCTCTCCTTCTTTGCGAC
>Ga0209188_1003485_pt1 | contig 10847 bp, 5 predicted proteins | sample C_130625_EF_Meta_FD_187307 | JGI IMG/M metagenome (GOLD analysis project Ga0209188, IMG submission 187307) | Freshwater microbial communities from Lake Croche, Canada to study carbon cycling - C_130625_EF_MetaG (SPAdes) (version 2) | ecosystem: Environmental > Aquatic > Freshwater > Lake | place...
GGAAGAAATCGCGGCTCTGAACATCATCCATGACCGCATGAAACGCTCCCGCGCCACCATGGAGGGGGGAAGCCGCCGCCGCCGACGGCGCCAAAGCAAGCGCAAATCCAGCACCCAGAAGCGCCGCCGGAAGTAAACCCTAAGTAAAAGACATGTATAGGATCTCATGTAAGATCCTATACATCTTGTTCATGACCATCCGTCCATCGCTGCAAAAAAAGGGGTCGGTCGGATTAGAGGTGTCGGTCGGATTACAGGTCCGAGGTGCGCACGTCCCGGCAGCGGCCAAACGTCTTTCGGTGCCATTGCGTGATGCCGTGCTCCACGATGCCGCTCAAATGGGCCGGGGTGCCGTAGCCCATGTTTTTGTCCAAGGCGTACCGGGCCTTGAGTTCAGGGTATTGCTCACATAGATTCAGTATGTAGAGGTCGCGTTCGTACTTGGCCAAAATGGATGCCGCGGCAATGCTGGCGTACGTGTTGTCGCCCTGTTCCACGGTCGTATACGGAATCGTGTACATGGAATCCGTCACCTCGTCAAAGACACTAAATGGTTTGAAATAGTTACCGTCCACCAGGATGGAGACGTCGCGGTACCGGCCTTGGAACAGGCCGGCTTGTGCGGTCGGCGTGGACACCTGCAGTTGCGTCAACACGTCGCGAATGCAGTCGTGCATGCACATCATGTCCGCCTGCAAGATGTTCACGCGGTCCACCACGTCGGCCTCCTGATACCGGACACTGGTGGCCACGGCGTGCTGGCGTATGTAGGCGGCCAGTTCGGCCATCTTCTTCCGGGAATGGATTTTCTTGGAGTCGCGCATGAGGGAGACGTCAAATGCGCCGGTACCGCCGTCGCTGTCGCGCGGCAACACGACGGCCGCCGCATAGACCCGGCCAAACAGGGGGCCGCGCCCGCATTCGTCCAGGGCGATTTCCCACGGAGTGCCCCCCTCGGTTGTGTCGTAAAACGGCTTCAGTGGCGGAGTAGGAGGCTTCTTCGGAGGCATTGTATTGCCAAGGCACGGAAGGTACGGGACGAATGGTAGGTACAGACAAGTGGGTGCAAAGGCCGCGGTCAGTGGCGCGACAACAGCAAGGACAAGGAGAGCAATCTGCATAAACCCCGGGGTGGTATATATTTATTACCAAGACTTGTCGGGATTCAATTTTACGAGGCTAGGTTCTTGGTCCATCGGAAAACTGTGTATGGATATAGTAGTACGCATACACCAAGAAAAACCATGGCCCGGGGCTTGTCTCGCCTGTTTTCCTTCAGCCATTTTTCGGTATTTTTCCTCTTGCTCCTTGCCCTCTTGATTTCGGTCTGGTTCGCCCGGTACCTACCTCTGGAGGGGTTCATCAGCTACCAACAGAACGTGGCCGGACTGTCCTCGGTGACCGTGCCGCCGTACACCACTACCCGTAATATTATCAAACTCTACGACTCGGTCTACTACGATTCGCAAACGGGCGCCGTCTTGGAACTCTTCGGTAAAGGAGGCGACACCGCCACCACGGACACGACGGGGGGCAGCCTCACGAACATGGTGCTGATGCCCCGCGACACTCCCACCGTCGTTGAGTACGACGTGGTGCCCGGAAATACCTTTAGACAAAATGTGGTGGAGCCCCACTACATCCAATCCCCCCTGTCGTCGGTCAATCTGTCTTGGATTTTCCCCTCATTGAGCAGCACGTCCACCTTGCCGTACAATTATCAAGTCGCCTATTTCGCCTGGAAGAAGGAGACGGCCATCTTCATCTACGACATTGAGCAAGAAAAAATGGTGTTAGCGACGCCGTTTTTACTGAACTCCAGCAACCAAACCATCAGCATAGGCCCAGATATGGATATTCCAATTTCACATCATGGGGCCGAGACCGACCCCCACAACGGAACCTATATCAATGTCATGCCGCAGTATACGGCGTTTCTGAGTGAATACAGCGCGGGGGGTGCAGCGGCGGTGTTCGCTCCGGTCACCCAGATTACTGCCAACATTTGGTTTGATACAGCCAACGGCATCTTGGTCATCGGTAAGCCGGGCAGTAGCGACATTAGTGTGGATTTTGGGGCATCGTGGGCGTCGAACACAATGTACAAAACATCCAATAGGGTGACACAATGCTACATCAGGATAGATGAGGGCGGGGGGAATGTCATAATGATGGTACCCATGTCCAATAAGCGCACCATGGTGTGCGTCATGTACCGAGAACCGCCGCTGATGGGATGCACCCAAGCGGGCAAGTGCTTACATACCAATGGTGCCAGTCTGAACATTCGCAAAGTGGTCCGGTTTGACCCTTCTCTGCCGGGAGGGGTGGACGGCGAAACGAAACAAGGCGTCTCCACTCCGGGACCGATGCCCCCGGTCACGACGCCGGGCCCGAACCGCAACGAATACATCTTGAAGACCCAGATTGTGCCTCCCGTGTGCCCTGCCTGCCCGTCTTGCACTTGCAACGGAGGGGCCACGCCGTGTGCTTCGTGCCAAACCGGTGGTTCCGGCTCCGGGAACAACAGCCTGGCCAGCCTGATTGCGAGCTCCTATACCGTCAATCGGGGGCCGGGCTGGGGCTGGGGCAACGGCAACGGAGGTTACGGAGGCCCGGGACCCATCAGCTCCGTCATCATTGGCGCCGAAAACACGGTGGGGGATGTGGTAGATACCGCCGTGGTCGGGACCACTCTCCTGGGTCTGGGGGCCATCAGTGGTGTGAACCAACTCGCCTCGGACGTGCTGGACGTGCCCAAGGAGGTGATTCCGGCCGTGGTCGGCGACGTCGCCGGTGTCGCCAACAAGGCCATCGGAGGAGCGGAAAGCATCATAAACAACACGGTGGACGACCTGACGGGTCAAAAAGGGCGGGTCGGTGGTTCTGACCGTGGTGGAAGGGGTCAAGGCGGGGCCGAACCGGCACCGGCGAACCAGGAAGACAATGAGGCAGAACCTGAAGAGGAAGAGGAACCGACGCCATCGGGACCCAAGCGCGCACGGGCCGCATGCGACGACAAAGGCATCCCGGGTGCCTACGGTATGGCCCCGGGGCCGGGTCTCAACAACTACTACGGGGCGTTGGCCGGTCGTCCGTCGTCCAATTTCATGCCCGTGACGGCGGATTTCAGCAAGTTCGGTCGTTAACCGTTTGTTATTACCAAGCTGAGACCAAAAACATACATCCTTGAATCTCTTTTCAAGGATGTAAAGTAATCTTACTATTACAACTATATTACCATGTTTTCTAGAGTTATCACGGTCATAAAGTCAGTTATTCGTCGTCCCCCGCCCTTGTTCTTGGGTCGTTGGCGTCTGATGAATGAAGATAAGACGCTCAAGATGGTGGATTATTCCAACCAAGACCATTGTGGCCCCTGTGGTACGGCTACCCCCTTGAATGCAGAATATAAGGCGAGCACAAAAACCGAAACCGACGCGATTCATAGACATAAATTGGTTACCCCGCCGGAATCGGTCGTATCACGGTTGCTTGGGTGGCCTACGTCATCAGGCTATTTCCAATAATAACGCGTTGTAGTTACTGAATCCTATACGTAAAAAACCGCCTAAACGTTTTGTCTGTATCATACAAATCAGTACCTTCCCCTCTTATCGTGTGAATGGGTCCGCCGGTTCAACCACTTGATGCGGCATTTTTGAACCGTATCCTCCAGCGTGACCATATTGCCCAAGAGATTACCGAAATATTGCAATCTTTTGAGGAAAAGTGCCGCACACTCACGTTCAAAAAGGGGATTTTCATTTACGGCTCGCCCGGATGCGGCAAGACCCAGTTTGTGACCCGGCTCTTGGAGTCCCTCAATTACGACATTATCAAATACGATGCCGGGGATGTGCGCAACAAGGCGCTCATTGATACCATCACCTGCAACAATGTGTCCAATTGCAACGTGCTCTCCATGATGAACCGGAAAAAGAAACCGTTGGCCATCGTCATGGACGAAATTGACGAAATGAACAACGGCGACAAACGCGGCATCACGTCCCTCATCAAACTCATCCGGCAAAAAAAGACCAAGAAACAGAAATTGGAGCACGTGACCCTGAACCCCATCATTTGCATCGGCAATTACTATGTGGACAAGAAGATGAAGGAGCTCAAAAAGGTCTGCAACGTGTTTGAACTCAAGGCGCCGACCCGCGACCAGATGGCGGTCATCTTGGACCACGTGGTCACTGCGCCGGAAGGGGGACGACCTCCTCGGGCCGACTGCCTCTCCACCATCTTGGACTTTATTCAGGGTGACATGCGCAAATTCGTGTTTATTCAGCACATGTACCGGACGCGCCCCCAGTTCTTGGAGGATCGCAGCATCTTGGAAAATATTTTTCAGATCAAGACCTACAACGACGACGCCAAGAAAATCACGCACCGACTTCTCAATACGTACATTCCGCTGGATCAACATAACCAAGTTTTGAACGAAACCGACCGCACCATTGTCTCCCTCCTCTACCACGAAAACATGGTGGATCCCCTCTGGGACCAGGTCGGTGCGCATTCCCCCCAGGAGGCCATCACCTTTTACAATGCCTTCTTGGACAATCTGTGTTTTGCCGACTACATTGACCGGGTCACCTTCCAAAACCAAATCTGGATTTTCAACGAAATGAGCTCCATGATCAAGACGTTTTACAACAATTGGTTGTATCATACCCGGTTTCCGGAGCTGGCGGACCGGTTCCAGCCCGACGAGGTCCGTTTCACCAAGGTACTGACCAAATATTCCACCGAATACAACAACCAGCTGTTTTTGTACAACATGTGCCAAGAACTGGACATGGATAAGAAGGACGTGGTGGCCTTTTTCCAAGAATTGCGCCTGTTATTGGGTATCAGTGCCGACGGCATGAAGATGCTGGCCTCGCAGAAAACGGCCAGCGCCGCATCAGCGGCAGCAGCGGCAGCGGCAGCGGGAACCGGGACCCAAACAGTATTTGAGCATCTGGACGAGTTGTTTCAGGCCACCGACATCAATCGGTTGGACATCAAGCGCATGTACCGCTTCTTGGACAAGAACAGCGACACCTTTGACCTGATCGGCGGAAAAAAGGTGTCCACCGCCTCCATGGTGCACATGGAAGAATACGGGGACGAGGGAGGAGACGAGGACGCAGGAGGAGCAGAGGCAGGAGACGACGATTAGCTGTGCGAAGAGGTGGGGTAGTGTCCAAACGTATGCAAATTGACCTTGCTATGTTGCACCTTAGGCGGTGCCACATAGCCGCCGGCCCGGGTCCGGGTCAAAGCCTCTAAACGGCTGTTCTTTTCCCGCTCGTTTTTGACCGGTCCACTCTTGGGTTGAGACAACTTGTGTGCCAAGAGGGCCCGGTTACGCAAGCGGTCCACACGCGAGGACCCCGACTGGTCCCCGAAGACGGCGCCCTTGTTCATGCCGGCCACGGTGCCCAAGCCCATGCTTGTAGATGACGAAAACGGTGGCGAGTTGCTCATGATGTGGGTAAAAAAAAAAGGGAGAGGGAGGATCCTATACATTCATTGGGGATTTGTTTTTATTGTCGGACCCGGAAAACGGTCATGGGTTATGTGGTCGCGGTCACTCGGCGACGGGTCACCATGCGCTGGCTCGGAATGGCGGCGGACGGGGGCGCTGCTGCGGTTAGCGCCGAAGGCGCCGCCTGAAAACAAGACTGGATGGTGCGCAACCCGTTTTTCTGATTATCAATGTCCACCAGGTACCGGTCAAACAGGAGGGTCTTGACTTTAGCCGAACAGTACTTTTCCCGTTTCTTCATGAAGACCTCTATGGAATCGCCGTACTCGCGCTCTATCTCGGCAATGTCCTTGCGGATGGTGCGAACCATCATATGCTTGTTGTTGAACCGGCAAATGGGTTCCAGGGCCAGGCCAAACAGCTGCTGAAGCGGTTTCATGAGCTGGTTGGTGATGTAAAACGTGTAGTCAATCCGGAGCTTGTTCTCCAGAACGTACTGGGGCACCTCAATCTTCTCGCCCTGGAGGGCTTTAGCATTTTTATGGACCACATGAACGAATTTCATGCGGTCGCCAGGTTTAGGCTTGTTACCCGGGTCCCGTTGCCCGATGCGCTCCGCCAACACGGCGTGGGCAATCTGCTGCGGGTTCTTGTAGTGGCCGCGGAGCGCTTTGGTAATGGTCAGCTTCTCCATCGGGACATTGCCGTCAATGAGGTCCTGCAGGGACCGGTCCAAGAATTCCACCGCATGTTGAATGTTGGTTTTTCCGTCCGGGGCGTTTTCGTCGGTCTCCTTCATGAGCCGGTTGAGAATCCCGCCGTACGTGTCTTTCAGGTAGTCGCAGGAATCGCGCCGCTTGAGGGACAGACCCATGTATTTGAGCTTGCCTTTGTTGGGATTGGTCTCGTAGAGCATGCCCACATACCGTTTCTTGGACAGCAAGATGAAGGGCATCAGGGTCTTTTCGTACGACAGCTCCATGGGCGGTTTCAGAAACTGTGTGCACAATTTGGCGGCGTCCTGCGCGATTTCAATGGTCAGTTCCAGCGCCCGTTTGCCCCGGATGGGCTCCTGCGTCTGCGGGTGCTTGAGATTGAACGTGAAGAAGACCGAGTCGGTATTGTGGACAATCATGTTGCCGATGCCCGCCGCGAAATGGTGATTCTCGGTCGTGAAATCGTAGACGTACTCGTCGCCGTACGCCGGCAGGACCTCTATCTTTTGGACGGTGGACGGATTGCTCTGCAGGTCCGTGGTGGGACCAGGGGGGCGGGACCGGGCGTGCAGGATGACCGAGTTCGTAGACGCGTGGGCTTCCATCCTGACCTCGTACCCCATCTGATGCATGGCGAAATAGTGCTCGGCGATTTCCACCTGGGTCTGCTGGCGGCAGGCGTTGGAATCCGGGTAATGGAAGGTATAGGTCCCCTCCCGGAGAAAGGCCGGGTTCTTTAGACGCATGATGCCCTCGGACACGAAATCGGCGTTGGCTCCTATACGATTCATTTGGACATTGCGATGCAGCAACGGCGTGTTGAGGCTGACCTCTTTTGGCGAAATCGGTTGCCCGTCTGCCGTGAGGAGCGAGTGGTCGTCAGTCACGTCCACCATGGCCGTGTTCGTGATGATGCGCACCATCTGTTTATGGGGCGCAAGACGGTGACGGATGACCCGGTGGATGCGGGTCCAGCCCTGGTCCGTCCAGCTCTCTACCGGAATGAGATTGAGCTCGCAGTATTCCTTGGGTACAGGGTCGGAGTCGGTCGCCGACTTTATCCATCGGTTCATGCCGTACTGTTTGGCCACGTCCACAATCGTGCAGATGCGGACATGATGGCCTACGCGGATGGTGACCGGCGTATAATACGCTACCGAATCGCCGTACACGTATTCGGCACAGCATTTGACGTCGCTCTGGTCCTCGGTCGTGTACTCCAGGTCGCCGTAGACCTCCTCAATGATGCGTTTGGCGTAGGTAATCATCTGCCGACCGGTCGCCGTGGTAGACGCCGCCACGTCCTTTTCGTAAAAGGTGGACGTCCGCGCGCCGCACTGACCGTAGAGGGAATTGGCCGTCACCTTGTAACCGAGTTGTCGCTTGTCCAAAATGTTTTGCATGAACGGGTCCTTCTCGCTCTTGATGAGTTTGCGGGTGTTGGCCCGGGCCTGCAGCAGTTCCTCCAAGATGGCCGGCATGATGGACTTCTGGTGGTTGGGCAGCTGCACCCAGCGGCAAATCTTGGTCCCCGTCTTGGTCTTGACCGCCTGCGCCCGGGGTTTCTCCGGGTTGCGTCGCCACTGAAACGTGTCAAACGTCACGTCAATGTATTTGTAGCCCAGGTGTTCCAGGTTGTCGTAAATATACGCGCCGGTCTTGGGGTGTTTTTCGCCCGTCTCGCGGAGGAGGTTACCTTCCAGGTCGTATTCTTTGGTCCATACTTTGCTGTCGGGGGACAGATTGTTGCTGATCATGGAGGACGGGTACAGCGACGCATAGTCCAGGCAGGCGACCGGGTTGTCCATATACATGGAGCATTTCGGCGGCAAGACAATGGCGCCCTCGTACCCGTCGGCTTCGTAGGACTTTTCTAGGTCCGGCATGAGCGTATGCTTCTCGCGGCATTTTTTGGACACGTAACTGGTCAATTTGATTCCCTGGCCCCGGAAGATCAAGAACGAGATGGGCACGCTGCAAATCCGCGCCATCTCCACGTAGCCCGTGATGACGTCTATTTTATTGAGCAGGTGGTGAACGAGGTTGCAATCCTGAATACAGTATTTGGCGACCCGGGCGCGGTCCGCCGCCGACCCGTTGGCCAGCCGGAAAATGTCCTGAGGTGATACATCGTCCTTGGCCATGCACCATTTCAGACTCTGGTGCTTTTCCAGGAGCTCGGGCTCGTGTCCCGCAATACAGACGACTTGCTTGGATCCGTTGGTTCCGCTGGTTCCGCTGGCTTCCGCAGTCGCTGGGTACATGTCCACCACCTGGAACTTGTGACCATTGCGGAAATAGTCGCTGGTGAACCCCGAAATCTCCAGATGGATGTAGTCGCCCGTATGCAGACCCACCACATTGTTGGTGTACAACTCGGTGCGGGCCTCGTCACCCTCGCCTGCCAAACGTACCTGCTTGATGTCGTCCCGAATGAACTGCCCGGCCACGTCGTCCAATTTGTACGAGGCCAAGTTGAAATCCCGGCGGAAATACGTGTACATGTCAATCTGCAGTCGGCCCGGGGTACTCGGGTACCGCAGGTCGTACTCGCCCGTCGCCAGCACGATTTTGGTGTTTTCCAGCCGCGGCTCCGCGGCGGCCTCGTCGCCGCCCGCCGCCGCCTCATCGTCCTCGTCCTCGGGGGCCAGTCGGCGCGAGAGTGCCAGGAATTCGTGGACGCACCCCGTCTCCTGCGACCGCCGGAACATGAACTCGTAATCAAAACCAAAGATGTTGTAGCCAATCACAATGTCCGGGTTCTCCCGTTGAATCAGTTCCGTCCACTGTGTGAGGAGGTCCCGCTCGTTGGTGACCGTCTCAATGACCGCTCCTGGCACCGGGTCACACGTGTTCAACACCAAGCAGTGGTTCAAATAGGGTTCGGGTTCGCCGTACCGCATGAACGTGGACCCGATGAAGGTGACGCGGTCGCCCTCCAGAGCCGGAAACCCGTTTTCCGGGGCACAAAAGGCCGTGTTGACCACCCCAATTTTGTCGTCGCGGGTATAATCGCGGCTTTTTAAGATATCCAATACGGTTATATGTGAGGTTGCCGCCGTTGCCGCCATGCTCTTGGACACGCTCTTTTTTGGGGCCTTTGTCGGCTCCTTTTTCTCACTGTATTTTGATGTGGTTTCGTGTTGTTCCGACGCCGCCTTGGAACACGTATGCGAAGAGGAATCCATCCCGAGTTTGAGTTCGGGGTCAGGCTCGTCGTACTCGTAAACCTGCATGTCGGCGAGGTCCAGACCCTCGCCGTCGTCCTCTCCTCCGTCGCCATCGTCTTCGGCGTTGCCGAACTCCATGTCCGGCTTCATCTTCTCAAACATGCCTTCAATGGACATGACCCGGGAACCCTGTACCGTCGTCATGGGAGTTCCGTCCGGATGCATGCACACGTGCGCCAGCCATCGCGGAAGCAAGGACGTTTCCAACTTGTGGCGACTCGGTATCTTGCCCTCCTTGGGATATACCAAATCCACGTCGGAAAACTTGCCGTGACCAAACGCCGCCAACACGATGCGCTTCACCAGCAATTTCTCCTGCTCGGCACCCAGGTGCGTCTGGGCCGCGGTCTGCTGCACGAAAATGTCCACCAGTTGGGTCGCCAACCGCTTGTACGTCTTGATGGGCAAAGGGAAATCGCCGTGACTGCTGCTGGCCTCAATATCAAAACTGCAAATCTTGTAAGGAACGCGGGTCTCCTTGTCGGGCTGAGGAATGAGGTCTTTGAGAGTGCACCTATACTCGTACTTGCAGGTCGTGGTCGCCTCCGCGGTCAACGTATGCTGAGGGACGAAGACCCACCCCGACGGCGATAGCTGCGTCAAGTGAAAGTATCGGAGCAACGGCGGCAGGCGGCTCTCGTAGAGGGCCAACCGGCAACCCTGAGACACCAGGGGCACCAGTTTACGTTCGGGCCAGGCGCCCTCCGTCTTGGCAGGCAAGCTCACATACCAGAAATTGCGCACCCGCATCATGGTCATGGCATTACGGAAGGTGAGGCGCACGAATTTGGACTGCTTGCCCGCTGTGAACCCGTAGAGCTTGTGGAATTCGGCCAATTCCACGCCGACCAGGTTGGCCTCGGCCCGACCGCCGCCCCCCAGTTTAGCCAAAAGTTCGCGACGGAACGTGTTGCAATGGTCCTGGCCCCAGTGGTCGGCGACCAGGACGTAGAAGAACGGCTGGAAATCGGTGACAAAGATGGAAAAGGTCTCGCCCTTTTCGTTGATGCCAAACATCTGGATGGTGAACCGGGTCCCCGGACGCGGCTTCGGCGCATCCGGGTCCGATTTCGGCGACCCGGGCTCCGACTCTTCCGGTTCGTCCGAGACGTGGAAATCCAACAAGCGGACCGACTTGCCCTGGATGTTGCGCTTGCGCGTCACCATGGCTGTAGCGGTGGCGGTGGTGGTGGCTTGAGTGGTAGGCATGGTAGGATCTAACGTTTCGTATTTACTTCGTTATGGTTCCTGGCCCTCCTGCAATTCAATTTTACCTGGGCCGTGTTGCTCCCCTCACCTCTCTCCGTTGCATCCAACCCATCAGGGAGATGTATATGATCCTATACATGTCTTTGATGAGTGAGGGCGGGAGGGGTCGGGCCCAGGTCAGATTTAAAGCCCTATTATAGCCGTAAATAG
>Ga0209188_1003486_pt1 | contig 10843 bp, 8 predicted proteins | sample C_130625_EF_Meta_FD_187307 | JGI IMG/M metagenome (GOLD analysis project Ga0209188, IMG submission 187307) | Freshwater microbial communities from Lake Croche, Canada to study carbon cycling - C_130625_EF_MetaG (SPAdes) (version 2) | ecosystem: Environmental > Aquatic > Freshwater > Lake | place...
TTTAGCATTTACTCTTTATTACTAATTTTTTTTATACTTTTTTTAATTAGATGCTGTCTTACGGTTTATATTTCATATAAAAAAAATTATTTAACAAAAAATATTAATGATGAATTATCTTACAAAATATTTTTATCTTATTTAAATAGAGACTTTAATTTTTTTGTTGAGCATTCTAGTCTAGATATGATTTCTAATTTAGTATTTGAGGTAGAAAAATTTTCCTATAGGTTAATTGATAGTTTAATAGTAGTCTTTACTGAAACACTTATTGTTGTTGCAATAGTGTCTTTTTTGATTTTTAATTATTTTATTGGAACATTTATTTTAGGTGCCACTATTTTAATTTTTTTTACAATTTTCTATTATTTTATTAGATCGAGGTTAAAAATATTAGGAAAAAATAAAAGTACATTTGATAGTAAAAAGATTAATAATCTACAAAATAGTTTTTATGCTATTCAGACAATTAAACTGGAGCATTTAGAAAATTTTTACGCAAAAAAATTTTCAATAAATACTCAAAAGGCTTCTGACGCTCAATTTTATCTTAGTTTAATTAGCGATATACCTAAACCCTTAATTGAATTTTTGTTATTATTAATTGTTTTTATTATTTTATTTATATTTTATTTCTTTTTAAATATTCAAAAATCACAAATAATTATTATGTTGGGATTATTTGTTGTCGCAATGTTCAGGATTCTTCCCTCTGTTAATAAGATTGTTGGCAATTTTGGAGCTATAAAATATTACTTTAATTCTGTAAATATTATTTCCGAAGAATTTGTTAAAAATTCAGATTTTGCAATATACAAAAAATATAAAAATACCTTAACGAACAATGAAGGCAATATAGAGTTTAATAAAAATGTTAAACTAGAAAATATAAATTTTTTTTATAAATCTAAAAATAAACTTATTTTAAATAATCTTAATCTTACAATTCGCAAAAATGAATGCATTGGGATTTTAGGAGAGAATGGATCCGGCAAAAGTACATTATTAAATATTATAACTTGTTTACTAAAGCCTAACTCAGGAAAAATTCTATTAGATGATCAGTTAATAAATGAAGACATATTGGGAACTTATCATAAAAAAATAGGTTACATTAGTCAAAAAACTTTTTTGATTAATGAAAGTCTTATTCAAAATATTATTTTTGGGGAAGAAGAGAATAATTATAATTTAGATCGTTTTAATCACGTGGTAGAGTTGTCAAATTTAGTAGATTTTATAAATAATTTACCACAAGGCAAAAATACTTTATTAGGAGAAAGAGGCGCCCAACTATCAGGAGGAGAAACGCAAAAAATTGGTATAGCTAGAGCGTTATATAAAAATCCTGAAATATTAATTTTAGATGAAGCGACAAATTCTTTAGATGAAAGTTCAGAAAAAGAATTTTTAAATATGATAAAAAGTTTTAAAAATAAAATGACGCTTATAATTGTTACGCATAAAAAAGATATCCTAGAGTATTGTGATAATATTTATGTTTTGAAAGACCAAAATCTACAAAAATTAAATTAACTTTGAAAGAGTTTAAATTTTGAAATTTAATAAGCAATTAATTCCAATCTTTGTTTTGACTTTAAAAGATTCATCACGTGAAAAAATAATAAGAACAAGGTTAGAAGAGTTAAAATTAAGATATAAAATATTTTATGGGGTAAATGCTAAATTAAAAAAAAATATTAACTTTCTTAATAAAATTTATGACAAAAAAAGAGCATTGCAGGTATTGGAACGAGATCTAGATTTATATGATCTCGCATGCGCTTATGGTCATATAAAAATTTACAATTATATCGCACGTAATAGAGTACAGAATTCTATAATTATGGAGGACGATTGCTTTCCTTCAGAAACTTTTAAAGAATGGGTTTTGATAAAAAAAAGTTTTCTTAATAACTTAGATTTTGTGCAATTTTATTCAAATTCTGGATTGATTTTTAAAAAACCAGATATTTTATTAAACAAAAAATTTTCAATTCATAAAGCTAGTACGCACCTCCCTTTGATGAATTGCTATCAAATTAATCTTAAATCATGTAAATTTTTATTAAAATATTTTAATAAAAAAATTTTTCAAACTTCAGATTTTCCAGCAGAATATTTTAATAAAAAAATCAAACAATTTTTTGTGACACCAATTATGGCAGGTACGCATATAAACCATTTTAGAACTTCTACTAATAAAAAAATTTGGTCTAGTGTAAAAATTCTTAGTGGTCTAAGAAAATTAGTTCCAGCATATTCTCTATTTAATGCATTAATACATATTTCACATATTTTTTTTTTATTTAATAAACAAACTTCTTATAGATTTTATAAATTAAATTTTTTAAATTATAAAATTGAAATTCTTAAAAATTTTTTTCATAAAAATTATTTAAATTTGTCCGATTTAATAAATAATAAAAATATTTACTCTAAGGACATCAGAAAAAAAATAGATTAAAAATTATATTTATGAGAATTTATATTTTAGGAATAACTGGTTTATTAGGTAGTGAATTATTTGTTAATTTTAGTAAGACTAAAAATTTTACCGTCAAAGGCAGCACTAGATTAAAATCCTTTAAAAACTTAAATTTTTTAAAAAGATTTGATGTAGATAAAATTGACTTCAATATTTGTGCTAAAGATTTAACAGTTATAAAAAGAAAAATAATTAAATTTAAGCCAGATTTAGTTATTAATTGCATAGGATATGTTAAGCAAAAAATAGTTAAAAAGACTAACCCTACAGACGTTTTTTATGTTAATTCAATATTTCCTAAAAAGCTTTATGAGATTACTAAAAAATTTAATATAAAATTAATTCATTTTAGCACTGATTGTGTTTTTACTGGGAGTAAAGGGAATTATAAAGAAAGTTCTATTCCAGATGCTAAAGATTTGTATGGTTATTCTAAATATTTAGGTGAGCTAACCGGAAGTAACGTAATTACAGTTCGCACCTCAATAATTGGTCATGAAATTAATACAAAATTTGGATTACTAGAATGGTTCTTGTCACAAAAAAAAAAATGTTTAGGTTTTAAAAATTGCTATTTTTCTGGACTGACTTCTTTTGAAGTTTTTAAATTTTTAAAGAATAATCTAATTATGAAAAAAAAAATAAATGGACTGTTTCATTTATCCACAAAAGCGATTTCAAAATATGATTTGCTACGAATTATTTCAACAATTTATAAAAAAAAAATTTTAATTAAAAAAGATTATAAACTAAAAATAAACAGAGTGCTAATTAGTAAGTTTGTACAAAAAAATTTATTATATAAACCACCAAGTTGGGTTAAGATGATAAACGAAATGAAAATCAATCATTTTAACTAACATTAACATTTATCATTCTTGAAAAATAAAATTGAAATATCGATTGTAATTACAACTTTTAATAGAGAGAAAAACTTATTTTATATAATTGGAAATATTAATAAACAAATTGGAATTTTAAAAGATCAAATTGAAATTATAATATGCGATAGTAATTCTAAAAAAAGAATATCTATTATTAATTATATTAAACAATTTTGTAATCTAAAAATTTACTATTATAATTGCCTGATTAATCATCAGGCCTACAAAAGAAATTATGGATTTAAAAAATCTAACGGCAAATATGTCATTTTTATTGATGATGATTGTTTTCCTGAAAAGAAATTTTTATATGATTATTTAAAAATACTAACATTAAATAGAACCAAAACGGTTTATTGTGGGCAGGTTCAATACATACAGTCAAAACAAAATAAAAACTTAATACGTTACAGGCAATCAAGATTAATTACTCATCTTAGCAGCACAGAAAATATCCAAATTAAAAATTTTATAAGCATGAATATGGCTTTGAATAAAAAAAATTCTTATAAAATGAATATTTTATTTGATGAGAAGTTTAGACATTATGGTTTTGAGGATTTTGAGTTTGCTTACAGGTTACTAAATAATTTTTTTAAAATAACTTTAATAAAACCTTTAGTTTACCATCATGATAATAGAGATTTTCATTATTTTTTAAGAAAATATAATTATTTAGGAGAATTTGGAATTCCTGACATCATTAAAATTAATTTAGATGCTGCAAAAAAATCTATTTTTTATAAAATAAATAAAAATATTTTAGTGAATTTTTTTACAAAAATTCCAAAAATTATTTTACTTATTTCTTTATTACAAAAATTTATAATTTTTCTTGAAATGAAAAGTTACTTTTACTTATCATTAATTTATAAAAGTGGTATATTTTTTGCTTTTTTACTAGGAATAGCAAGACGTAAAATAAATTATAAAGAAAATGATCCTAAAGTAGTTGATAGTTGGTATAAATAATTATGAATATTTTTAAAAATAAAACTATAGTGGTTTTCGGCGGAACAGGATCTTTTGGACAGGCTTTTTTAGATAGAATTTCTAATTTTTCTTTTAAAGAAGTAAGAATATTTAGTAGAGACGAAAAAAAACAAGATGAATTAAGAAATATTTTAAAAAATAAAAAAATTAAATTTTATATTGGCGATATTAGAGATAAACAGTCAGTTATAGATGTAACTAGAAATGCAGATATTGCTTTTCATGCGGCTGCATTAAAGCAAGTTCCTTCATGCGAATTTTACCCTCTTGAGGCAATTAAAACTAATATTTTAGGTACTCAAAATATTATTGAATCAGTTATAGAAAATGAATTAGAAAGTTTAGTCTGTTTAAGCACAGACAAAGCTGTTTATCCTATTAATGCTATGGGAATGTCCAAGGCTTTAATGGAAAAAATAATTATTGCTCATACTAAAAGATTTAATAAAAAAAATACAAAGATTATGATTACAAGATACGGTAACGTTTTGTTCTCTCGCGGATCAGTTTTACCTTTGTTTATTAGTCAAATATTAAAAAAAGAAGTTATTAATATCACAAATCCTGAAATGACTAGGTTTGTAATGTCTTTAAACGAAGCAATTGATTTAGTGTTTTTTGCTTTAATAAAAGCAGAGAGTGGTAATATTTATGTTCCTAAAACTCCCGCCACTAGTGTCAAGGTATTAACTGATGCATTGCTATCTATATACAATTATCCAAAAAATAAAATAAGAGTTATAGGAACGCGTCACGGAGAAAAAACTCATGAAACTTTAATGAGTGCCCAAGAGCGTTTTTTTTCAAAAGATTACGGGAAATATTTTTCAATAAATTCAGATAATAGAGAACTTAATTATGATTTATATTTTAATGTAGGTAAGAAAAACATTAAAAATTTTAATGATTATACTTCTGACAATACTAACCAACTTAGTTTAAATCAAACAATTAATTTGCTGAAGCCTTTAATAAAGAATTTAAGAATTTATTAGTATATTTTCAAATGAAAAATAAAATATTAGTCATATTAGGCACACGACCAGAAATTATAAGAATGTCTTGTATTATTAAAAGATTGCACAATAATTTTTTAATAGTTGTTGTTAATACAAATCAGAATTTTGATAAAAATCTTAATAATATATTCTTTAAGGAACTTAATCTTTCAAAGCCTAAATATACTTTAAAGCCTATAATAAATAATAATTCGATTAACTTTATTTCCAACCTACTTATAAAAATTGATAAAATTTTAGATATAGAAAAACCAAATGCCGTACTGGTTTTAGGAGATACGAATAGCGCCCTATCCGTATTTTGTGCAAAAAAGAAAAAAATTCCCATTTTTCATATTGAGGCAGGAAATAGATGTTATGATCAAAGAGTTCCTGAAGAAATAAATAGAGTTTTAGTGGATAAAATTTCGGATATAAATTTAGTATATAGCGACGTTGCTAAACAGAATTTAATAAAAGAAAATTTTGACTTAGACAGAATTTTTAAGATTGGTAGTCCCTTATTTGAAGTTTTTAATAAATATGAAGACTTTATTCAAAATTCCAGAGTATTAAATAATTTAAAATTGATAAAAGATAAATTTATTTTAGTCAGTTGTCATAGACAAGAAAACATAGAGAAAATTAAAAATTTAGAGAATATTTTTTTAGCAATTAATACTTTATCTAGAATATATAAAACAAAAGTTATTTTCTCAACTCATCCACGTATCAAATTATCTATTAAAAAAATTAATAAAAAACTAATTAAAAATATTATTTTTTTAAAACCATTTAGTTTTTTTGATTATATTAAACTCCAAATTAACTCCAAATTAACTATATCGGATAGCGGAAGTATTGTTGAAGAGGCAAATATTTTAAATTTTCCAGCAATCAACCTAAGAGATACAACTGAAAGACAGGAGGGTATGGAAAAAGGGTTTGTCATAACTAGTGGTTTGGAAACAAAAGATATAATACAGAGCGCTCAAATCGCTATAAAGAATTTTAATAATAATTTTGAGTCTAATATTCATCCTGACTATTCTCAAAAAAATGTCTCTGAAAAAGTAACTAATATTATACAAAGTTACATACATTACATAAATCGCAAAGTTTGGTTTAAATGAATGTTCTTATAGTCAGCCAATATTTTTGGCCTGAGTATTTTAGGGTAAATGACCTGGCGATTGAGTTAAAAAAAAAAAATATAAATGTTGAAGTGTTAACTGGGCACCCAAACTACCCTAAAGGAAATATTTATAAAGAATTCTTAGATGATAAAAATAAATATAATACCTTAGAAGGTATACCTATTTATAGAGTGCCTGTATTTCCAAGAAAATCAGGAAATAATCTATTTTTAATTTTAAACTATTTGTCTTTTTTTTTATCAGGGATTTTTTTTGGATCCTATAAATTAAGAAAAAAAAAATATGATTATATTATAACATTTGCTACTTCGCCAATTATCGTTGCTTTAATTAGCATTTTTCTTTGTAAAATAAAAAAATCAAAACATATTATATGGGTATTAGATTTATGGCCTAATGTTTTAACTGACTTAAACATTCTAAATAAAGAAAGCAGTATATATAAATTTTTTACTAAATTAGTAGTTTATATATATAAAAATTCAGATTTAATTTTATGTCAATCAATAGAATTTAAAAAAAAAATAAATAATTTAAATTATAATTTATCAAAAAAAACAATTTACTACCCTTCTTGGCCAGAAGATATTCAGAATAAAAATAGTTATGAAATCGTAGACGTTTATGATAAAAATTTTTATAATATTTTATTTGCTGGAAATATAGGTGAGTCTCAAAATTTTGATTATATTGTTACTATTATCCAAAGTACAAAAGATAAAAAAATTTTGTGGCATATAATAGGAGAGGGGAGACATTTTGAAAAATTAAGAAAGATAAAGTTAGAAAATAGTTTAGATAATCTCAAATTATATGGTCTTAAAAATTTTAATGAAATACAGAATTATTTAACTCAAGCAGATTGTTTATTAATTTCACTTAAATATAAGGAAACCTTCAATTCAACCATTCCAGGAAAATTTCAAACTTATTTAAAATATAATAAAATAATTTTAGGATTAATTGGAGGAGAGGTATTTAATTTAATAAATAAGTATAAATTAGGTATGGCTTTCAATAAAGAAAACACTTCATATGTTTCTTCTCAATTAGTAAATTTAAAAAAGATTAATTTAGATTATAAGAAAATTAATTATCTAAAAAAGATATTCTCTAAAGAGAGAGCTATAAAAAAAATTATTTTTTATTTTAAAAAATTAAAAGAATTAAACAATAAAAAAGAACTTTTTTTAATTGATAATATTAATAGTATAAACTTTAAAAATAATTTTATTCTGTCTGGATTAAATTTAGCTTTTTTAGGTTTTTTAGTAAAAAAAGATTTACCGTTAAATAGTTCTATTATTTTGTGGCCTGATGGTTTTTTTAGTAAACGTTTCTTTAATAAAAAAATTAATAAAATTCCAGGAAGAGAACTTATTAAGAATCTTGCAATAGATAAGTCTATTATAAAAAAAATAATTATTATTGGTAATGTAGAAAATAAAATTCAAAATTATTTAGAAAAAAAATTTGAATTAAAGGTTGAATCTGTACAGTTACCATTTGGACCGATTACTTCTTTCTTTAAATATATCCCAAAATTTAGCCATGATGATTTAATTATTTTAACATTACCAACACCTAAGCAAGAACAATTAGCAGATTATATTTCTAGATTTAATAAATTTTATAAAATTATATGTATTGGAGGCGCGCTTAATATGATTGTAGGAAAGGAAAGGCCTATACCGGATATTTTAAATAGTTTTTTTTTCGCAGAGACTTTATGGAGACTGCAGTACGAAACTAAAAGAAGATTATACCGTCTTTTGCAAACCTTATTTTACTATTATTTTGGCTTAATTAATAAAAATTTTGAGGATTATACATTTAATATTAAAAATGAAAAATTTTGATATTTTTATATGGGCTTCTGATTATGAAGATTTCACTGGAGAAGGACTATTAGCTAGATGTTTTGTAGAAAATTATTTTTTAGATTCTAATCTAAAGATTAAAATAATATCTAATAATGGGTATTACTTTTATAATAAGAATAAAATATCAATTTCAAAAAGAAAAAAATACAAAAATAATATTATAACAAAATACTTATATTTATTTTATGGAGTGGTGTTAATTTGGTACCATCACATTCGAGGCAAAAAAGTTTGTTATTTAAATTATCTCCCGTTATGGAATTTTTTAATATTTATTTTAATTCCAAAAAAAACTATTCTTGGTCCAATAACCGGATCTGTTTATAGTCAAAACATTTATAGTTTAAGTACTTTTATAAGAAAAATATTTTTTCCTATTTTTCATATAATAAGTTTAAATATTATATTTTTAAAATTTAAAAATATAATATTTTCTACTGATAATTTAAAATTAATTGTTAAAAAAGATAAAAGAAAATTTTGTCTCTTCAATTTCTGCTTTCTTTTTTTTAATATAAGAAAAGTAAAAAAGAAAGAAATTGATTTTTTATTTTATATAAGAAAGCATCCTTTAAAATCAAATGACTTTCATAAATTAATTATAAAAGAATTAGTAAACAAAGGGTTAAAAGTTATAGTAGTCGGAGATAAATTTTCTTACTTAAATGTGATCAATTATGTAAATATTCCAAGATCAAAACTTTTGAAAATTTTAGATAAAACTAAATACACAGTAGCCAGTGATGAAAATTTTTATTCATTATTTACTATAGACTGTTTGTCATCCAATGTTTCTATATTTTATAATTATACAAAATATAGTAAATCTATTATATCAAGTTTTATTCCCATAAAATTTAATAATTTTAATTATTCTTTTGATAAAATAATAAGTCATATAAAAAAAAAATCAGATAAAAATTTAAGAAGTAATACAGATTCAGTAAGATTATTTTATGATAAAAAAGAATTAATAAAAAATAGATTAAATCAATTCAGTAATTAAACTTTTTTCTCCCTGGAATTTATAAGTATAAAATAGCATAAAGAAATAAAGCAGTAGTCCAAGCTGAATAAACTGTAGCCATTTTCAAATATAGTTCTTATTGTCAGATAAAGAAGAGTTAGAGATGAAAATTGTACATAAATATTATTATTATTAAAATTTTTTATATAAAAAAAATAATATAGTTCTTTTCCGATTAGATAATAAATAGTAATTATTGACATCAAGCCAAATAACCCAGCACTTAAATAACTATAAATTATTGCATTAGAAGCGTTATTTTGCCAAAAAAAAGGGAAATCATTTAATAAAGTTTTGTTAAATTTATTTTTAACAAGATATCTCCTATCAGCTTGAGGACCAAGACCCAAAATAACTTTTTCATTTTTTATTAATTCAAAAGATTTTTTCCATATAGTTCTTCTGCCAGAACTAATGTCACTATAATCTTCTACAAGTGGTTGATTTAAGAATCTATTATTGTTGAAGTCTAGATCTAGAATATTTTTCTCTGAAATTAAGCTACGATTCATAAAGCTTTGAATCTTATGATATCTAATTGTCTCCCAAACTAAAATTGGCAATAAAAATATAAAAAATATAGAAATAGTTTTTTTTATTTTTTTTTCTTTGATAATAAAAATATATATTAAAGCTACTAGAATAATACCAATAAAAGAACCTCTAGACTGCATTCCGTAAATAAATAAATTTAATAGAAATAAAATTAATAAAAATAATCTATGATACAATTTATTTTTTTTATATTTGATTGATAAAAAAATAAATAAATAAAATAATATTGTTAAGATTCTAGATATGCCAGTTATTCTAGGGTTTGCTTGATAAAATGTCCTTGTTTCAGCTTCTAAAACTGACGATGAATATAAGTATAACATTCCAGGTTTTGACAAAAATTCTTTAATTAATTTAAATAAAAAATAGGAGGAAATTAAAGAAATAAAAAATAATATTAAAAATAAAAAAATTATATAAATTTTTTTTTTATCTTTGGTCGTGTTGGCTAAAATGAAAATTAACGAAACTACTATTAAATTAAAAACAAGTTGGAAATTGTCAAAATTTTCTATTCTTTTTTCAACAATTACAAAGATTATTAATTGCCATAGGCCATATATTATAAATATGGAGTATAAATCGATTTTTTTTTTTAATAGAAGGTATCTATAACTTAGTATTAGTAGTAAAAAAAATGGCGCATAATATCTGAATATATTTATTATTATAAATAACTTTTCAAAATTAATAACTTCTTTAATTTTATTAGAATTAATATCTACCGAGTTTACATTGATTGATAATAAAATTAAGATCCAAAATAGAACTAAAATATTTGGAAAGTTAATTTTATATAAATTTATTTTACTTAAAAAACTCATTTAAAAATTTGTGGTTGCATAATCAAGATTATAA
>Ga0209188_1003487_pt1 | contig 10835 bp, 14 predicted proteins | sample C_130625_EF_Meta_FD_187307 | JGI IMG/M metagenome (GOLD analysis project Ga0209188, IMG submission 187307) | Freshwater microbial communities from Lake Croche, Canada to study carbon cycling - C_130625_EF_MetaG (SPAdes) (version 2) | ecosystem: Environmental > Aquatic > Freshwater > Lake...
TCTGTAGTCCAATGCCACTTGTGCTTTGTATGCAATATCAGACAGTAGGCGGCGAGACTTTTCACCAGCATAGCCGTCATGCGTCACCGTTAGATACTCGGTCACTGGCAGGTCAGATAGCCCCCCGTAATAGGTCAGGGATAGCATCTCTTTACCACTAGCGCGGCTTAAGTGTTTGCGCCACGTCCAAGCGGTAACGTCTAAGTCGGTGCCTTCCACGCCCATGATGTCTAAATGGGACAACTTTAAAGCTGGGCGCACTGGTTCAGGGAATGGTGTTCCGCAGGCTGGGCAGACCCGTACCGACAGGGCGCATATCTCTTGGCAGTTATCGCATACTTTCACGGGTGCCTCGCCTACCTTGTCGCCCTTTTTAGGTGGTGGCCTCACGGCGGTAATCGGCCCATGTTGTTCAACTACACCAGCAAAATCCAACACTAGGCAATCGGTTTTGCCCTCGGCGATCCTCAAGCCTCGCCCTGCCATTTGGACATAAAGACCTGGGGACATAGTAGGGCGCAGCATGGCTATCAGATCAATGCTAGGCGCGTCAAAACCAGTAGTTAGGACATTGGCATTTGTTAACGCTGTAATTCGCCCTGCCTTGAAATCGGTCAGCATTCGGTCACGTTCGTTTGATGGCGTTTCTCCGGTCACGCATTCGGCAGTGATGCCTTGCGCTACCAGTGCCTCAGCAATGTGCTGTGCATGGGCAACACCAGCGCAAAAGATCAACCATGATTTTCTTTCTTTAGAAAGATTTATGATCTCGCGCACAACTTTTGCATTCTTGTCCTTGGTGTCTACCGCTGCCTGTAATTCGGCCTCGATATATTCCCCGCCACGCTTATGAACGCCATCCACCTCTAGTTTGGTGACGGTTAGCTTGCTTCGCAGGGTAGACAAGTAGCCTTTATAAATCAATTCTTCAATAGATGTTGGGTTTATCAGTGCATCAAAGATGGCTGGCTTGTCGGTAATGTAACCATGCCCAAGCCTATAAGGGCTAGCGGTTAGCCCCACAATCCGCAGGTTCGGATTGATGGCACTCAGTTCGGCCAGCAAAGTACGATAGCCGCCCTCATCCTTATGGCTCACCAAGTGAGCCTCATCTATGATAACGAGGTCAACATGACCAATTAGCTTGGCCTTGGTGCGTACAGATTGAATGCCTGCAAAGGTGATGGGTTCGCCTAAGTCCTTGCGGCCAAGCCCTGCACTGTAAATGCCAAGCGGTGCATTGGGCCAGTGCTGGCGCATCTTTTCGGCATTCTGGGCAATCAATTCCTTAACGTGCGTCAACATCAAAATGCGGGTTTCAGGCCACGATTGCAGCGCGTCCTTACACAGTGCAGCGATGATGTGGCTCTTGCCTGACCCTGTAGGTAATACAAGGCATGGGTTGCCGGTGTTGCCTGCCTCAAACCATGCGTAAAGCTGGTCTATGGTGCGTTGTTGGTAGTCACGGAGCATGATTCTTACCAAGTAATTTGTGAATCAATAATCCCCAAATTGCACCGCCAGCAACCTTTGCCAAGAATTGAGCCGCCACAATTTGTGGCATAAGCGCACCAAAAGCAATTGTTGGGAAAATCAATGAGTCAACTGCTGCGCCAGCAATGTTCGACTTTGTAGACCGCGCAAACCATGTCCCTGATGCCTTGATAAAAACACCCCAATCAACCACTGCGGCGGCTGTAAAAGATACCGCAGAAGCTATTGCAATAATCCCTGCTGCTGGATTGAGTGCATAAGTCAACAGACCTGTAGCAACAATAAGACCACCCATCTGCCATGTTTTAAGACGAACGTGAAGCCAATCACGCAGAGTCAAGTCAAGACCAATCAGAAAAAAAGCGTTGACTGGACTGATTGATGGCCCAAACGTGGCTACCAAAAGATTTGCGGATGTCATTGCAACAGCATAAGCAAGCAAAGCAAAAATCATAAAAGTTTCTCCTGTAAAGGTTTGTTTTTCCATTTGATTGGTGGGTTGGTTGAATCAATTCTTTTTGCCATACATCCCGCGCACGGAACATGTTCGGCGTGATGCAACGCGACATTAGTTGAGTCTGCACTTGCCAAAGGCCAAGGCCCCTCTGACTGTCCTAACATTCTGAGTCCGTGAATCCAAGGCAACTTGCCAAAGGTTTTGGTTAAAGCATTAAATGCTTCATCCATTCTTCCGCACCACTTGGGTGTGCCAATTTGCCAATATTCGCCTGCTGATCCAAAACACACACGACCCCATTGATCTGAAATTTCCAAAAGATAGTCAATCGGTAAACCTAAGTGCCAAACAGGGATTCCAAATTCTTTGCGAAAAGGCCAAGTCTTTACCATCTCTCGTTGTTGTTCGACGGTTCCATCAATTACATCTGGAACCACCGCCCAATGTGGATGAGCCAATATAGGCTCTACCCAATCATAAAATCCATCTCTGTCAAATGGCAATTTGCGAGTGAATGCACTGAACGCACCGTTGTCTAACATCAGGCTTTGACCAAGTCGCAAACAACGTACAAGGTCATCTGGCCTTGCATAAGACACACAAAAATGCTTGCCACCCATGGTTTCAATTGCTTTCATTGGCGTGATGGGTGTGCCGTGATAATGAATCATCCCATTACCCTCCCATCCCACTCAGCCCTGATCTTGTTCACCGCAGGGTCAGAGCAAGCCTTGGCATTAGCAAGCAATTCCTTGCTACCGTACACCCCCTCACCTGGCTCACCATTAGCCAAACCAAGGCCATTTATCTCATAGACCGCCACCCAATCGCTTGGGCCTTCTAAACGCTTCCATGGCACAAGGTCAGGGTGCAACACATGGCTTTCACATCCCTCATACTGCGCGTCAGTCGGTACAACAGCATCCCATTTGGCGCAGTGCCACGTTGAATCGGACAATGGCGTCAAGTGGGCGCACGTTCGGCAGTTGACTTCTTTGGTGGTCTTGCTGCCGTGACAGAAGTCATGACCAGCGCACATCTTGCACTCAAACCATGTTGGGTCGGTGCTGATAGGTGGTGGCAAACGGTCTGTCAGCGCCAGCCGCTGGCCCTTTTCAATGGCTTTAAGTGCATGGTCGCGGTCATACTCCAAACGCTCGGTGTATATGCGGTCATCGTCTTTGCAGATAGCCACATACAAAGCCCGTTTCAACTCGGTGCCGTGCATATACACTTGGCACTGAGTAAAGTGCATTGGCTTAGACTTTGCTACGCCATTTTTCTCTAGGTCGTTAAATGACTTTAGGCTATGGGTTTTGAATTCCAAAACGTGTTCAGTCTTGGCCGCACCAGGTACGCCTTTGCCAATACCGTCTAGGCTACCCGACACATGGCTCCCAAAGTCAACTTGTCGCTGGGTGCCTGTCACGCTCATGCCAATGGCCCGCAGGTCGCTGACAATGGTGGCCTCCTCATTGTTGCCACGCCTAAACAGTCTCAGAATACGGCCCTTGAATTGTTCTTGCACTGCCCAGCGAAACGATAGCCACATCCAGCGTTCGCAATGGTGGCCTAGAGTGCTGCACCCCATGTGGGCGCGGGGCTTCTCTAAACGTGCTTCGTGCGCTTTATCAATAAGTGAAGTTATGGTAACCTCTGGCTCGGGAATCTTCATGGTTTCTCTCCTGTTGAGTAGTTGACCCCGCCGTTACAAGCGGGGTCTTTTTTTGCTTACTTCTTAGCCCAAGGTGGTGCAGCCTTGGCAGGCGCAGCGCTTGGTGCTACAGACTTGAACGGTACAGCCGCAGCAGGTGCAGCACCGCCTAAAGCCCTAAACCCTTTAATCTCGTTACCGGCATACTCACCAGTACGAACGGTCAACTTGATGCCCAGGTTCCCGCCAATCAGTTGGTCGGTGTCCGACACTTTACCCAAGCCAATCGCTCGCATGATTTCACCTAGCTGCTGGCGTCCGATCTCCTCGGCCTTTGTGCTGGCGTTCTTGATGTTCAGGTTTCCAAACACTACGCGACCTTGGTGCGTTGGGCCGGTGACGGTGTACTTGCAGGCAATGTACTTGCCATCACCCGCTTTAGTTTCCTTGACCTCAGCACCCGTGATGGTGGCGTTGTACCAACCTTCGGGCAATGGTTCAAAGTTGTTGTTGCCAACGGGCAGCGTGTCTACGCTAAATTCTTCGTCTAAAAAAGCCATGATTATTCCTTAGTAATTGTGAAAGTGGGGCGTCCAGGTGTGGACGTAATTGCACCAAGCAAGGGCTGGGTTACAGCGTCAGCAGCCGCATTCCAAACTTTTGCATTGATTTCAGGCTTCCAGCGAAAAAGGCTGGACAAGTGTTCAGACAAGCCAGCTTCAGCGGCCAACACTTGCAGCTTATCAGCGTCAATCTTCTTATTAATTCGGCCTTCCAATTTGATTTTGTAACCTTCAGCCTCGCAATGAAGTGTGCTATCCAAATCTTTAGGAACTGCAAGTTCTTTGCTAATCAAGTCTTCAAGTTCGCGGCGCTCGGCTACCGCAGCAACTTCCAGTTTTTTGGCGTCAAGCCAGCGTTGATATAAGGTCATTCTGTGTACTCCAGTGCAGTCAATTTACTAATGCGTTCGTTAATCTGGGTAACTGACTTTTGGTAGTCAGCCATTGTTTTGATTTTCTTTGCCTCTAAAGCAGCGATTTGCTGCGCCCGAGGGTCAAAGTCTTCTGGAATTTCAATTTCAATCTCTTGCGAACACACATAAGTCTGGTGTTCGGCTTCCTCTATCTTTACGTAAAGAACAAGATATTCGCCTTTTGGTTCCCATGAATACTTAGAAAAGTAAATATGGATTTTTGTTTTAATTTTCATGCCACACCACCAATCTTGGCAATGATTTCGCCAAGGTCAGGCGCTTCCCATGCACCCAACTTGCCACTGCGATCCTTTGCCAACCACAGGCCATCAGAGTCGCACATCAAAGCACGTTGAGTATTACCCTCGGCATCTTTCTCAACTCGCAGCGCCAGCACTTCATCAAAAAAGTAAGGCAGTGCTTGGCCGGTCTTGTTACCTGGCATCGAAGGGCTATACAGTACGCGCCCCATCTCGTCTTGGGTTTTCTCCAGCTTGGCAGTCATAAGCACATGACGGCCTGGGATGTCACGGAATGCCCGAATAATATCGGCCATCTGCTCTTGCATAGCACCGTATGCGGCTCTAGGGTCTTTGTTGACCTTCTTCTCGTGGTTCAAGCAAACCTCTGCAATCTCGCTGATTGAGTCAAGGGCTACGCTCTTGTACTCAGATTCAAGAACCCAAGAATAGGCTTCCCGAAGGTCATCCATACTGGTGATTTCCAAGTAAGGAAGATCGGCATCCTGAATGGACAACAATCCTCCTTCAGCAGACAATACAACAGGGTTTGGCAGCGTCTTAATCAGACTTGTCTTACCCGAACCAGCCTGTCCGTAGACAAGCAATTTGACACCGTTGGCACTCAAGCCGCCGGTACGTTTTAACGATATAGCCATGTGGCTTTCTCCTTCTCTGTTTGCGCTTCCGTCTGGACTCAGTTCGAAGCGTGCTTGCAGTATATCACAGGTTCGTGATACAGTGTCAACAACTTTTTAACAAAGACTGAAAAATAAATGTCAGACCCCTTCAAAATTGACAGTCCAACCTGCATTTCCTTCAGTGGCGGCAGGACAAGCGCCTATATGCTTTGGCGGGTTCTACAGAGCGGGGGGGGGCAGCTACCAAGCGAGGCCGTTGTCTGCTTTGCCAACACGGGTAAGGAAGATGAAAAGACGCTGGAGTTTGTGCGGGACTGCGCGGTGAACTGGAACGTGCCGATCACTTGGCTAGAGTACGCTGAAGTGGATTACACCATTGTCAATTTTGAGACTGCCAGCCGCAATGGTGAGCCGTTTGAGGCACTGATTCGCAAGCGCAACTACCTGCCCAACCCAGTGACCCGGTTTTGCACCAGTGAACTGAAGATTCGCCCAATTGGACGTTACCTGTTGTCTTTGGGCATGGCTGACACTAAGACTGAAGCCGAAAACATGAGCATGATTGGCATGAGAGCAGATGAACAGCGCCGAGCCGCAAAGATTGAAGACAAGTCACGCATCCCATTGGTGACAGCAGGCATCACAAAAGAGGATGTTGGCGCATTTTGGCGTAGCCAGCCATTTGATTTAGGCCTGCCAAACAACAACGGTGTAACCATGCACGGCAACTGTGACCTGTGCTTTCTCAAAGGCGGGTCACAAGTGTTATCCCTAATTGCAGAAAAGCCAGAACGTGCTATATGGTGGGCAAAAATGGAGGCGTTGGCGTTGGCGTCCAAGCCAAGCGGTGCGGTGTTTCGTTCCGACCGCCCTAGCTACGCATCAATGTTGCAATATAGCAAAGACCAAACCAATCTTTTTGACCCTAACGAAGAAGCAATTGCTTGCTTCTGTGGAGATTAATTTTAATGGCAGACCTCTCAAGCATCCTTGGCGGCCCTTGGTCGCCACCAGAACAACAAGCCCCCGCCGCACCCGACATACAGCTAAAAGACGCCATGTTAGGCGCAGGGCTAAAGCCACCAGATACGCTACACCTTGATGGCAAGCTGCACCGATTTAACTCAGGCACCAAGGGCGAGAAAGGACATGACAAGCCTGGTTGGTACATCATTTTTAACGATGGCGTACCCGCAGGGCGATTTGGTTGCTGGCGTTCTGGCGTTGAGCTGACTTGGAAGGCAGACATAGGGCGCAGCCTGACGGTGGCAGAGGAAATGGCGCAGTCTCGCAGGCTGTCAGAGGCCAAAGCGCAGCGCGATGCAGAGCAAGCCAAAACCCGCGAAGTGGCCGCTAACACCGTAGACTTAATCTGGTCGCAAGCAGGAGCCGCAAGCCCTGAACATCCCTACTTACAGCGCAAAGGCATACAGCCCAATGGCGCACGGATTACAGGTGATGGGCGCTTGATGGTGCCTCTGTATAACTCAGACGGCGAACTCTCTAGCATCCAGTACATTGACCACCAAGGCGGCAAACTGTATCACCCAGGTGGGCAAACCGGCTCCATGTTTTGGCTTGTCGGCAGCATGGATGACGCCAGCACTCTCTACATTGCCGAAGGCTTTGCCACAGCGGCTACCATTGCCGAAGTCACGGGCCAGCCCTGCGCGGTGGCGTACAGCGCCAGCAACTTGGTGCCGGTGACGGGAATTTTGAAAGCAGCACACCCAACATTGGACATTTGCATTGTTGCTGACAATGATGCAAGTGGTGTAGGCCAACGATATGCAGAGCAAGCCAGTGCTAAATTTGGGGTTCGCATGACAATGCCGCCAATTGAAGGTGATGCCAATGATTACGTTCAGACAGGGCACGATTTGGCACTGCTTTTAAAGCCCCAAATAGCAACAGACTACCTAATCCATGCTGATGGTTTTTCAGAGCAGCCAGCGCCGATTTCGTGGCTTGTAAAGCACTGGATTCAAGACCAAGCCTTGGTTATGGTGCATGGGCCTAGCGGCGGCGGCAAGACCTTTGTCACCTTAGATTGGATGTTGCACATTGCCAGTGGTAAAGCAAGTTGGTTTGGCCACAAAGTTAAGGCAGGCAACATGGTGTATCTCGCCGGCGAAGGTCACCACGGCCTGCGCTCACGCATAGCGGCATGGAAACACCACAACAGCGTTACAAGTCTCAATATGTGGGTCAGTAAATCAGGCGTAGACCTTAACACCGCCGAAGGTTATTTAAAGGTGCTGGAAGCGGTCAGGGCGCTCAAGATCAAGCCAAGTGTCATTACCGTGGACACGCTGCACCGATTTATGGCCGGTGACGAGAACAGCGCCCAAGATGCCAAAACCATGCTAGACGCCTGCGCTGCACTCATGCAAGAGTTTGACTGCACCGTTATCTTGGTACACCATACAGGCGTCAGCGAGGAAGCCCAACACCGTGCCCGTGGTAGCAGTGCTTGGCGTGGCGCTTTGGACATTGAGATCAGCGTCATACCTGCCAAGGGCGACAAGTCCATTGAGATCGTGCAGCGTAAGAGCAAAGACGCCGAGATGGCAGCGCCAGTCTATGTCAACCTCGAATCTGTGGCGATACTCGGCTGGTTCGATGAGGATGGAGATCAGGTCACCAGTGCAGTGGTGGTTAAAGGCGAAGCGCCAGAAGGAAAAAGCAAAGGTGATTCACTTTGTTTTTCATCATTTGAACGTGCGTGGTTTGCCACTGGTGCAGAAGATCGAGGCGGCGCACCGTACCTTACCCGCAGCGCACTTTATGAATGGGCATTGGTCAACGGTTTGAAAAACAAGAAATACACAAAGGACAGCTTGAGAGCGCAAATACCAGCAGACGGAAACAAGGGCAAGTACATAGGGCCGTTGATTGAAGAAAAGTTGATTGAAGTCCATGAGAACGGCTGGATTGTCATTGACCCCGGCACGGCATCAGGAATGATGTTGAAGAAATAATTTATTTGTGATAAACTTTCCAACATGAACAAAAAACTTACTCAACTTAAAGCCAAGTTAAGAGCCGCGCAAGCGGAACTTGCTATCCGAACCCGTACAAACAACAGTGCGTCACGGGCCTACAACAAAGTTACAGCACACATTGCCGAACTGGAGAAAAAAATTGCTGACATGGCGAAAATTTCAGAGTGAGTTGCCCAATTACAGCGAAGCCGATTTATTGGCTTTGTTGCAAGAGGAACGCAGCCAACACAAACGAGTGTCTATGCTTGAACGCATACACCAGCGTTACAACACTTTGCGCGTTGCCCGTGAACGTGTAGAACTTTTAAAGATTGGGAAAAGGCCGTGAAATCTTCACAAGAACTGTATGACGCAGGCTATGCCATACAGCAATACGACATTTCAACTGTAAAAAGAACGTGGCGCTACAAAGACAAGATTTTTACCACGCCGTATGACGTACCTGTGGAAAAAATAATGTGGAACGGGCACTTAATGGAATTTTTGAAAATGGAGAAGACTGATGAACGCAGTACCCGCTAAATACTTTGCATTCCCACCCTACCAAGCCGAAGACCTTGGCGGCAAGATGGGTTGGTGGGGCGTAATGAACCGTAATGGCTTTAATTGCTTGACGTTTTCCGATAAGCCAGGGGCAGTGGTGACAACTGAGGAATGGGCAAAACAAATTGCAACTGAATGGAATGACGCATATAACAAATGACCAACTTTCAAACATGGGAGCAAAGAAATTTAGCAAAGTTTGCCGCAGAAGCAAACAAGAAAATGTTAGAGCAACAAGAAGAAATCAAGGCATTGCGCGACGATTTACGTGTAGCACTTGACGCATATCGAAAACTACTTACAAAGGAAGAAACCAAATGAAGTTCTATGTCGGAATGCACATGCCTAGTAAGGCAGACAAGGTTGACAGGGCTTTTGTATCTGTCAACGTGTTGTCTAAACGCAAGTCAGGTTTTCCAGTGAATGACTGGATTATGGACAGTGGGGCATTCACGACAATCTCCAAGTATGGAGGCTACCCAGAGCCGGTGAGTGTGTACGCTAACCACATACGCAAGTGGAAGAACAACGGTAACTTGGTAGCTGCTGTGAGCCAAGATTACATGTGCGAAGAACACATGTTAGAGCGCACAGGCATGAGTGTGAAGCGCCATCAAGAACTGACCATAGAACGCTATGACGCTTTGGTAGCAGAGGATACGGGAGTTTACATCATGCCAGTGCTGCAAGGTTATACGCCCATCTCTTATGTAGAACACATACGCATGTACGGGGACAGGCTCAAGCCTGGCATGTACGTGGGCGTGGGCAGTGTCTGTAAAAGAAACCAAGACCCAAGCTCTATCGTGATGGTTTTGAAGGCCATCAAGAAAGAGCGCCCAGACCTGAGGCTACACGGCTTTGGTGTGAAGACTACAGCTCTTGCCTGGGAGTATGTGCGAGATAACCTAGAGAGCGCAGACAGCATGGCATGGTCGTTTGCAGCGAGGTATGAAAAAAAAACGGTAATGATTGGCGAGAGGCCGTGAGATTCCAAAAGAAAATAGCCAATCAATCAGTACAACTCAGCCTAATTTGAAAGAATCAAACATGACCCTGGAACAAGCACGAAAGATATTGGCACAACAGCGAAAGGGCCTGGTGCGTTATGACCCTGTAACCATCACCCGCGCCCTCATGCTCACCGGAGACTTACCATGTCAGTAGAACTATCAGGATGGCGCAAGCGTCAGATTGCCCTTGACCAAAAGGCTGAGAACGCCCGTGAGTTGGGGCTTGACTATGATGCAGCCCAAGAGAAGGAGGCGTGTGCAAAGTTAATTAAGTCGGCGCAAGGAGTGCTTGACTGGACTGAAATAGCGCATCGACCACCAATGCGCGATACGGTTGAAGTCGGGCGCACGGCGAAAGTTCGACTGCACGCATTAGCGGATTTAAAAGACGCATTAGCCGCACACGTAAAGGAGAACACATGACCTACAACGCAGAACAGATTACTTACATGTTAGCTGAGGCCATAGATCAAAACCGTGAGTACAAGTCATGGCATTGCAGTACTCAGCATCTAATGGCTCTTGTTGAAAGGGTTGTTGCCGAGGAGCGAGAGGCGTGTGCAAAGGTGTGCGAAGAGCCTTGGCAAGGACATCCTAAAGAAATCGCCAAAGCAATCCGAGCAAGGGGACAAGCATGATTGTTGGGCAGGGCCAAGCCGAGGTCAGTACACGGCGGTCTACATGTGCGTGGAAACTCCAGAGAACGCTCCACATCCTTAGGCGTAGGTGCGAGTTCCAGTGCGGTCAATAATCAGCTTACTCTTGCGTGGTGCAGCACCAACCACGTTGGGTATGCTGATGTGGGTCCATCGG
>Ga0209188_1003488_pt1 | contig 10829 bp, 10 predicted proteins | sample C_130625_EF_Meta_FD_187307 | JGI IMG/M metagenome (GOLD analysis project Ga0209188, IMG submission 187307) | Freshwater microbial communities from Lake Croche, Canada to study carbon cycling - C_130625_EF_MetaG (SPAdes) (version 2) | ecosystem: Environmental > Aquatic > Freshwater > Lake...
CTACTCGGGTTCTGTTTGAGGCAAAAGTGGACGGCGGCAGTTTTGACCGCCCTTTCGCTGGCCATCATTGTCGTCCTCGGCGGGAAACTCACCTCCGGGTTCATGCCGGCCCTCGATGAAGGGTCGTTCGTTTTGGACTACAACAGTCCGCCCGGTACTTCCCTCGTCGAAACCGACCGACTTCTGCGGAAGGTGGATGCCATCCTGCGCGAGACTCCCGAAGTCGCCACGAACAGCCGGCGCACGGGAACGGAACTCGGTTTTGCGATCACCGAGGTGAATCGGGGTGACTACGCGGTGATGCTGAAGGAGAATCGCCGCCGCAGTACCGACGAGGTTACGGCCGAAATTCGCGAAAAAATCCAGTCAACCATTCCGGGCCTCGACGTGGAGTTCATCCAGGTACTCCAGGATCTTATCGGTGATTTGGCCGGAAATCCCTCGCCGATTGAGATCAAGCTTTACGGCGAAGATCAGAAGGTTCTGGTTGAACAGGCAAACGCACTCGTAGACCAGATGGCGAACATCCATGGTCTCGTGGATACGAAGTCCGAAGCGATCGAGGCGGGGCCAGAAGTCACCTTGAAGCTCGATGAGAGCATGATCGGGCGCCTGGGACTCACCACCGCCGAGGTAAATCGCCAAGCAAACGCCGCCCTCTACGGCACGATTGCAACCCAGGCGCTGGTGGGTGACCGTAGTGTGGCGGTGCGGGTTCGGTTGCCGCAAACGGTCCGGCAGAATCCCGACGCCTTACGGGATATTCCTATTCGGTCCAGCAACGGCGGCTTGTATCCACTTTCCACCCTCGGCGTGATTGAGACCATCCCCGGTGCCACCCAAACGGCGCGTGAAGATCAACGACGAATCGTTGCCGTAACGGCCCAACTCGAAGGTGTCGATCTTGGAACGGCCGTATCGGAGGTGAAGGCGCTGATGGCAAAAACGGTGTTACCGACGGGAGTCACTTACACCCTGGGGGGCCAATTTGAGAGCCAACAGGAAACGTTTACCAACCTGATACTTGTGTTGGGACTGGCCGTTTTGGCGGTGTTTACGGTGATGCTCTTTCAGTTTCGGAGTTTTACTGGCCCTGCCGTTATTCTTTTTCTCATGCCGCTCTCACTGGCGGGCGCGGTGGGTGCCTTGTACATTACTGGCGTTCCTCTCAATGTCAGCAGTTTCATGGGAGCCATCATGCTCGCCGGCATCGTGGTGAAGAATGGAATCCTTCTGCTCGACCGGGCTCAGGGAGCGATCGAAGAGGGACTGTCGGCCGATGCGGCGGTACAACGCGCGGGAGAGGAACGGCTAAGGCCAATTCTGATGACCACCGCGGCCGCGATTCTTGGTTTGCTGCCCCTGAGCCTGGGGCTCGGCGCAGGGGCTCAAATGCAGCAACCGCTCGCCATTGTCGTCATCGGTGGACTCATTTACAGCACGGTATTGAGCTTGGTGTTAGGGCCGGTTCTCTACGCCCTGGCACGGCGCTCGGCGCGCGGAGTCAGTCCACCCGGGGAAGCCGCACGGTAAATTTCGCGCCGCCGGCATCCGATTCGCTGATCGTGATATCTCCACCCCGCGCCCGGGCGATCTCGCGACAAACCGCCAGCCCAAGTCCAAACCCGCCCGTGCCGCGATTCCGGCTGTCTTCAAGACGGACAAATCGGTCAAACACCCGCTCGCGATCTTCGGGGGCAATCCCCGGCCCCGCGTCACTCACCGAAAGTACAACCGTCTCCGGTTCCCCGTGCAATTCCAATTTCACTCGCGAACCCTCCGGGGCAAACCGCCGGGCGTTATCCAGCAGATTGTCCATCAGCCGAGTGATTTCTGAAACGGTGATCGATGCGGAAACCGGTTCCGTGCTTACTCCCAAATTCGGTAGCTGATCCTCCCACCGTCCAGCCGTGGATATCACCAGCGACTCCAGTTCAATCGCCGGTGGAGAAACAATCTTCGTCTCTCCCGATTCCAAAATGAGTTCTAAAAGCCCCGACAAGCGCTCGGTTTCGTCTACCGCAATGCGTACCGACCGGGAAGCCGCCGCGTCCAGCTGGTTCTTCAACAGTAACGTTTCCAGCCGACCCCGGATGATGGTCAGTGGCGTCCTCAGGTCGTGAGCGATGTCGGCCACCAACCGATCCCGCCGCCCGACCTCCGACCAAACGCGGTCCAACATACCGTTCAACTCCGTGGAAAGCGCCTGAATTTCGTTATCGTCGCTGCCATCCAGATGTACGCCGCGGACCGCTGCCGAGAGCGCCGCCGCCTGACGCGTCAGCGTCTCCAGCGACCGGAACATGCCGGCGGCCGCCGCATAGGCGGCCAAACCAACAAAACCGGCCAGCGGAATCCAGAACGCGGTGAGCGTAAAGAGAAAAATGTACTGGCTATGATTCTCTCGTTTCCAGCTTCTTCCCACCAGGAAATGGACGCGACGACGATCATAGCGCGCGGTAATCCACTCCTCGTTGTCGAATGTCCGCTCGTCGGTCCCGGCGTCGGCCGGAATGGTCACATCGCCCCATTGAAACAGTAAGTCCGAGCCCTCGTAGATCGCGACCGCTACGTCTTTCGGTAGCCCCCGCTTCAGTTCCTTGATGGATTGAGGTCCCTCGTAGTCGCGGGCGATGTCTTCCGCCAGTGGCCGCAGAGTGTCGATACCGGCCTGAATGCTGGCGCGACGGGTGTAACCGGCCATTCCCGCAAAGGCAACGCCAATGACGACCAGTGCCGAAAAGAACGCCGCGAGCCCTATCCTTAAGCGGTGGCTGCCAACGCGCAGAAACCTCACTGGCGTTGCCTGCCGGGTTTATTCCGCGCCGGTTTCCCTTTGTTGAAGCGTGTAACCAATTCCTCTCACCGTGTGGATCAGGCGTGCCTTTCCTTTGGTTTCTAGTTTGGCTCGTAGCTGGCTTACAAATGCTTCCACCGTGTTGGGATCTCGAAAACCCTGATCGTCCCAAATGGCATCTAGGATCTGGTGCTTGCTGAGGACCAACCCGCGATTTCGGACAAAGTATTGCAGCAAATTAAACTGGAGGGCCGAGAGATATACCGGCTCGCCACCTTGCGTGACCTTCCGGGTGGAAGGGTCGAGCTCCAGATCCGCAAATTTCAGGTACGGAATCCCGCCGGTCTTGCGGCGTAGTAACGCCCGCACCCGGGCGAGTAATTCACCGAGGGCAAATGGCTTGCTCAGGTAATCATCCGCACCGCAGTCCAGCCCCTCAATGCGGTCTTCCACCCGATGTTTGGCCGTCAGCATGAGGACGGGGGATTCGATATTTAAGGCCCGTGCCTGGCGGACAAACTCGTATCCATCCTGATCGGGCAGCATCACGTCCACCAGCAGGAGGTCAAAAGCCGTGGCTTGGACTTTCTCCACGGCATCTCGCACAGTACGGCTCACTTCTACGGTGTAGCCAACTTCGTTCAGGGCTTCCTGCAAGAAGTCCGAAACGCGGGGTTCATCTTCCAGAATCAGAATTCTCACGACCGGTTCATCTCCTATTAAGTTTTTGGTTGTCGTTCCGTGGGCTAACGGCGTGATTACCGAGTTGATAGTTTCGCTTAAAATCACTCGGCGATGTTCCCACTACCCTGCGGAAACAACGGGTAAATACCGCCGGTTCCGAGAAGTGAAACTGGGTAGACACTTCGGCCACTGAAAAACCCATCAGCAGTCGGTGCGACGCATGCATCATGCGGATCTGGTTGATTTCGGCCGCGATGCCGCGGCCCGTTTCTCGATGCGCGGCGCGCCGCAGTGTTCGTGAACAGACCCCCAGCTTTTCGGCTAAGGATTCCGTGTCGATTGTCGATTCCACCTGGCTCTCGATGACCGATCTTGCTCGCTCCCATAGGGTGGGTTCGGCTGGGTCCGCCACCATTTTGGAGGTCGGACCAAGCCGTTCCATCATCGCCAATGTGAGGTTTAAGAGTGCCGATTCCCCCGCCTTCGCCAGCATGCTGGATGGTGACGACTGATCCAGAGACATGATCAAGGAAATAAATGGCCATAGGGAGTCGCCATTGGTTGCCCGAAGTCGGGTTCCGTTGAACCCTTCCAGGATCCGCTCTTCGATCGATAGCCGATGGGAGCCACGAACCGCTTCTCCCGAGGCTATCTCGAGCCGGGTAACGACAAACCTTAGAAAGTAGAGTTCTAGATCGCCGGTTTCGTAGGACGAAATCTCGTGGGGAACCCCGGGGAAGGCGGCAAAAATGTCACCGGCCGCCACTGGAAAAGCCTCCGCGCCGTGGCGGTACCGGCCCGAACCCGCGGTAACCAGGCAGATTTCTCCAAAATCGTGATGGTGGAGAGCATTCGTTCGCTGCCGAATGAATGGACAGTATCCGCCCCATTCTGCCCGCAATCGAAAGCTTCCGAAAGTAACGTTGGCAATCATTTCGTGTCCGCCTTGTCCGAAATCATCAGATTTATGTCCGATTGCATCGCATTACCTAACCTAGTTGCCTAAATATACTGTCCGAACTCATGGCTATTCATGTTGATACACCGTTTGTGCCGCCCGTTGCCGACACGGCGATTGGCCGTCAGTTTGCCGAAGATGGCTTTTATCTGGCCAAGGGCGTCTTTAGCCCCCAGGAAGTAGCCGAGCTGGAAGCAGATTTCGATCGCATTATCGACCAGATGATTGCTAGCGGAGAGAGCAATAACGCGACGTGGGGCGGTCCCGAAATGGAGAGGCTGGACGCGAAAGAATTGATCGTGCTTCACACCCACAACGTCCAGCGGTACTCGGCTGTCTGGATGCGCGCCCTAATGAATCCAAAGTTTTTGGCCGTTAACCAGGCACTCATTGGCCCAGATATCATCCTGCATCACACCAAGCTGTTTCAAAAGCCATCCGAGAAGGGGGCACCATTCCCGATGCACCAAGATTGGGATTATTTCCCCACGGTGAAAGATTCGATGATTGCCGGCGTGATTCACGTTAGCAAAGCCACCGATGAGATGGGCTGTCTTCGCGTCTACCCAGGGTCGCACAGGCTAGGCCGGGTCGACCAATCGGGCGGACAGTTTGAAAACCCCATCCTGACGCAATATCCGCTTGAGAATGCCGTGCCGATTGAGGCGGAACCCGGAGATGTAGTCTTCTTCCATTACTTCACCATCCATGGCTCGATGCCAAACCGATCTTCGGATATTCGCAAGACGGTTCTCATGCAAGTTCACGCGGGGGATGACCATGTGGAAGATCGAAACATGCACCCCAATGAAATGCTAACCCTGAGCGGCTGGAACTATCATGCCTCGCGCGGTAACGCCGGCCAAAAGTAACGGGTAGCTTCTAGCGATGAGCATTCGGGTTGGCATCGTAGGTAACGGCTGGCGGGCCGTTACCTGGCGGAGGATTATTCAGAGCCTTCCCGACCAATTTTCGCTGGTCGGTACCGTCATCCGTAATCCCGCTAAACGCGGCGATGTTTCCGATTCGCCGGTCTTCGGATCGACGGAAGCCCTCATCACGGCGGGAATCGATCTGGCCGTGGTGAGCGTTTCGTGGGCGTCGCAACCCGAAGTGATTCTGGAACTTGCCCGACAGGGAATCGCCGTGCTTAGCGAAACTCCCCCTGCGCCGACCGTACCGGCCCTCCATGCCCTTATCGAATCCGTACCGAAAGACGCCATCGTGCAAGTTGCGGAACAGTATCCGTTCCACCCGTTGTCGTCCGCGCAGATTGCGATGACGGAATCGGGCTTATTGGGAGATCTGCAAACGGCCCATGTTTCAATCGCCCATGGGTACCACGGGTCGGCGCTCATTCGACGATTTTTAGGGGTGAGAATTGAAGACGTTACGGTGCGGGCGACCCGGTTCCCGGTTAAAACCACCGGTGGTCCCGGGCGAAATCTGGATTATTCGGGGCCGGAAGTGGAAAATGGTAATCAAACGCTGGCCACCCTGAGGTTTGGCGACAAGACCGGAATATTTGACTTTCTGGGTGCTTCGTACTTCGCCCATATCCGTCATCGACGGGCATTGATTCGGGGAATTATCGGAGAAATCGATCACGACACGGTTCGGTTGGTGCCCCATCGTCGCACTCCTATTCAATATCCCTTGGTGCGGCGCGAAGCCGGGCAAGAAGGCAATTTGGAAGGTGCCGGACTCATCGCGATTACGGCGGGGGATCGGGTTTGGTTCGAAAATCCCTTCGTCGCCGCGAGATTTTCTGATGATGAAATTGCGATGGCGGAGACCTTGGTTCGAACGGCGGCGATGCGCCATGGCGAGCCTGGGTTCTACGGTTTGGAGGAAGCCAGCTTCGACCATGCCATCGGGATCGCGATCGAGGAATCTGCCAACTCTGGTGGCGAAGTCACCGTGCGCGGAGCGGATTGGCGCTAGCTACTTCGCAATTTCGGTCTTACGAAACTCCCGAATGACCGTCACTTTCACCTGGCCCGGATAGTCCATCTCCGTCTCGATCTTTCGGGCAACGTCGGCTGCTAAACGCGAAGCACCGAGATCGTCCAGTTCCTCCGGCTTCACGATCAGGCGAATTTCGCGCCCCGCTTGCACGGCGTAACTGCGGTGAACGCCGGGGAAGTCGTTCGCCAGCGCTTCCAGCCCCGCTAACCGTTTCAGGTAAGTCTCCAAATTCTCTCGCCGCGCGCCAGGGCGAGAAGCCGAAATGGTGTCCGCAATAATAACGGCAATGGCTTCCGCTGACTGCGGCTCGATGTCATGATGGTGGGCACCAACCGCGTGCAGAACGCTTTCCCGCTCGTTTTGGCTGCGGAGAAACTCCATTCCGGTGATCGCATGCGGGCCCTCAAACTCCGGCCCCAGCGCTTTTCCGATGTCGTGTAATAGGCCAGCCCGCTTCGCTACTTCGGGGTTCAAGCCAAGCTCATGGGCGATATTTTCCGCGAGCCGCGCCACCTCCACGCTGTGGTCCAGCACATTTTGAGCGTAGCTGGTCCGGAACCGAAGTTTGCCCAGCGTTTCGATGAGCTTCGGCGTTAGACCGCTCACGTTGGCCCGGGTTGCCGCCCGCTCGCCGGCATCGCGAATCATCCGGTCGACTTCCTGGCTCGCCTTTTCGTGCAGCTCCTCGATGCGTCCGGGATGGATGCGCCCATCGAGCATCAAATTCATGAGCGATAGGCGGGCGATTTCGCGACGAACGGGATCGAACGAACTGAGTACAACCGCATCCGGCGTTTCGTCAATGATCAGATCTACCCCGGTTATTTGCTCAAACGACCGAATGTTTCGACCTTCTCGGCCGATGATTCTTCCCTTCATCTCCTCATTGGGAATCTCGACCACCGCCACCGTTGCCTCGGTCACGTAATCCACGATGCTTCTCTGCATTACGTCCAGCAGGTGCTTGCGACCGCGACGTTCAATATCCGTCAGCATCTCGGCCTCCACTTCTTTTGCTCGCCGAGCCCCGACTTCCCGAAACTCATCGGAAATCTGTTTAAGGAATATCTCACGCGCTTCGGATTTCGTCAATCCGCCAATCCGCATGAGCTCTTGCTCGATGGTGCGAGACCGTTCTTCTAAGGTCGTGGAAGCGCTACGCAGGTGTCGTTGCTCTTGCATCAGCGTCGTTTCGCGCTGATCAAAAAGGATGGCCCGGTCCTCGAGCATCTTTTCGCGTAAATCAAGACGCGTTTCCACGCGGTCCAGATTCGCCTGACGTTCTCGAACGGCTTCCTCGGCGACAGCGATCATCCGATCGCGCTCTTCTGCCGCTAGGGTTCGATAATCAGCCAGCCGGTTTCGAAATGACCGTCGGGCAAGGTACCACGCCATTGCGCCGCCCAGTCCAGCTCCCGCCACGGCCATCAGGGCAAGTAAAGCGGGATTCATGCTCCTATTTTGGCCCTTATTCGGGGTCGGCCTCGATCAGTTCGCGCACGGTTTCTTCATTGAATCCTCGGCTGAGCAGGAAACGAGCCGAACGCGGGCTCAAATCGCGGCGATGGGCCGCTAAAAGTTCTCGGGCCCGTTCGGCTTCGGGAAGTAAATTCTCCAGCGCACTCTCGATAAGTTGAGATGGACAGCCCCTCTCCGAAAGCTCGTCGACCATGCGCGCTCGGCCGATCGACGATCGTCCATCATGGGCCCGAAGATACGTATCCAAAGTCAAGGCGTCGTTCAAATAGGGCTTCAGCTTTGGAATTAGGTCGGCGTGATCCTCGCCCAACCAAGCCCGCAACTCCGCTTCAAAGCGGGGCTTACGGGCAAGATAATCAATAGCCGCTTTGGGATCCATCTGAGGTGCCACCTTCGATCATTCGAGACTGCAGACGTACCAATGACTTTTCAAAGAGTGGGAGGTAGTGTTCACGAATCACCGGCACCAATTGTTCGGACCAAAATTTTCGGTATGTGTGGGCAACGTTGTTGCGGTCATCCTGTAATTCTTTCCACATCTCCGCTTCATCTGGGAGGATAAGGCCCAGGCGAAACGCATTTCGAATTGCGTTTCGGGGCCCGGTAGGCTCCCATCCCTCCGCAACGGCTGCGTCTTGGAAACACCTCCACGCTAACTCATACGAATACGAAAACGCCATCAGAATTCCGGCGATGTCGCGCTCTTCGGTTATTGGATCCGAACAAAATTTGCGCAAAGAATCCACCGATTGTGACAACCGTGAAACTCGTTCACTCATCCGAATACACCAAAATCCCGTCCTTCAAGACGTTGGATTGGAGTTCTTTCTCAACCCGCTCCAATTCAATGATATCGACCGGCCAGACGCATCCCGGATCGCTCATTTCATCCAGCTTAAAGGCCAGAAACTGGCTGTGATCGGCTACGGCGACAAATGCAAAATCAAAATCGGAATTGTCTCGATGCGCACCTCGCGCCCGCGAACCGTATAGCAGTACCTGCCGAGGGAGGCCCACTGTAACCCCCCTTTCGACAACTTTCCGCACCGATGGTGGCAGATTTACGTCCGTCCAGCCCACAAGCGGTTACTCCAGTTCAGGATCGATCTCGTCAACCGAAACCGGTTCTGGTGCCGCTTTCGCTCGCTCTGCCTTGTAAAGCTCGCGAACTTTGCCGTCAATTTCGTTGAGTACCTCGGGATGCGTATCGAGGTAGGTACGAGCATTATCTCGTCCCTGACCCAGGCGAATATCCCCGTAGTTGAAGTAGGTGCCCGCTTTGCTGATGACGTTGCGGACGACCCCGTTATCGAGTACATCGCCGGACTTGCTGATGCCTTGCCCAAAGATCACGTCGAATTCGGCCGTGCGGAACGGAGGCGCCACCTTATTCTTCACCACCTTCACCTTGGTCCGGGTGCCAGTCTGCTCGGTCCCGATCTTGATCGCGTCACCCTTGCGAACTTCCAACCGAACACTCGCCCAGAACTTCAGGGCGCGACCGCCGGGAGTGGTTTCCGGGTTGCCGTACATGACGCCAATCTTTTCTCGAATCTGGTTGATGAAGATCGCGGCGGTCTTTGACTTGCTCAACGAGCCGCCAAGCTTTCGCAGCGCCTGGCTCATCATTCGGGCCTGCAGACCGACGTGGGAGTCGCCCATTTCACCCTCAATTTCCGCACGCGGTACCAGCGCGGCTACCGAGTCGATGACCACGATATCCAGCGCCCCTGACTTAATCATGGAGTCGGCGATTTCCAGCGCTTCCTCGCCCGAATTCGGCTGCGAAAGATACAGGCGATCCACATCCACGCCCAGAGCGCGAGCATAGTCCACATCCATGGCGTGTTCTGCATCCACGAACAGTGCGAGGCCGCCTAACTTTTGGGCTTCGGCTACGCAGTGCAGGGCCAGGGTCGTCTTACCGCCCGATTCTGGACCGTAAATCTCTATAATGCGACCGCGCGGCAATCCGCCGATCCCCAGCGCCATGTCGAGTGAAAGCGAGCCGGTGGGAATGGCTTCCACACTCTCGGTTCGACCTTCGCCCATTCGCATGACCGATCCCTTGCCAAAAGCCTTCTCAACTTGGCTAAGCGCCGCCTGGAGCGCGCGTTCACGCTCTGTCCCTTCCGCGGCAGGTGCCGATTTGTCCGTTCGCATCAGGAGCATTCTACACGATATCGGTAAGTTTTGGTAGACGGCTCTCTACGTAGTTTAGAATCTTTTCTTAGATTCGGCGCGAAATGTCCCCAAGCCGTTCACCCGTTGCGCGCCTGGGTTTCGACCGTGTTCTTAGCTTCCACCAGGTCCATTCCCATGTGATCGCGGAGGTAGGCGATCGCCTGCAGCTTCTCCGTCAGATCGACGTCGCCCGTCTTCTCGCGATACTCGTCCAAGACCTGCTGGGCATCACGGGAGCCGGACTGTTTTTTCCGCCATTCGTCGAACGCAACTTCGCGGTTGGGACCAAAAACGGACCATGCACGCTGGACCATAGAGAGTCCCCAGAATCCGAGCACCCAGAGAAACCACGTGTCGTGGTCGCGAATACTCAAGTAGGCAAGCAGACAATTTACGATAAGAAACGTGCCCAGCGACCGAAAAAACTCTTCCTTTCGCTTTGCCTCAAACTTTGCCCGGGCGGAGATGCGTTCTTTCTGGGCCCGATACTCCTCTTCCGCGGCGGCTAGGTGCTCTTCCGAAATTCCCAACTCCGCCGCCGACCGGCGGAGAAGGTCGGATGACATCCCCTGCCCATCTTGGCGACTGGCGGCTAGGTTTAAAATCTGACGAATATCCTCGTCGGAGTAATTTGGAGTCTGCGCCACTCTCGCAAGTTTAGCGCGTTCAGTCGAGCGAGGGAAAGGTAAAACGGCCCTATGTGGCTTCTGCCTGTCTTGCTTTCCGTCACGCAAGCCCCGGCGCTGGTTTCTGGCACCG
>Ga0209188_1003490_pt1 | contig 10825 bp, 24 predicted proteins | sample C_130625_EF_Meta_FD_187307 | JGI IMG/M metagenome (GOLD analysis project Ga0209188, IMG submission 187307) | Freshwater microbial communities from Lake Croche, Canada to study carbon cycling - C_130625_EF_MetaG (SPAdes) (version 2) | ecosystem: Environmental > Aquatic > Freshwater > Lake...
ACATGGGTATAACACACGCTCCTATAATCAAATGGCAACGCTTGCCGGGACTCAAACTGCAAGCCTATACTGATGATGTGGCACCACGCGGCTTTGAACGTGGACTCAATGAAGCCGATATGGATCCTGTGCAAGCGTGGTGTGAAGAATGCCGTTGTGGTACACGCATGAGTTTCAATGTGTGGAAGTTCGATAGCGAAAAGCAAATCACCATGTTTCTAATCAGGTGGGCATCATGAGACACAACTACGCCAAACAAAGAGATAGCGATGAAGACTTTGAGTGTTTTATCTCCAAGTTCGAGTGCCGCATTGAAGACAGCCGCGAGTACAACCAGTATGTGAGACCAACACCTTACTACCGTGATGTTTGCTCCAGTGACGATTGGCGAATGGAAACCAAGATCACTCCCATGAAGGCCATACACTTGACTTCGGACAATCTAGCAAGGCTTGTGGCAGAACAGGAACACATACAACATCTCAGCAAAGATGCTGAGTATGGCAAGAAGTGTTGGGAACATGAACGCAGAGATAGTACAGTAAGAAATAAAAACCCAGCAGTGGAAAAGGCCTACCAAAGGTACATGATGCTGTTGGAGTTGGCGAGGAACTAATGGGACAACTGTACGAATACAGCGATTTAGAACAAGAAATTATCACAGGTGCTGGCAATGCCATGGCTCGCGAGATTGACCGTGAAGTACTTTGGGGCATGTTGCAAGGTATGGGATGGACTCGTGTATTGCTGCCAAATTATACTGGTAATGAACAAGCCGTTGAAATTATGTGTTGGCTAGAAGACAACTGTAAAGGCAGTCATAAGAGATATGGCAGAGATGTTATATTTGAAGATGCTCGAGATGCCAACTGGTTTATATTACGTTGGGGAACAGTATGATACCAGCACATGCAGAAATAGGACATGAGTATCATGTGGTTGAAATTGCTCGCCACCCGCACAATTTAGAAGAATGGTTAGAAGATAAGTTCGGGCCTCCAGGCTACAGATGGTTTATCGCTAAACATAATAAAATCTATTTCAGAGATGAGAAAGATTGGATGTGGTTTGAGTTGAGTACATAACATGGCATATACACAAGAACGAGAAGATATGCGAGTTGCTATGCAACTCAAACGTGATGGCTGGATACCTTATATATTTGAGAACAAGCGTATATCTGAAATAAAAGAAATGGCTGATTGGTGCATTGGATCGTTCGGCCCTATGTATAATGATATGACTTGGGCTGGCAAATGGTATGGAGCACAACTACCCTTCCAAACAGGAGGAGTTAATGTCGATAGACACGTGGTGTTTATGTTCAGGGATGATAAACTTTATACAATGTTTAAGGTTATGTTTCCAGAATGAATTCAACTATACTACCTTTACCAAACGGAGACTTCACAACTGTGGAGCATATTGAGCGGCACGGCCCACTCTTAGTGACTTGCCATCACTTTAGTATGGGCGATGTTGAAGATCCAGACTTGTATGCCGCTGAACCACTTTGGCAATGGCAACAAACTGAAATGGGCAAATGGATCATGGCCAATGCCGTTCCCCAAACACCAACTTGGCATAGATACATTGATCATACCAGATACGGTTACCAATATGTGATTAAAGCAGAACTATCGCCCAAAAACTATACCTATTGGTGGCTTAAATGGGGGCACGAGCTTGACGTAAAGCGAAAACCGTAGTATAATAAGCATATCTAAATTAAGAAAGGCTTGATATGCATTGGCTAGTTCCTATCGCGTTGGTTTTTACCGGCAATATCGGCTGGGCAGTTTTTTTCACATTCATCTTTATCTTGATGGAGTAATTCATGGCAGGTTGGAATACAATTGAACGAATTCGTCGTATCGAACAAGAAATTGATCGTCTTGGATTCAAGTTCAGCAAGAGCAAGCATGGTGACTGGACAGACGATCACGGTGCATTGAGCCTTGTGCCAAAAGATCAAGAAGCATTGCCAATTTACAGCCGTGATGCGGAACTGTTTGTAGGTAGCTTGGAACGTCTAGAAGACTGGATCAATGGTGTTCGCTGGGCACGTGAGTATGACATGATGCTCAAGTTAAGTGACGAACCAAAACGTATTAAGGCCGAGCAAAAAGAAAAGAATCGCCAACTGATGCGTACAATCAAAGAAGGCCGGCGTGTGGAAGGTGTAGCAGAATGAAAAAGATCTATTACGAAAAAGTTGGACGCAAGTATTTGCCTGTAGCCGAGTACGATAACGATCTAATGGATGCTTTCACCAAAGGCACACACTTGGTACAAGTGTACCCGGGTGGTGCAAGTCGCAGATATAATATTGATCCAGCGTATGCTCCTATGATTGCCGCCAGCCGTGTGGCCGAAGATGCTATCTGTCGAGCTATCTCAGAGGCAAGTGAGCTACGACCTAAACAGACTCCTATTACAGAAGGTCAACGTAAGGCTTGGAAAAAACTAGCCCAAGAGTTTGGTGACGAACTATGTACCTTACAAGGGCTTAGTGTACGTGACTGTGCCGAAGCCGGAGTGCAAGCCATGATGTTGGAAGCTGACAAGTTGTTGGCCAACCCAACTGTGCGTAAGGCATACGAGAAGTTTTTATTTGTATCTGAACTATCAAAGGAACACAATGGAACCTAGACACTTATGGACAATTAAATGGACACAGCCCTATAGCACATACTATGAGCGTCCTTACTTGCGACAACTACATGAAGCGGTTGAACGTGCTATAGAAGCACAAGTAGAACGTAACGATTGCCCACAGGCTCGAGAAGTAATTGAAAGGATAATGCAACTATGATAGCAATTATAGAAGGCCTGGCAGTCATAGCCATAGCAGTGATTGTGTTGTCCGTGGCATTGAAATTGTTGGACACATTTAAAGGAGATTGATATGCAGGTTAGAGTAAAAGAAGACCCAAAAGAATTTGGCAAATGCGGCTGTGGCCGTAGCCCGACAGGTAAGTGTATCGGTTGGCATGGACTCACTGAGGACATGTATCAACATCGCCGTATGTTGTGGCTAGAAGAAGAAATGAAAAAAGATCAAGAGCTTGAGGAATACAAACGACAAGCTCAAGAAACATGGAGCGATAGCTGTACAACTCCAAGGAAACAAAATGACTGATGAAAAGAAGGCCAAAACTCTTGAATTTGCCCCAGGCTGTTTTGACAGCTTTGATGGCACTCAGGAAGAACTGGATGATCTAGTAGCTGAGATCCAACGCATGTTTGACAGTGGAGAAATGGAATCCAACAGTCGCAAAGTTGATATTGAAGAATTATTTGAAGAAGATCCAGAGGTTGCCGAAAAGATCTTTCAAACATTGCATGATGATGCAGAACCGAGGAAGTTACAATGAATTTTATCAAACGAATGATAGTTAAATGGGTACGCGAAGATTGGGACAAGGCCAGTCAAGAACAAGCCGATTGCTATCCAAGTCCCAAAATGAGCCGAGGCCTGAATACAGTGGCCACACGGGATGTGGGTAGTGATCCCACACTACAGTTCAAGATCTACAATGCCGTTGGTGGCAAGGTTGTGGAGTTCAGTCGCTATGATCGAAAGTCGGACAGACACGATCACGATATCTACATTATTGGCAAAAACGAAGACTTTGGTGAAAAGATCGCCAAAATTGCTATGTTAGAGTGCCTTAAAGACTAATCCCGTTAAATAAACTTACCAAAGGAGATATCCATGGAACTAATTTTAGAGTTTTTGCCCTATGCTGTGGTGGCAGTTGTGTTTTATAATGTGGGCAGTCATGTACGTGCGGTACAGACTATGCTTAACCTAAGTCGTGATCCTGATCGTTTTATTGAAATGGTTAAGAAGATTAAAGAAATCAATAGTGAAGTTGAAACTAATGACATGCCCGAAGATGCTAGCCCTATGGAAGTAGAACGTGTAGGCGATGTACTCTATGCATACGATAAACATTCTGGACAGTTTTTAGCGCAAGCACCAAATCTCAATAACTTGTTGGAAGCCGTTAATACACGTTTTCCAGACAAGAAGTTTTTTGGCACAATTAACAAAGACAATCCTGCCAAAGAGCTTGCAAAGTAAAAGTAACTTTGTTACAATAGATACAGCTGATAGATTTCAGCATAATCTAAAAGGAAACAAGATGAAATTCATTTCTAAAGAAACTAAAACCTATAAGTTGTTCAATGCATTGTACAACGGCGAAACAATAACTGGTGCCCAAGCTGAAAAGCGTTTTGGCATCAAGAACATTGCCGCTGAAGCCAGTCGCATTCGCCACAGTGGCTATGCTGTGTACAGCAAGAGCCGTGTTGCTGGTAACGGTGTCACTGTTACTGAATACGAAATGGGCAATGCAAGCCGTGAAATCGTAGCACTGGGCTACAAGGCCAAAGCAATGGGCATCACTCTTTAATTAGAGACTGCTCAGTTCAAAGGCTACTCAGGTAGCCTTTTTTATTGGCTCACAAATAACAAATGCATAATTACTACTATGATTGATACAATATTTAGACCCACCCTGGAATGGATTAAAGATGACTATAAAACGTACCCATTCCGTTTTGTGATAGAAGTACTGGCATGGGCCATAAGCGTGGGCTGTAGTATTACTATGGCTGTCACTGTGCCCACACCTCCACTGCTTGCGCTATATCCTGTGTGGATTACTGGTTGTGCCATGTATGCATGGGCTAGTTGGACCCGACGTAGTTTCGGAATGTTGGCTAACTACCTATTGCTTGTGTCTATCGATAGCATTGGGCTTATCAGAATGTTAACCAATTAATGGTTGGCCAGAGAATGGCCAATAACGAACACTAAGCATTACCGCAGTACCTTCCCCTCTACACTCTCCGCTATGCCATTGATTGATATTGGCAATAAACGGTTTATCACAACACACTGAATCAACAAGCAAGGCATGCTCGTTGGGTATCTTGGCGACTGGAGCATACCTGCCTTGATACCCTTCTTTGTATATCTTAGACTCGTCCATTACTTGATACCAATTCATATAAGTGTCTTGGCAGTTGCGAATGGGAATGGTTATAGCTCTGTGTATATTTCCATTGTGATTATCGCTATGTATTTCTATATTATGACCTTTTCTAAAAATACCCAATAAGATATTACTAGTTTGATCAAACGGTAAACCTAGTTCATTGAATATCACTTGTTGAATATCAGCTCCCAGTCTGCCTACAAAACTACCCTTGTTATCGGCTACGTGTTTAGCAACAAGTTCGTATAGTCTATCAGGGCTATATGATATTTGAGTGTATTGAAAATTCATACTCTATTTAATTGTTTTATCTTGTATGCTATAATAAGTATACAAGTAGACTATGGAATGATATGGAAAACAAAGATATAGAAAGTTTTGTAGGCGAGTTAGACGAATTAATAATGAAATATGGAGATGTGTTTGCCGCACATAACATAAGTGGAATGTTGCTCAGTCGTATAACATTGCTAATGAGTGAAGATCCAAGTGTAGGTAAAGAATTATTAAAGTTTGTGTGGAACAAACTAGACGAATTAGAACAAAGCAATCCGGGACAATACTTATGACAACATTTACAACAGAAGATAGACAACGTGCAACACCTCAAGTAGGCTCCAAATGGATAGGATCCTATAACGGTGATGAGTATACAGTGCTGGCCGTTTGGAACCCAAACGAAGAGCATGATCCTTGGATCAAATACTGTAATCAGGACGACAGAGAGTTTACCTGTAGATTAGAAGCGTTCTTATCTAGATTCTCAAACATACCCAAGTAATATGCGTATACTAGTTACAGGCCATGAGGGATTCATAGGCCGTAATATGTTATCTTGGCTTGCACAAGAAGATGGCTGGCATATTGACGGATACGAGTGGCATCCAACAGAACGTCCGGATGTTGCTAACTACGACTGGGTAATACACTTAGGTGCTATTGCTGACATGACATGTACAGATGTAGATGCCATAATGAAACAGAACTTAGAGTTTAGCCAATGGTTGTTCAATGAATGCAACTATCACGGCGTTAATCTACAATATGCTAGTAGCAGTAGTGTCTACGGAGAAACCAAAGACTTTTCGGAAACAGCGCCTTGTTATCCACAAACAGCTTATGCATGGAGCAAGTACCTATTTGATCGTTGGGTGTTCCAACAAGATGTAAAGATATACGTGCAGGGTTTCCGTTACTTCAATGTATATGGTAAATGGATGCACTTACGAGGAAAGCGTAGTAATGCTATTGTTAAGTGGCGTGAGCAAGCCCGCAAAGAAGGCAAGATAACTGTATGGGAAAATGCTGAAAACATTAAACGTGATTGGACATGGGTCGGGGATGTGTGCCGTCTACATATAGACTTTATCAAAACTGTAAATGGTTCTGGCATTTGGAACTGTGGTGCAGGACTAGCACACAGTTTCTTAGATATAGCAGAAGAAATAGCTGAACAGGAAAATGTGCCCATAGAACTAGAGCCAGTTCCGCAACGAGAACTACCACGTTTTCGTAGCAAAACTAAGGCTGATTTAACGCATTTAAAAGATACTGTGGGCAAACGCAAATGGTTAAATGTATTCGAGTACTTAAATCAATAAATATAGTACTATGCGAATATCTGATTTAACCGACGAAGACCTCTTTGAAAGAGGCAAAGCCCCACGTAGCCTATGTGTTGGTAGCGTACCTGACGATAAGTTAGGTGCTAGCCAATTAGCCAGTTGTAAGAGCCAAGGCCTACGTGCCCGCGATGGCGAAAAGAGTCACTTGATTGGGCATGGCGGCACTAAAGTTCGTATTACTGTGGGCGGCAAGCGTATCAAAGGCAAGAAGTACGGCGGTCCATTGCCTGATTACGGAACACGCAAGGGACAACAATGAAAGTATTAGATATCTTATTGGAGCGTACTGCTCCAGCTGATCAGATCAATCCAGGATATTTTGTGTTCGGAGACAGTCATGCTAGAGCTGTTGGTATCGGCAATCCGTGGGATCACTCATTGGCAATCAACGGCAAATCAAGTGCTGAACTGGGTGCTGGAAACATTCCTGAGAATGTTCCAAAAGGCAGCGTATTGGTAATCAGCTTGGGCGCAAATGATGTTGTAAAAAATCCCAAGGATAGTCCAGATCAAATAGCCGCAAGAGTTAAACAGGTAGCCGATGCCAGTGTTGCAAGGGGTAATGAAACCATAGTACTGATCTTTCCGGCTGGCAGAAAAGATGATAAAAATTATCAGCGCAGAGTTGCTGTACGTAGTGCAATCAAATCTGCCATAGGTGGCCCGGTACATGAAATAGATTTGGAAGGAGCACCTCTCCAAGCAGACGGTATACATGCCAAGCTATCAGTGTATTCAGATCTTGCTAAAAGTTTTGTTGACAACTACAAACCAAATGAAAAATATAACATTGGTGATGTTAACAAAACAGACGACAAGAAAAAAGACGATAAAAAAGATCAAGGCGGTAAAGAACCAGCACAATCTGATGTCAAAAAAGTTGACGATAAGACAGATACAACAAAAGATACAACAAAAGATACAACAAAAGATACCAATGCACCTGCAGAAGTTGCTAGAGTAAGTGGAGTTGCACCTATTAGTGGGAAGCTGATTGTTAACAGTCCATACGGTAAACGCAAAAGCGGTATGCATTACGGGGTGGATTTAAAAGCCGCATCAGGTACTCCTGTCCTAAGCCCAATCACTGGTAGCATTATCAAAGCAGGAGAGGAAGGAGTATGCGGTGGTAGCATAACTGTGCGCACCGCTGACGGTAAAGAACAACATAGATTCTGTCATATTAAAAAGTTTAATGTAAGCGTTGGGCAGGAAGTCAAAGCCGGTGATGTAATTGGTTTATCCGGAGGTGCCAAAGGAGATCCAATGAAAGGCAATGCCACTGGTCCTAACTTACACTGGGAAAAGAAACTGAACGGTAGTTTAGTTGATCCTATGACAACACAATCAACACCAGTCGGCCAAGGTGCCAAGGTTGGGCCATCAACTGGGGTTAAAAGTAGTAGTGCTACTATTAGTATGAGTAGTGTCAGTGACTATTTGAAATCCAAAGGTATGGATGATAATCATCGCCGTGGCATATTGGCAAACATACAAGGTGAGTCTAGTTTTACCCCAGGAGTCCTGATTAAAGACGTAAATGGATTACCAAGCGGCGGACTATTTCAGCATAACGGACCACGTTATGATGCTATGACCAAAGCTGTCCCAGACTGGCAAACTAACTGGCAAGGTCAAGTAGACTATGCACTGAATGAACCGGCTGGCCGCGCATATTTGTCAACACCATTTGCCAAAGTAGGTGATGCTATTGCCTACTGGTTAGAAAAATTTGAAGTCACAGCTGACCCAGTCGGCGATCTTGCCAAACGTACAAATTTTGCTAGCTCGATCGCGGAAAGCATAACTAAAGTATGAATCTAATAGGTAATTTGTTAATAGCGCCGCCAGCAGTCAAAGGCAATTTTTGGTACAAGACTGTGATAATGATCACAGAACATCATGTGCATGGCAGTGTGGGACTTGTGTTAAACAAACGATCCAGTTTGACCATACGAGACTTTGGTAATCAACTGGGAATTCCATTGAATGTGGATGGGTATGTTTACCAAGGCGGCCCTGTTAATCCACAAAGTCTCAGCTTCTTGCACAGCAATGAATGGCACAGCAAGAACACACTTAGGGTCAATGAAACATTCAGTCTCAGTAGTGCAGACGACATATTACCCAGGCTTGCAATGGGTGATCATCCTAGAAAATGGCGTGTGTTTTTGGGATTGTGTGGGTGGGGGCCTGGGCAACTGCTGGGCGAACTGAATGGAACTCCTCCATGGCGCAAGGAGCACAGTTGGTGTACCAGTGGTGCTGATTTGAATTTGACATTCGAGTCAGATCAAAAAGATCAATGGTGTTCAGCTCTGGATCGTTCTGGTTTAGAATTCGCCCAAAACATCTTATTGTAATCGAACTTGACGTAAATACAAAGTGAATGTATAATTTATACTTCTAAGGTGGGTCTGTAACACATCAGAAAGAGGTAAACAAAATGGCAGATACTTTACTGCTAAACGCTGACGGCATGCCTGTTGGGCTAATGCCATTAAGCACACTAACTTGGCAAGACGCCATCCGATACATGGTTTTAGATAAAGCCGATGTATTAATGTGGCACGATGGTTGGACTGTTCATTCAGCCAATTGGGAAACACAAGTACCTAGTGTTATGATGCTACGCGAATATATGAAACCAAAACATTCAGTTCGTTTCAGCCGTGGCAATATCTACCTACGAGATAACGGACAATGCCAATACTGTCTTAAATACATAGACCGTAAAGACTCTACATTGGATCACGTTGTTCCAGTTAGCAAGGGTGGTAAAAGCACTTGGGAAAACTGTACAACTGCCTGCGGACCATGTAATGCCAGCAAGAGCGATAAACAAAAGGGTTGGAAGCCAAAACTCACACCTTACAAGCCAGACTTCTACGAATTAGTAAATAAGCGTAAGAAGCAAGGCTTCACTAACTTAAGGTTTAAAGAATGGTCACAATTCATAGTTTAAAAAAGTTTCTCTGGAAAATATTAGGGTTTGCCAGTTTGGGCATGGCCTATGTAGGTCTTGTCACTCCTGGCATTCCGTATAGTTGTTTCATAGTATTCGCAGCCTATTGTTTTGCCAAAGGCAGTCCAAAGATGCATGCCCGGTTATACAACCATAAAATCTTTGGACCGTTCTTGACCAACTGGGGCGAGAAGCGTGTATTCCCAACTAAGATGAAGTTCTTCATGCTGGCCATGATGAGCTCCAGCTTGGCCATTATGTACTTTACTAATGTACCCGCACGTGGCATTGTCTATACAGGCATGTTCATGTTCTGTGTAGCCGTATGGGCATGGCGCTGGCCAGGTAGTGTTGCTGAGCATGACAAGCGTATTGCCGAAGGACGTCGAATCGGTTGGTTCAATAACAGTTTCTAGGTAAATAATAGCACTTAATGAAAAGGTGCTATTATGCAAAAGATTCTATTAGGCTTGCTCTTAGCCGTTACAAGTGTTACAAGTTTTGCTTGGACACAAAGAGCACCAAACCCAGTACAAGCATGTCAAGTACATCAACCTTATGGCTTTGCACAGACAGCACGTCAGCTACAGCCAATTTGCCGTCAGGCTTATCTTGTAGCGTATGATGCACCGGCTAAACTACCAAACTATGTTGCTTATACACTAACTCCTCCTAATGCTTTAGGATGTGTTGCCCGCACTAATGCCTTTGCCGCTGATCAATCAGTACCAGGCGGTGCAACTCCAGCTGACTATGCTGGCACAGGCTACGACAAAGGACACATGAGTCCAGACGGCGACCTAAGCTGGGACACACAAGTAGAGTTTGAATCATTCCTAATGACCAACATGAGCCCGCAAGCTGGTTCATTAAATCGTGGCATTTGGAAACTGTTGGAAACATCAGTACGTGGTTGGGCAGTACAGCGTAATCAAACGTTTACAATCATTGCTGGCGGCATTTACGATGCCACTGATAAGAAGATTGGCTCTGGGGTAATTGTTCCGCATGGCTTTTACAAGATTGTTATCAACCAAGCTACAGGAGAAATTGCAGGCTGGGCATTTCCACATGTTGCACCATATCCTAACTTAGGTAACGACTTGACCAAGTTCCGTTTACCAATTGCGCAAATTGAAAAGACAGCTGGTGTTAACTTTGCTTTCCCTAAAAACGCAAGAGAACTAAATCCAGGACAAGAATGGCCTGTAGACTTTGGAGCA
>Ga0209188_1003492_pt1 | contig 10822 bp, 11 predicted proteins | sample C_130625_EF_Meta_FD_187307 | JGI IMG/M metagenome (GOLD analysis project Ga0209188, IMG submission 187307) | Freshwater microbial communities from Lake Croche, Canada to study carbon cycling - C_130625_EF_MetaG (SPAdes) (version 2) | ecosystem: Environmental > Aquatic > Freshwater > Lake...
CAGAACCTGCACCAGAACCTGCACCAGAACCAGACCCAGAACCTGCACCAGAAACAGACCCAGAACCTGCACCAGAAACAGACCCAGAACCTGCACCAGAACCAGACCCAGAACCTGCACCAGAAACAGACCCAGAACCTGCACCAGAAACAGAACCAGAAACAGAAACAGACCCAGAACCAGAAACAGAACCAGAAACAGAAACAGAACCTGCACCAGAAACAGGAACAGATTCTAATGCAGATTCTAATACAAATGTAGGATCAGAAAATCAAACAATATAATCATAAAAATAGTTGAAGATAATAACAATATAAAATTTTCTCATTTATATCAATAAGATGAAACTTATCTTATTGATTTTTTCTTTTTTGTCAAGAAACGTGCCTCAAATGTTACATCAACATAGTAGTTTAAATAACCGACAAAAAGACGTATTTAGTGGATATGATCAAAGATATTTAATCAATAGCACAACCACGGAAGTGTGTTATACTTGCAATGCTACAATTGTAAATACGCAGGTTTATATTCACGAAAAAAACACAACTTTAGAACAAATGTATAACTTTAGAAAATCATTTGCGCAATTGGCGCTGTTAAATTACTTACAACGCAAAGACGAATCAGAAGTTAACAAAATCGCGGCAATAGAGAATCATGAAAAACTCTTCAATAATAAACCGCATCCATATAAACCTAATTTATTAGCCGGTGGTTTATTCAAAGATTGGGATTTTTTATTTGAGGTATAAATTCAAACAAATTTTAGCCTGTTAAATATAACTTATACAAAGAAAATATTTATTATAATCATAGTTATTGCAAAAATTATTCACCATCAGACAACTCAGCGTCAACCGCTTCTTCGCCGTCTTCCGCGTTTTCCTTGGTGTACTTTTCCAAATATCGGTAAATGCGATTAATGTCCAATTTGGTAATTTCATAGTTTTCAAACATTGAAGCGATCTCATTGTCGTCATATTTATTTTTTATATCTAAAAAAAATGCAAACAAATCTTTTTTATCCATTCCAAGTTGTTGACACAAATTTTGAATAAAAATGGAGTTGTTATATTCCGTTGAATATTTTGTTAATACTTTTGTAAATCTAACCTCCAATGGGTTATATTTTGGTTTTTTTTTAAACGAATCGTGATACAATTTATTATTTTTAAACGTTTTTATGAGTGAACTCATCTCATTAAATTGCCATATTTGTTTTTGAAACGTTATGCGATCAATATAATCGGCAAAACACATATTGTTTAATAAGTTCAAATAAACAGGGATTGAAGCGTTGGGTTTCATTTTTCCTAAAACGTCAACAATATTTTCGTGCCATAATAAACCAACAATGGTTCTGTCCGTTTCATTCATAATAGACAAATGATCGTTAATGTGATATTTGCTATTAATAAGTTTTTGTGTTATTTGCTTGGTGTCATCATTATAAGATTTTGTCTGGAATATATTATTTATAACATCGTCTTTTAAAACTCCTTTTTTACTTTGGTAGATTTGAAACATAGTTTTTATTTTTCTTAAATCATGTTGAATAAAAGTAGAGATATTTTGTTGCAATTGGTCTTCTAAACTTGGCATCAACATTTTAATTATATTTACAATTTGTGGAGAAGTTGGTTTTTTGAGTTCTATAGTATTACACACTTTCATAAGTTCCTTAATCTTTTTATCAATGTGGTAATTACCTATGCATATTATAGGATTTAATGTGACCTCCTCTAACTTTTGTTTTTTAGTTTTTTTGGGACGTATGAGTTTAATGAGCGTATTTATGCCTCCTTTATCGCCATTATTCATTCCATCAATCTCATCCATAACAATGGCAATTTTTTTAATATTTTTATGAAACATGCTCATAATATTTTTATCAGACATGTTATGTTTTGTCAAAGTATCAATAATTGTCTTGTTCCTAATGTCACCTGCGTCGTATCTAACAACGTCGTAATTCATTTCTTTTAATATATCCATGACAAACGTAGTTTTGCCGGTTCCAGGTTCGCCGTAAACATAAATACCCTTCTTGAATAAATGGTTGTTCTTATTTAGCTCAAAATCTTTGAGCGTTTCTTTCATTTTAATAACATCCGATTCTCTGTTTAACATTTCATTCAAGTTTAGTTTGTCCATATTATATTTGTAATAGTATTCTTTTTATGCTGATTTTTACTCAAACCAGTTTTATTGAGAAAATCTTTTAACAAGTTTCTGCAATTTGTTGACTGATTCTCAATGCAAAAGCTTTCTATAAAGAAAATGTAATTGCCATAAATTGTGTTTTTATATTTATATTTTTTTATTTGCAACCATTTTTTGTAATTTTCCTTGATTATTGCGTTAAATGCAAAATCATTATCACTTCGTATCATATCTCGTAAATAATTTTCGTACAAATCTTTTGGAATCCATTCCTTAACGTGTTTATGATATTTAATATAATTTTTTTTTGTTAGAGTGTATAAAACTTGCATAGGCAAAAAATCTTGTATATATATTTCAATTTCAATTGGCAAAGTTTTAATTAAAGTGAGGTCAAACATTCTTCTTATTTATGGCGGATAATATTTTTTGTAAAAAATATTATATATTATAATATTACAATGGTTAAAAAATCTACTATTGTTTTAGAGGTTTTGCTAATTGGCGCAATTGCAATTGTAGCTTTTTGGGTTTCAAAAAATAAAAAATCAAAATCAGATACAGGAAGTGGTGGGGATGCAGGAGATGCAGGAAATGGTGGGGATGTCGGAGGAGATACAGGAAATGGAGGAGATGCAGGAAGTGGTGGGGATGCCGGAGGAGATGCAGGAAGTGGAGGAGATACAGGAAATGGTGGGGATGCAGGAAATGGTGGGGATGCAGGAAATGGTGGGGATGCCGGAGGAGATGCAACAATATCCACGTTTAAACCTTATGCAGTGGCAGTTGACGTAGACGGAAATGTCTACGCAACTGATTGCAATAACAAATTAATACGCAAATTTGATCACTCAAGCAAAAAGTCAACTATTTTAACAAATAATATAAATTACCCAACTAGCATTGCCGTAGATAAAGAGAAAAATGTGTATGTTGTAAATTTAGGAAATCCAGGCTTGTTAAAAATTACTCCTAAAAAAGATGAAATGGGTATATTTACAAATGAATTGCCACAACCTAGCAATGTAGTAGTAAGCTCAAAAAATATTATATACGTTTCTGATTTATTTAAAAATAAGGTTTATAAAATTGATGAGAATTCTAAAACACCAATAGATATAACAAAAAATACAACATTTGAAAATCCTAAATTTATTGCAGTTGATGAAAATGAAAATATATACGTAGTTGACGTAACAGAAAAAAAGAATTCAAAAAACGGCACTTTATACAAGATTTCTTCAGAGGGTAAACTCACAACAATAAACACTAATAATGTTGAAATAGACTTTTCCACAATTTTAGGTATCGCAATGATGTATAGAAATTATGAAGATTTTTTAATTGTAACTGTAAAAGGATCTGGTGATGATAATAGTTATTATATAAAAGCTCTTAATTTAAATACTGTGACTATTAAAACTTTAGTTTTGGATACTAAGTCGCCAATATATGATAATGTAGATTTTAATGTGCCCATTGGCATTGCATCTATTAAAAATAACTTATTCTATAATTTATATATAGCTGACAATGGAAATGATAGAGTCTGTTTAACAGAAATACAAGATAACTTGATATTACGAGATGTTTTTAAATAAACCAACTTGAAATTTGTCCTTAATCAAAAGACATAATAATATTTTTTAATGTAAAAAATATTGTGACATAGTATAATATAATGGGAAAAGTTGGTTCTGTTTTAGTATTGGGCGCAATTGCTGCAATTTGTACTAGTATATTTATAAAAAAGAGAAATACCGCATTCGCGTCACCCACAGGTGCAGACGTTGACAAAAACGGAAATTTATATATCATTAATGATGGGAGAGAATTATTTAAGATTGATCCAAATGCTGGAACTAGAACAAAAATACCGACGACTAAAACGCCGTCTATATTTCAACCTTATAAAGCAATTGCAGTGGACAGCGAAGGAGAATATATTTATGCAATATACAAATTTAGTAATTCAGTTGATAAAATTGATATAAAATCTGGCGTGATAAAAAGCATTGTAGAAAATGCGAGCCCATATATATATTTACCAACTGACATCGCCACAGATGATGCAGGAAATGTATATATAACTGAAAGCACAAAATATGATTTATTAACCAATAAATTTTACTCATTTGTCCGTAAGATTGACGTCAATACAGACGTAGTAACGACCCTTTAATATAAGTCATGCGTGATAGATAATATTTTTAGTAAAAAATATTATCGCGTGGAATTTATATATTTTAATGGGAAAAGCTACACCTATTCTACTAGTTTTGGGAGCATTTGCTACTTTTTTTATTATTGAAAAACTAAAATCAACGCCCACTCCCGCTCTAACTCCAGCTTCAACGCAAGTTAATTTTGATTTTAATTTATTTTTCTCAGGTATTGCCGTGGATGGTGAAAACAATGTATATGTAGTTGATGGCTCCGATAGGGTTATGAAAATTAATGCAACAACCAGTGAGGTAATATTTTTAGGAAGATCCGCGAAACCTCTTTTTATTGGACTAAGAGGCGGCGTGGCGGTGGACTCTACAGGAAACGTTTATGTGGTAGACACTGGAGATAGTGTAGTACGCAAAATTGACGCCGATGGAAAAGTAACAAATTTAGGAGAATCCGCGAATCCTGCATTTCAAAACCCAATGGGCGTGGCAGTAGACTCTAAAGGAAATGTTTATGTGGCAGACATGTTGAACGGAAGAGTTTGCAAAATTGACGCCGATGGAAAAACGGTAACAACTTTAGGAGAATCCGCGAATCCTGAATTTAATAATCCTTGTGGGGTTGCAGTAGACTCTACAGGAAACGTTTATGTGGTAGACACTGGAAACAATCTAGTGCGCAAAATTGACGCCGATGGAAAAACGGTAACAACTTTAGGAGAATCCGCGAATCCTCCATTTGATTACCCAAGCCGCGTGGCGGTGGACTCTAAAGGAAACGTCTATGTAGCAGACGAAAAAATATGTCTAGTGCGAAAAATTGACACAAAAACCAATTCTGTAACAAATTTATTGAGTTACACACGAAGTCGTTACAATCGCGAAAGAGGTCTGGCAGTAGACTCTACAGGAAACATTTATGTAGCAGACGCGAGTAACGGACAAGTTTGCAAAATTAACGCCAATGGAACAGTAACAAATTTAAAACCATATGTAAAAGATTCAAAATTAAGTTTACCTAATTTCATTGCTTTAGACAATGAAGACAACATTTACGCATCTAACAAAAATTTAATTCTGAAAATTGACACAAAAGGAACCGTAACAAAATTAGGAACAAACGCTAACCCTAAGTTTGGTGAAATTTATAGCGTGGCAGTAGACGGGCGAGGTAATGTGTATCTAGCTGATAAAAATAACGCAACGATGCGTAAGATTGAAGCAAATACCGATAATGTAAAAGACACAAAAATAAAAAAAATCAATGATGGTTCAACATCGCAAAAATCCGCGACAATTGACAAGAATGGAAATATTTATACATCATCAAATAATGATATTTTTAAATTGGAAAAGAACGGAAATAAAATACAATTAGGAAAAGGTTTTTACCAACCAACAGGCGTGGCAGTAGACTCTAAAGGAAATGTTTATGTGGCAGACACGTGGAACAACCGAGTTTGCAAAATGTCTGCCGATGGAAAAACGGTTACAACATTAGGAGAATCCGCGGATCCTGTATTTAATAGTCCTTGTGGGGTTGCAGTAGACTCTAAAGAAAATGTTTATGTGGCAGACACGTGGAACAACCGAGTTTGCAAAATTTCTGCCGATGGAAAAACGGTAACAACATTAGGAAAAAACGCGGATCCACAATTCTATCGTCCGCAATCGGTTGCAGTTGATAAAAACGGAAATGTGTATGTTGCTGATACTAATAACGACCTATTGCGTAGAATTGACGCAATAACTGACGCGGTAACAAATATTTAATAAATCAATCAATTACAATTAAAATAAAATTATTAGTAAAATATATTACAACATATTATAGTATATTTTGATGGGAAAAGTTAATACTCTTTTACTTTTAGGAGTTATTGGAGCAGTTGTTGCTGCCACCATTTTGGTTATTGAAAACCAAAACAAAAAACCACAACCACAACCAAGTCCAGAACCACAACCAACTCCAGATCCAGAACCACGACCAGATCCAGAACCACAACCAAATCAACCAGTAATTCCAAACTTTAGATATTCTGGCGGTCTTGCGGTAGACTCTGAAGGAATTATTTATGTTTACGATAGTGGAAATAATGTAGTGTGTAAGATTACTTATAAAGACAATGCTGTCAATGTTACCAATTTAAAAACAATTTTTGAAGACAAAAAGCATCAATCATTCAACAATCCTTTCGGCTTGGCGGTAGATTCTAAAAGAAATGTTTATGTTGCCGATGCAGGAAATAATTTAGTGCGTAAGATTGACACTAACGGTAATGTGACAAATTTAGGCAAGATTTTTAAGGACAAAAAGCATCCATCCTTCAAAAATCCTACCGGTGTAGCAGTAGACTTTCAGGGAAATGTTTATGTTGCTGATACAGGAAACAAATTAGTGCGTAAGATTGACATTAACGGTGTTGTGACCAATTTAGGCAAGGTTTTTAAATATTCTTCAGGAGGGGAAAAGTACCTGGACAATCAAGGTCAAAGTGTTTTTGATAGAGATGGAAAAAGAGAGCCCTTCTTCAGCGAGGTTATCGGAGTGGCAGTAGACAATCAGCAAAATGTTTATGTTGTCGATACACGTAAGGATTTTCTTTGTAAGATTGACTCTAAAGGCGTTATAACCGAATTTGGCAAGTTTTTAGTGGGAGTGGGACTAAGCCCCATGATTACTTGCGTAGCAGTAGACCCTCTAGGAAAAAATGTTTATGTTGCCGATCTACAAAACAACTCAATTTGTAAACTTGACGCAAAAACCGGCGTTGTGACCAATTTAGGAAAAAATTTTTTGGACTCAAATAATCCACGTTCATTTTTTTCTGCCGGCATTGCGGTAGACTCTGCAGAAAATGTTTATTTTATCAATATAGGAACCAATTTGTTGAACAAGATTGACGCAAAAACTGGTGATGTGACAACCATTTATTAATATTTTTTTGTAGAATATATTATAACATATTATAGTATATTTTAATGGACCATTCATTAACGTACTTTAAATATTCTAATGGTGTGGCAGTGGACTCTGAAGTAAATATCTATGTTTCCAATGCAGGAAACAGAAATGCAATATGTAAGATTAGTTGTAAAGGTGTTGCGACCAATTTAAAAAATTTAAGAACAACCTTTGAAAACGTACATAATAGGTTTCAGAGTTTCAATTCTCCTGGCGGTGTGGCAGTGGGCGACGATGGACGCGTGTATGTAGCTGATAGAAGAAACAATCTTGTTCGCGAAATTGACGATATTAACAGTAATGTGACCAATTTAGGTAAGAATTTTGTAAGCAAAGTGAATCCAAAATTCAAATATCCTAGCGGTGTGGCAGTAGACTTTGCAAGAAATGTTTATGTTGCCGACACTGGAAACAGTTTAGTGCGTAAGATTGACGCAAAAACCGGTAATATTACCAAATTGGGACAGACTTTTTTGGACGCAGATCATCCATCCTTCAAAACTCCTATCGGCGTTGCGATAGACTTTTCAAGAAATGTTTATGTTGCCGACGCAGGAAACAATTTAGTGCGTAAGATTGACGCAAAAACCGGCCATGTTACCAATTTAGGTAAGCATTGTGTGCATAACTTGATTCCAGCTTTCAAACATCCTAATGGCGTGGCAGTAGACCATCAGGGAAATGTTTATGTTGCCGATACAGGAAACGGTTTAGTGCGTAAGATTGACTCTGACGGTGTTGTCACCAATTTAGGCAAGAATTTTTTGGACGAACGTTATACATCCTTCAAAACTCCCACCGGCGTTGCGGTAGACTCTGCCGGAAATGTTTATGTTGTCGATACAGGGATCAATTTCCTGAGTAAGATTGACGCTGTAACTGGTGATGTGACAACCATTTATTAATATTTTTGTAGAATATATTATAACATATTATACTATATTCTGATGGTGAAATTAGGATCTGTTGTAGTTTTAAGCGGAGCAATTGCTGCAACAATTGCAGTAATTTTTTTTAAACAAAACAAAAAATAAAACCACTCTTATAAAGTATATTACTCAAATATCAGTAGACGCAAAAGGCAAAAATGTGTATATAACCGATAATTCAATTAATCTAACTGTATATAAATTTAATATAGCTAGTAAAAACGTTGAAAATTTAGGAATTTCACCAAATCCTCCATTTTCAGGTCCTAAAGATATAGCAGTTGATTTTAAAGGCAATGTCTATATATATGACGGCGGTGCAATAGGAGGAGACATCTTTGGCAACGGCAATGACATGTTTCGCAAAATTGACAAGGATGGCAATGTAACAGATTTTGGTAAATTGATAAAACCAAACGATATTATCCCCCCCATTATGATAAGAGTGGACGCAAAGGGGAATGTTTACGCAATTGATTCTAATAGTTTATATATGATTAACCCTACTACATATATTGCAAAACAAATACCAATAGAATTTAAATACAATACATATTTAATGGACGTTGACAACGCTGGACACGTTTATTTAACAGATTGTATTTATCCTTCATCAGATAATTTTTCATTTTACAAAATTAATATTAGTAATGGAGAAACAATAAAAAAAATAGAGACAAAATTACCTTCCGATAATTCTATTCTTGGTGAAATGAAAGTAGACACATTGGGGGAGAATTTGTACTTCTCATTTTATGAAGATAACATTGTATATAAGGTAAATTTTAATTCTCTAGAAATAAATACCTTAGCGACTCTAAATGATTCAATAAATTCATTGTCAACAGATGAAAACAAAAATGTTTACGCAAGTAGTCATTCTTACATTTATAAAATTGACCCTTCCGGAAATTGGAAGAAAATATATTGATATTGCGAGCAAGTAATAAATTCATCTAACTATCTTAAAAATAATATTTTGACCTAAAAAATATTATTTAGTTTTATCGTATTTTACGCGCTTGTAGGCGTATTTCCAGAAGCATCGCAAGGATTAGGGACACCAGAAGTGATGCCATCCCAAGTAATGCCACAACCAGTCGCCCACTTATATTTTGAACAAGCCGCATTTTGACCAACATAAGGCGCAACGGTAAAATTCATTTGCAAATGTTGACCAGCAGGAACGCCAGCATTGCATGTGCCTAAATCCTTAGTATTTACGCATTGGGCGCCGCCTGTAGCCGCATCAATCCAATAATCAGGGCAATTTCCGACGAGAGGAGGCCATTGTTGCGTGCTTTTAGTTTTTGCTAAAGCGACACCAATAAGAATCATACATATTATAAGAATAACTACAGCAATCATTAAAACAGTGGATTGAAAATTCATTTGTATAAAATAATAGGATATAATATTTTCTTTTGTTAGAATAATATAAATGAATCACTGTAGACCATCAAATGGAAGAGTAGATATTAACGGTCCTAAAACAACCGATTTATTTCAAATGTACGACAAAATACCAGTAAACCAATGCGCGACTTTTAGGAATCCCACAGAAGGTTTATGGGACAACACTGAGTTGTCAAATACTTTTTTCTCTCAGAACAATATTCGCATAATTCAAAATGGTATTAGAGCCGGTGTATATTACAAGTCAAATGGTCAATATGTAATAAGCGACCAAGACGGCGATACTCTTAAAATTATTATGCGAAGCACATTTTTACAACACGCCGCCAATCAGCCAACCAACGTAAAGGACCAGGTGGAACAATTGAATAAGATTGTTTTGGATTATTGCATTCATCAAGTGTATTCAGAGGCGATTGGTTACCATAAATATCTAATAGATGCGAGCACAATGTATAAACCAATGGATCCTCCTATTATGTCACAAAACAATGATAAACAATTGGAATTAAAACCGTGGTTCTAAATTTTAGTAATATTGAACATTTTATTGTATTTTATATATTATTTTTGTTATTATAATATATATAACTATGTCTTCAGAAGACGAAAAAGCACAAGCATTAGCAGCATTAATTGGAGAATTGAATGCCGCGTCAGAATTAACAATGGGAAAACGAATAAGTCCTGGAAGAGTTGAAGGTGCATTTGCTGGAATGCATGGGGGTCCAGAGGAAAATGACTCGGACTGGGAAGAAGGAATGAATGGTGGAAGACGCAAAAGAAGAGGAGCAGGAAACACTCCAAGTGGAATGGCACCTCCTAGTGCATGCGACAATCGTTATGTAAGTTTGGCGGTTGACTCAGCAATTATTTTGGCTGGAGCCGCGGCGATTGTGGGCGCCGGATACGGTGGTTTGACAACTTTGCAATATTATATGACTGTGTATGGTTTGGATGCAGCTATATCTGCGACTATAACTGCACTCTATACTACATTAACCACCACATTAAGTGGAATAATTACTACCAGTTCAGCAGCGATGGGCGCAGTTGGAACAGGTTTATCTCAGGCTGCTCCAGCGATTGGAACTGCCGCAAGTGCTATTGGGACAGTGGCTGGTCCAGCTGCCATTTCTCTCGCGCGAATGACCCCTGCTATGTTATTGGGA
>Ga0209188_1003494_pt1 | contig 10818 bp, 8 predicted proteins | sample C_130625_EF_Meta_FD_187307 | JGI IMG/M metagenome (GOLD analysis project Ga0209188, IMG submission 187307) | Freshwater microbial communities from Lake Croche, Canada to study carbon cycling - C_130625_EF_MetaG (SPAdes) (version 2) | ecosystem: Environmental > Aquatic > Freshwater > Lake | place...
CTCACTTCCTTCTCTGACAGAATCACCTCCGCTGCCACCCACTCATCATCGGCTAACGGACTCAGCGTCGGGTTCTTCAACGCCGGCAGAATGCTGAGAATCTCCGCTTGCCGTCCCCGTGGCAGGTTCATTTTCAATCCCACCAACTTTGCCGCATTCATGGCTCCCGTCAGCAGAATCTCTAAATTCTCGATCCGTTCGCGCTTCCAATCGTCTTTCCACGCCGCTGGGGATGCCACAAACCGGGTCGTACTCTCCAGAAGGGTGTCGACGATTCGCAGATTGTGGGCCCGAAGACTGTTGCCCGTCTCGGTATTCACCACAATCGCATCCACCAACGAAGGAACCTTCACTTCATCCGCGCCCCAGCTGAAGTCCACCCGGCAATCCACGCCCTTACCGTCAAAATATCGCTTGCTCAGCCGGACGTACTCGCTCGCCACAAGCTTTCCCTGCAAATCCGCCGCGGATTGCACCGGCGAATCGTTGTGCACCGCCAACACAATGCGAATGGGATTATTGGTTAGTTTGCTGTACCGTAGTTCGCAAACTTCCACCACGTTCGCCTGGGCATCTTCAATCCAGTCTTTCCCGGTTAGGCCCGCATCAATCACGCCGTCTTGAATGTAAATCGGGATCTCCTGCGGGCGCAGAAGAATGGGCTCAATCGTGTCGTCATCAACTATCGGCTGGTAACTTCGGCTGGAAACCTTGAAGGAGTATCCGGCCCGCTCAAAAAGGGCAAAAGTCGGTTCTTGCAGGCTTCCCTTCGGTAGCCCCAGCTTAAGCTTCATAGTGGGAAGTTTACTGGTAAGCAGCTTCGGCTAGCATCGAGAACGACGCTCCTCCCGTGCTTACTGGGGGCCATTTGCCTTCTCGCGAACAAAAACCGTGATGAGTATTAAAAAACTGACAAAGTTGACGCGGAATAGAGTATCAGTCAGATGTGTTTAAGGGTCGCGATTTAGCGATCTGGAGCTTTGAATTGTCTATCGATATTCGGAAACCGATTCTCGGGTTAATGTAATGGCCGATCTAAGTGAAGTCCCGGAGAATCTTCTCAAATCGCCGCCCGCTGGCATTCCCGCTCTAGGCGATTTTGCCATGGAGAGCGAAGGTCGCTACCGGCACCTTTTTGAGCTTCTGTCCGAGATCAGTAAAAGCCACGACATTCTTGACCTGACCCGATTGGTGCGGCACGCCGTTGTGTCTGGGTGTGGTTTTGATCGAGCCGGCATCTTCCTCTATGACGCACCGGCGCGGATGATGCGCGGCACGTGGGGCACCGATACCCTCGGTCGAGAAGAGGACATTCGAAAGCAAGATTTCGCGATCACCGATACATAACGAATCCGGTGGGAGATGGATCGGGAAGATGGTCCCGGGTACGTCCTCTACCACTACCCACCGGGCTCCGACCAGTCCGAAACCCCGCATTACATCGATGGCGTAACGTATCACGCCACCTTTCCTCTCACGGTAATGGGCAAAACCATTGGTCTCATCGCCGTGGATAACCTGCTGACCGGCGCCACAATCACCCACGAAGAACTTCAAGACCTTCTACCGTTCGCGCGTCAGGCAGCCTCTGCCATTCAAAAGGCAAAGATGATCGAAGAGCGCGAGGAAATCGTGCGGCGTCAGCAACGCCTGATGCAAATGTCGACCGCCATTGCCAGCAACTGCGATCTAGACGAGGTGGTACGTCTAGTGCGGGACGCGGTGGCAGACTTGGGAGTAGTCGACCGTATTGGCGTATGGATCGCAAACGGACGTCGATTCCATGGCACGTGGGGTACCGACGAATTTGGGGAACCGCTCGATGAATCCCATCTCAGCTTCCCCCGCGAAGACGTTGTCCCGAAGCTGGAAGATGCACGTCTCCGGGGAGTGGCGTACTGGATGGATCCGCAGGGCGAGATTTTGTTACCGTCCGGGGTTCTCGTTAAGGGCGTCCCGCGCGCGACCGTCGCCCTCCGCGCCGGGGATGAGGTCGTCGGGTTCCTCACCACCGACACCATCTTCTCCCGCCGTCCGATCACCGCCGAAGCCCTGGAGCTCATCCTCCCCTTCGCCGAACAAGCTGCCGTCGCCATTCAGAACCATCGAATGCAGCAAGAGACCATTCGGGTCGCCGATCAACAACGACGTCTCATGGAGATTGCCGTTAAGATCGCAGAAGACCGAAACATTGGCGACGTCTTCCTCGCCGTGCGGAACACGATTCTGGAAATCGCTCCCGTCGACCGCGTGGCAATATGGATCTTTGAACGGGACGTTGTCCGCGGCACGTGGGAAACCTCTTTGCGTGGGGAGCTCGTGGACGACTCTAAGGTGGAGTTCCCGCAAGCGATCGTTCAAGGCTGGATCGATGATGTAGCCAAAACGGGCGCTAGCCATTGGCGTGAAAACTGGCTGCAGCCCGGAACGGAAGACGGTACCGTTCAAACCGAAGTCCCGATGGTCGCCATCGCCCTCAAATCTGGCGACGACCTAGTCGGCTTTATCGGGGTGGATACACCTATCACATTGCGCCCGATCGAGGATGAAACCATCCAAATGATCATTCCCTTCGCGGAGCAAGCCTCGGTTGCCGTGGTGAAAGCCCGACTGCGCGAAGATCGTGATCGTCTTATCGCTCGTCAACGAAAGCTGATGGAAATGGCGGTAATGATCGCCCCTCGGCAAGGGCTGGATTTGACCTGCCAGGCGATCCGCGATGCGGTGGTCTTCTCCAGATTTGTAGATTGCGCCGGAGTTTGGCTGGTCGACGGAGATGCGGTTGTGGGAACGTGGGGTACCGACACTCCGGGTGAACGAGTCGCTGAACATGACATCCGCCTCCCGCTAGAACACTTCATTGGGCCAATCGAGGTTACCGATCCGGCCTCCATCCCGGCGATTATCCGGTGCACGGCGGAAGTGACCACCTCCGATGGGGAACTCTTCACTAACGTGCCGCAAGCCATCATCCCCTTCACCACCGGGGATCGAATGATTGGCCTTCTTTGCGTGGACAATCGCCGCACGTATAACGTGTTAACCGAGGATGAACTGTCGCTACTCCAGGTGTTTTGCGAGAACGCCTCTTCGGCTATCTCCAATGCCCAATTACTTGAACAGCAGGAACTGCTGCTCAAGCGCCAGTCTCGGCTGATGGAAATTTCGCTGGCGATCACGGCGAACCGAGAATCTGACGAAGTGTTCCGACTCGTACGCGACGCCATCGGCGAAATGGGCGTCGTCGACCGGATCGGCATGTGGGTGGTGGACGGAAACATGGCCCGCGGAACTTGGGGCACCGGTCCGGACGGAAAACCGCGTGACGAACATTCCATATCTTGATCGCTCGAACAGTACTGGAACGAATATGGCGATTGCCTTTCCGGGCTTCAGCCGTTTGTCATCGACACCGTAACCAGCCAAGCGGCGCACCCCGATGAACCCGCTCGGGATGTCCCGCATGTCATCATCCCGCTGCGAGCCGGTGGTGATCTGGTCGGCCTGCTCACTGCCGACAACCTCCTCTCCATGCGGGAGCTTGATCCCGATTCCATTCGCTCGATCCTGCCGATTGCGGAGCAGGCCGCCGTCGCCATCCAAAAGGCGCTGCTGCTAGAGCAGAAAGAATCCATCGTCCATCAGCAACGCCGCCTGATGCAAATGGCCGTGGCCATCACCGGGCACCAAGACCCCGACGTGGTCTTCCGCATGGTGCGTGACGTGATGGTTGAAATGGGTGGCGTCGACCGCGCCGGAGTGTGGATCCTCCACGAAAATGAACTCCGCGGAACCTGGGGCACCGATTTGGAAGGAGGTCTCCGCGACGAACACGACCAAGTGATCGCCGCCATCCACATGGAATCGCATATGTCCGTCCTTCGCCAGGACAGCATTCTCTCCCACATTGACGAATTTATTCCCGAAGAATTTGAGGAACTCGGCAAACGTGAATACGTTCCTCATGCCGTCATTGCCCGCAAATCGGGCGGCGAAATTGTTGGCCTGATCACGCTGGACACCATCAACAGCCGCAAACCCATCACCGAAGCTCTGTTGCAACCGCTGCTTCCATTTGCAGAACAGGCCGCGATCGCCGTGCAAAACAGTCGCCTGATGCGAGCCGCCGAGCAAGAGCTTGATCGCCGACGGGCGGTGGAGCAAACGCTCCTGCGTCAAACCGAGGAACTCATTGTCGCGCGCGACCAAGCTCTGGATGCCACCCGCGCTAAGAGCGAATTTTTGGCCAACATGAGCCACGAAATCCGCACCCCGATGAACGGCGTAATCGGAATGACCTCGTTGCTCCTGGAAACGCGGCTAAACCACGAGCAACTGGAATACACCCTCACCGTACAAAACAGCGCCGAAGCCTTGCTCAAGGTCATCGACGATGTTCTCGATTTCTCAAAAATTGAGGCCGGTCGACTGGACATCGAGGAACACGATTTCGATTTACGCGACTGCATCGAGGAAGTCGCCGAACTCACGTCCACCCGCATTCACGGCGGCGAGGTGGAACTGACGTGCTTTATCCCGCCAAATTTCCCTGCCTTGGTGGTTGGCGATGGCGATCGCGTCCGTCAGCTCCTCATGAACCTCCTGGGCAACGCCGTTAAGTTCACGTCCCGCGGCGAAATTTCTCTGGAGGCCATTGTTGTTCAGCAAAGCGACACTGACGCCCGGATTCGGATAGAAATCCGCGACACCGGCATCGGCATCGCCGCTCACCGCCTCGACGCCATCTTTGAGAGCTTCACTCAGGCCGACGGTAGCACCACCCGGCGGCACGGCGGCACGGGCCTGGGTCTCACCATTACCAAGCAACTCGTTGACCTAATGGGGGGCTCATTGGGCGTAGAAAGCGTCTACGGCCAAGGAAGCACATTCTGGTTTGAGATACCCCTGCGGAAACAGTCGGCACTCGCCTACGATCCATCGCCGCCAGGCTCGCTTGCCGGGTTGCGCGTCATGATCGTGGACGATAACGCGACCAACCGCAAAATATTACGGGAGCAACTGCGAATATGGGAATGCAGTTCGGCCGAAGCGATCGATGGTCGCGAAGCCCTTCGCATTGCGAATTCGGCCAGCGAACCCTTTGACCTCATCCTCCTGGATTTCCAAATGCCCGATCTGGATGGGCTTGGCACCCTGGAAGCCCTGCGGAAACTTCCTCTCGGCAAAAATGTCCCGGCGGTTTTGCTCACGTCCGCTTTCCATCGGCCCAGCTTCGATTCGCCCCTGTACGACGGGTTTGCCGCAATTCTCACGAAACCGTTCCGCCAAGCTCACCTGCGCAATACCCTTGCCCGCGTGATGGGACGCCAGCAAAGTGTCAAGTCGGATCGCATCATGGAGCGGACGACCGTCAATCTCGGCCTGCACGTCTTGCTCGCCGAAGATAACGAGGTCAACGCCACCGTCGCCAAGCGATGGCTGCACAACTGGGGATGCACCTGTCGCGGCGTTACAAATGGAATCGACGCGCTGTCGGCGCTGGATGAAGGTCGCTTTGATTTGATCCTGATCGACGTTTCCATGCCCGACCTGGACGGATACGAAACCACCCGCATTATCCGAAGGCGAGACAACGCATCCTCGGCCCGAATTCCCATCATTGCGATGACCGCCCACGCGCTGCAAGGCGACCGGGACCGATGCTTGGAAGCCGGCATGGATGACTACATCAGCAAACCCATCAGCGCGGCGGAACTGCTGGAAAAAATCCGCCGGTGGGCGGTTAACCGGGTCTAGAGCGAGAAAGGCAAGAGATTCGGTTTATTTGGTTCTTTTTGGCATTTTTCGACTTTTCCATACGAAAATCGCTTGGTGGAAAAATGTTCTGAGTGTTAATATGCCTTTAATCAAAATCCAAAGGTGAATTTTGAGGGTGTGGTTTTTCCCGCACCAAAAAAACCAGTTTCGATGAAATCCATCAGCCCCTTGGTCGAAGTTGTCCGAGACGGTTTGCGGAAAGAAATTTTGCAGGCCGTGCCCGGGGAGGAGTACGTCATCCCGAGTGAACGGGAGATTGGTCTTCGCTTTGGCGTCAGCCGCACCATTGTCCGCGGGGCGCTGCAAGAACTAGCGCGCGAAGGACTGATGCGGGTCCATTCTCGATGCCGGCCCGTCGCCGTGCCACCTCCGGGTCGACCGGCAAGCCGCGCCAAAGCCCGACACATTGGCGTTTGGCTATGGCCCTTCACCGAGCATTTTATCGTCACCGCGCTTATGCGCGGCATCCACCGCTCCGTGATGAACACGGATTTCCGCCTGGTCGTCGGCACGGCAGCCGGACCGGTTTGGGAAGACGTGCTGGCATCGGAAGCGGCTTTCATCGACTCGATGGTGGAGGATGAAGACACCGCCGGCGCCATCATGTGGTTGCTGGGAGATAGTCTCAGCCTCCCCTCGCTGCAAGCCGCCCGCGACCGCGGGATTGAATTTGTTTTCGTGGATCGACTGCCGCCGGCTGGCTTTGATGCCGATTTTGTCGGCACCGACAACATGGTTTCGGCCCGTTCTGCCGTGTCTCACCTACTAGAAGAAGGGCACCGAAACATCGTCTGCTACCGAAATCTGGATACCGCGAACACGGTTGACGAACGCGTCACCGGCTATTGCCGCGCCCTGGAGCAGTATCACCTTCGGCCCACCATCGTCCACCACGACGCTACTTTTGCTTCCGAATCGGTTGCTTGTCGGGTAACCCTCGAACGGCTGCTGAGCCAAAAGCAACGCCCCACCGCCATTTTCGCCATCAACGATTCCCTTGCGCTCCTCATTCTCTCTTGCTTACAGGAAATGAATGTTTCGGTCCCCGAAGAGATCTCCGTTGTCGGTTTCGACGGAATTCTCCAGTGGGTGCCCGGTGGGGGCTCCCTCACCAGCGCTTGTCAAGATTTTTCCCGCATTGGGGAGCTTGCCACAGACCGGCTGCTTAGCCGTATCCGTGGAAATGCTTCACCCAATATTCATCGTCATGTTCTGCTAGAAGCGCCACTGAGGATCCAATCCTCTACCTGTCGCCCTGGCCGAACCGCTTCCCCGGGCCATTCGGCCCCGTTTCTCTCGGTAGTATCCTCATGAAAAGCTACTCAAATCGTGCATTTACACTCATTGAACTGCTAGTCGTTATCGCCATTATCGCGATCTTGGCCGCCATCCTCTTCCCTGTGTTCGCTCAGGCTAAAGTTGCCGCAAAGAAGACTTCGGTCCTCTCCAATGCAAAGCAATTCGGCTTGGCCCAGCTCATGTACTCCAACGACGCCGATGACTTGTTCAGCCCGGCCATGACCTACAACGGCGAGTGGGCTATGCGCTCCTGGGCCGTTCTCTGCGATCCTTACATCAAGAGCGTCGGCATGCTCATGGATCCGTTCACCCCGGCCAAGCTCACGGACAACCCGTTCGTGCTCAACAGTCAGTGGGGAATGCCCACCCGCCGCGCCGCTTCCACCGCTTGCCCGTCGGATCTTAACGACGTAAGCAAGTGCGCCATGGGCGTTTACAACCCGGCCGGACGAGCTCAGCTCACCGGTGGCGAGCACTGGGGACGCGACGGCATCGCTGGCGTCAACATTCAGCCCGGAACTTGGATGTGGTCTTCGTACTACTACAAGGGCGGCCCGAGCGACGGAGGCACCGGTGCCGGTTACCCGTCCATGAGCACCACCGCCGTGGCACGACCTGCCGACACGCTCCTCATCTCGCAGTCTGGTACCCCGGACATGATGTGGCACCAGGATCAGAACCCGGATGAATCGGGCCGATACTGGGGCGATGCTCCTTTCAACCTCTTCGGTAACGCCAACGTCACCTCGGGCCCCATGGGTCGCGTAGGTACCGCTGGCCAAGAAGCAGGCGTGTACCCCACCAGCGTGTGGGAACCGACGGTATATCCCACCGGCATCAACGTGTCGGTCTACACCGACGGCCACGCCAAAGCCGAGGCTTGGAAGGCGCTCCACTCCCGCACGGTCACCCTGTCCAGCGGCGTGAAGTACCTCAAGTACGCCTCGCCTGAGGTTCCTTAATTTGGTTCGCCGAACAGGAACTTTACTAGCTGGCATCGTTGCCATCGCCGCCCTTGCGGGCTGCGATGGCGGTGGCTCTGGCGATCTGTCCAAGAAGGATGACAAGGATCTGCGCTCAAACTTCAGTCGGCCGCTAACGCCGGAAGAAGCCGCCCAAATGGGCGGAGGCGCTTCCAAAGCTACCGAAGGGGCCGGTCGACCGGAACGACAAAGAGGCTGATCCACCCCGGATCAGTCAGCAAAAGCCCCCGCACCATTGGTGCGGGGGCTTTCTTGCGCCAATAGAATAAACTCAAACCCACGCGGCCTTGTAGCTCAGGGGATAGAGCGCCTCCGTCCTAAGGAGGGCGCCGGGGGTTCGAGTCCCTCCAAGGCCGCCAGGCTTGTGAACCCCATACCACGGGGTTCCATTTCTGCAAGGTTCAATTGACTGCCGGTTTCTCCCGATCTTCGGGCGGCTTTCAAAGGCGTCCAGCAACACTTTCAGAAGCAAACGGCAGAGCTAAGGTCGTTTTAGGTTTCGTCTAAATCACCCCGCGGGATCTCATCCCATCAAGATAATGTCTTTGTGAAATCCCTTTAGATATTTTCCGGCCCATCGACCGAGGTCTTCGAGGATTGGCAGGAGTGCCGCCCCGCTCTCGGTTAGTTGGAAGGCGTTATTTCTAGCCGATGCCGCAGGCTTTGAACGCTCGATCAGGCCCAGACACACCAGTAGGTTAAGCCGCGACGCCAATATGTTGGTAGAAATACGCTCGGCCGATGCCAACAATTCAGAGTAGGTTCGAGGTCCGTGAATCAGCAAGTCTCGAATAATCAGTAACGACCATTTGTCCCCCAAAACATCCAGGGCAGAGCTAATTGGGCAATTCGAACGCCACTCAAAATCTGTAACTTTGTCGATCATCGTATCCCGCACCTTTGGCCTGCCGACCAATGAATGTCTCAGGAAAAATGGTGCCACTCGTTGCGGGCAACGAGCGGCACCTCAATTGCGAGAGCTCATGGAATGCCGCTGCGACAAGCGTCAGTAAGAACTCTCCCTGCAAATATTAACCTAAACCGGTGGGATCAAATTCCTCCACGAGCACCACCCGTCCATCCGTTTGTAATTCGTTGATTCGCAGATCCCTCAACGGTTGATACTCGCTCGAGTGATACCAAGCCTCCGCCCGCGCTTTACTTGGAAAGCGAAGTATGGCGGCCCAGTTGCCGTCCCAGTCTCCCTCCATCGTGTCGGGATTCATGGAACCGGCGATCATCTCCCCTTCGTATTGCTCCAGGACCGAGAAGACAAACTGCCCGTAGCGTTCCATGAGATCGTTGAAGTTCTTGACCTTGATTTGAACCATCAAGTAAGCGTTCATGTTTCTGTTTTGCATTGATATTCCCTAGCTATTTGGTAGACAATTCGGTTCAGCTTGCGGTCAAGGACTGGGCCGCAATGGCCGCCGCCATTTCGGTGAGTGATGTTTCAATGGGCGTCGGTGTCCAGCCCAGTGTGTCGAACGTTTCCCGATTGTCGAACGACGCTATTTTGCCAATGTATGGCAGCATGCCTTTCACCTCTCGGTCAAACAATCCCATGAACGTGAGGAGTAGCGTTGGTGCGATGCGATTGGGCGCCTTTGTGTAGCCGGCATTCCTCAGCATTTTCGCAACCTTCGCCATTTCAATCGGCTCCGCACTGGCGGCGATAAACCGCTTGCCCTGCGCTCCCTCCGCTGTCATGGCTTTCACATGGAGGCGAGCGACATCCCGCACATCAACCATGCCCATGCTCATATCGGGAACCATCGGCATCTTCCCCGAAATCATGGCGGCGATCATCGCTACACTCTGTCCGTCCAATGCTGCTCCAAGCGAGGGGCCAAATACCGGGCCCGGATTAATGACCGACAGCTCCATGTTGCCCGCTTCCGCGGCCTTCCAGGCGGCTCGTTCGGCTAAAGTTTTGCTTTTGGAATAGGCGCCAATGTTGGCGTCCGTATCCGACCAGTCCTGTGGCCCGTAGCGCCCACTCGGTTTTCCACCGATAATTGCGAAGGTAGAAGAAGTGAGGACCATGCGCCTTACTCCTGCCCGCTGCGCCGCAGCCACAACTCGCTTTGTTCCATCTACCGCCGGCCGAATGAGCTCATTTTCGTCTTTCGGCTCGGCAAGGAGAAATGGAGAAGCCACGTGAATGACGTAATTGCAGTTACCCATCGCTTCATCCCAACCCAAGTCCGATAGAAGATCAGCCTGGACAAAATTCAGTCTCTCTACCGGGGCAACCTTCGCCAATGAATTCCGAGTTTCGGTGGACTTGGCCGTCGATCGAACCGTACCAACCACCTCGTATCCCTGATTCAGCAACTCCGCAGCACAGTGTTGACCGATGTAACCGGTAATCCCCGTCAGCAGTACGCGGTCTACCATTTCAACTCCGGATTCCCGAATGGATGCGCCATAGCTTGCATTTCACAAGTCTACCAAATTACTTGCGTTTTGCAAGTAAACAGGCAGAAAACTTGTCGACGAGGGCGAGTTTGGGTAAGGCGAGACGGGAGTTAACAACCCGCTTCAAGATTCGAACCACGATGGATAACTCCGTTCAAGTCAGTTCAAACCATTAACGCCCCGTTCGCTCGAGTTTGCCCGTGCCGCTCCCAAAAGACACTTCCGCAGGAGACTAGCCCGTGCATTAACGTAGGCCAAGGGCACTGCTTTTCTATGTGATCCAAAGCCGCTGGGATAGTTCGCCTGCAAAAATTGCGACGACGACATCGATTCCACC
>Ga0209188_1003496_pt1 | contig 10817 bp, 12 predicted proteins | sample C_130625_EF_Meta_FD_187307 | JGI IMG/M metagenome (GOLD analysis project Ga0209188, IMG submission 187307) | Freshwater microbial communities from Lake Croche, Canada to study carbon cycling - C_130625_EF_MetaG (SPAdes) (version 2) | ecosystem: Environmental > Aquatic > Freshwater > Lake...
TCACGATTTGGGTGATGGCGTCAAAAAGCAGGTGCTCTTTATTTGCTTGGATGAGCCTTGCTCGGCCAAAAGTCTTTTGAATCACAACTTGAGCGTCGAGAAGTCGATCGACCTCGCGCATCGCGGTTGGCAGGCTGGTGCTCGCGAATTCGGCCAGCTGGGTGATGGTGAATAGCTCGTCGACGTTCATGAATAGGTCGGCCAGAATCAGGCCCTGAGTGTCGCTTTTGAGCAGTGGAGACAGCCCGGCGGCTTTGACTTTCATAAAACTAATACTAACTAACATTTATTGAAACTTGAAAGGTGGATTTTGCCCATTTTGATTCATAAAATGGGTGAAGTTGTAAAACCAAAAGGAGCCAAACATGAGCAAGCCAATCGTTCTAATCGCCGAAGAACTCTCACCAGCCACACTCGAAGCTCTAGGCCCAGACTTTGAAGTTCGCAACGTCGACGGCACCGACCGCGCCGCCCTCTTGGCTGAGCTCGCAACAGCAGACGCCATCCTTGTTAGATCAGCAACTCAGGTGGACGCCGAAGCAATAGCGGCAGCGCCGAAACTCAAAGTTATCGCTCGCGCCGGGGTTGGGCTCGACAACGTAGACATCAAGGCAGCCACCGCAGCCGGCGTGATGGTCGTGAACGCCCCGACCTCAAACATTATTTCGGCAGCCGAGCTGGCCATTGGCCAGTTGTTTGCGCTTGCCCGATTCATTCCAGACGCCAACGCCAGCCTCAAGGCAGGGGAGTGGAAGCGCAGCAAGTTCACCGGCGTTGAGTTCTTTGATAAGACCATCGGAATCGTCGGCCTCGGCCGCATCGGTGCGCTTGTAGCCCAGCGTCTCGCCGGCTTTGGCGTTGAACTTATCGGATACGACCCATACATCACCCCAGCCCGCGCCGAACAAATCGGTGTGCGCCTCGCCACACTCGAAGAGGTGATGAAGCAGTCAGACTTTATCACAATTCACATTCCTAAAACGCCAGAGACCACGGGCCTCATCGGTGCCAAAGAGTTTGCAATCGCCAAGCCCAACTTGCGCATCGTCAACTGCAGCCGTGGAGGAATCATTGACGAGACGGCGTTGTATGAAGCCCTCAAGTCGCGCCAGATTGCTGGTGCCGGCCTAGACGTATTCGTGCAAGAGCCTCCAACCGGCAGCCCGCTGCTCACCCTCGACAACATCGTGGTAACCCCGCACCTTGGCGCCTCGACCGATGAAGCTCAAGAGAAAGCCGGAATCTCGGTTGCCAAGTCAGTGCGCCTGGCGCTCGCCGGCGACCTGGTTCCTGACGCAGTCAACGTTGCGGGTGGAAACATCGATGCCTCGGTCAAGCCGGGCATCGCTCTGATGGAGAACATGGGTCAGATTTTGTTTGGCCTCTCACACGGCAATGTGGCTTCAATTGAGGTTAAAGTTCAGGGCGAAATCGCAGCCCACGACGTTTCGGTTCTAAAGCTTGCCGGCCTCAAAGGGTTCTTTCAAAACGCTGTCACCGAGCAGGTTTCTTATGTCAACGCACCCCTGTTGGCCGAAGCCCGCGGAGTCGACGTCAAGCTGACAGTCGACGGCAACAGCGAAGAATATCGAAATGTGACCAGCATCAAAGCGACCTTGGCCGACGGAACATCCGCTTCGGTTTCTGGCACCGTGATTGGCCCGAAGCACCACCAAAAGATCGTGAGCATCAACGGTTATGACGTTGAGCTTGCGGTTGCCGAACACATGATTCAGATGGTTTACACCGACCGCCCCGGAATCGTCGCAATCTATGGCAAAGCCTTCGCAGAGGCCGGCATCAACATTGCTGCGATGCAGATCGCGCGTCAACAGAAAGGTGGCAAAGCGCTATCGGTGATCACCGTCGACAGCAAAGTTGACGAAGCTGTTCTAGAGCAGGTTCGCCGCGAGATTCAAGCCGATGAGCTTCGCGCCATCGACATCACAAAAAACTAGTTGCTTGGATCGAAAGAGACTTCGCGACCAGAGGCAACCCATCCGTTAGTGCCACCACCGACGCTCACCGCGTCAAAACCGTGACCGACCAAGAAATCGGCTGCGGTCATTGAGCGACCACCCGAGGCGCAAATCACAAAAATGCGCTCGTCGCGTGGCAGCGCGTCAATCTGGTCTGGCACGCTGTTCAGCGGAATGTGGTGGGCAGTAGGCACGTGCCCGTTATTCCATTCGTCAATCTCACGCACGTCAAGAACCCAAGCGTTGTCGCTGATTTCTAAAGCAAGGTCTGAGACAGTGATTTCGTGAGCCATGATGGTTCCTTTCAAAAGCGTTAGATTTCTAGTATGGATTCTTCTTACTGGGACGCAAAATTTGACACCGACGACTTCATTTACACAACCGTCGTCAATCGCTTCGTCAAGGAGTATTGCGAACCGCTAATCGCAAAACAGGCAAAAGGAAAAATGCTCGACCTCGCCGGGGGAGAGGGGCGTAACTCGATCTGGTTCTCTGAACAGGGTTGGCAGTCAGAGAACATCGACTGGTCAAAAAAGGCGCTGAGCAAGTCACTGAGACTAGCCGAGGAGCGCGGCGTCGCCGATTTGCACTTTGCACACATTGCCGACGCCACCGGCTTCGAGTCGGTTTTGACTCCGGTAGACATCGGCGTAGTTGCCTACCTGCAGGTTCCTTACGATGACCTTGCAGATGCACTCGACTGCTTAGTCGAAAACGTTCGCAAAGGCGGGCACATCCTCGGGGTTTGGCATGCCCGCGATAACCTCGCCGAGGGTTACGGCGGCCCGCGTGACGAAGCGGTCTTGCCCTCGGTTGAGTCACTAACTGAAATTTGCTCCGATCTGCCAGTCGAAATTGAGGTGCTCACCAATCGCGACGGTCAGGTGCAAACCAAGGATGGCCTCAAGCCTTCGGTTACCGTTGTTCTTTTGGCTCGCCGCCTCTGAAACCCGCGCGCGATAAGAGTAAAGTTGACAACAATCAACTGTTTTGGAGCAACCAAGTGACTCGAGAATACAAACTTGCCATCATCGGTGGCGACGGCATTGGGCCTGAGGTCACCGCCGTCGCGATTGAAGCTATCGACCGCGTAACGCGGGGCTCGGGAGTCACCTTTAACCTCACCGAGTTTGACCTCGGCGCTCGCCGTTACAACGCCACCGGCGAAACTTTGACGGCGGCCGACATGGATGCGCTACGCGAAAACGACGCGATTTTGTTGGGCGCCATCGGCGACCCTTCGGTGCCTTCGGGAGTTCTGGAACGCGGTCTGCTGCTCAAGTTGCGCTTTGCGTTCAACCACTACATCAACCTGCGCCCAACCAAATTGTGGCCCGGTGTGATCAGCCCGTTGGCGGAGCCGGGCAACGTTGATTTCGTTGTGGTTCGCGAGGGCACAGAGGGTCCATACGTTGGTAATGGCGGCGTGATTCGTCAGGGCACCCCTCACGAAGTCGCCAACGAGGTTTCGGTGAACACCGCTTTTGGTGTTGAACGAGCGGTGCGTTACGCCTTCGAACTTGCCGCAACGCGCGACCGCAAACACATCACACTGGTGCACAAAAACAACGTTTTGGTTCACGCTGGCTGGTTGTGGCAAAACACCGTCAACAAGGTCGCCGCTGAATACCCGGGCATCACCCACGATTACCTCCACATTGACGCAGCGACCATTTTTATGGTCACCAACCCTGAGCGTTTTGACGTAATTGTCACCGACAACCTATTTGGCGACATCATCACCGATCTAGCGGCAGCGATCGGCGGCGGCATTGGCCTCGGCGCATCAGCCAACATCAACCCCGAGGGCGAGTGGCCAAGTATGTTTGAGCCGGTTCACGGCTCAGCACCCGACATCGCCGGCAAAAACTTAGCCGACCCAACCGCCGCCGTGCTATCGGCAGCCATGCTTTTGCGCCACCTCGAAAACCCGGTTGCAGCCGCTCGCATCGAGCGCGCAGTTGCGATTGACCTTGCAAGCCGAGGCGACTCAAAGCGAAGCACGAGCGAAGTGGCAGCAAGCATTTTTGCTCAGCTTTAAGCTCGCAAAACGAACATCCAAGATTTAGAGTTTTATAGCTTTTCAAAAACAGAAAGAGTGCGATCATGGCCGATCAAACCTATGAGTGGACTGTAACCCACAGCGAAAACAAGCTGCCGGTTGCCGAGCGAGAGGCGATTCTTGACGCCCCGGTGTTTGGCACCAAGTTCACCGACCACCAGGTGGTTATTACCTGGGAGAAAGACAAGGGCTGGCACTCAGCGAGTGTGATTCCCTATGGCCCAATCATGATGGACCCTGCTGCCGCCGTGCTTCACTATGGCCAAGAGATTTTCGAGGGCATCAAGGCCTACCGCCACCAAGATGGTTCGATTTGGACTTTTCGCCCAGGGATGAACGCGATTCGCTTGCAAAAGTCGGCTCACCGTTTGGCGCTGCCTGAGTTGCCAGCCGAGCTGTTCATCGAGAGCCTGCGCCAGCTGATCGCGGTTGACGGCGACTGGGTTCCGCGGCCGGTCAACGAAAAGACGCTTTACATTCGTCCGTTTGAGATTGCCGCAGAAACTTTCTTGGGCGTGCGCCCAGCCCAGCGCGCCGAATATCGCGTGATAGCTTCGCCGGTTGGCCCTTATTTCACGGGTGGTGTTAAGCCGGTGAAGATTTGGATTGCTCTCGACTCAGCCCGCGCTGGTCGTCACGGAACCGGTGAAGCTAAGACCGGCGGAAACTACGCCGCCTCGCTGCTCGCTCAGTCTGAGGGTTATGACAACGGCTGCTCGCAGGTGCTCTTTTTAGACGCCGAACACGCGAAATATATTGAAGAGCTCGGCGGCATGAACCTGTTCTTCGTTTATCGCGATGGCCACGTTGTGACACCGGCACTTGACGGCACAATCTTGCGTGGCATCACCCGCGACTCAGTGATTCAGCTGATCAAAGACCGCGGCCGTGCGGTTGAAGAGCGCAAAATTACGCTGGATGAAGTGCGTGCGGGCGTTAGCTCTGGCGAAATCGTTGAGATGTTCGCTTGCGGCACCGCAGCTGTAATCACGCCGGTCGGTCAGCTCAAGAGTCGCGTAGAGACCATCGGCGCTGAAGACCCTGAGCCGGGGGAGCTAACCGTTTCACTGCGCGAAGAGCTCACCGGCATTCAATATGGCACGGTCGAAGACCGTCATGGCTGGCTGGTAAAACTCAGCTAATGAAGGTTGCGCGTTTTAGCCAGGGAGACGAAGTTCGTTTTGGCGTGCTTGATGGTCCAGAGTTGGTCGTTCTAAAAGGGCACCCAATTGTCAACGGATACGAGCCGTCGGGCGAACGCGTTCCCGTCAAAGAGGTAAAACTTTTGGCCCCGTCGATTCCTTCAAAAATCGTTTGCGTCGGCAAAAACTATTTGGCACACATCGCCGAAATGGGTCATGACTCCGTTGGCACCGAACCGACGATTTTTCTGAAGCCATCAAGTTCAATCGTGGGGCCAGGCGACAACATCGTTTTGCCGAGCCAAAGCCAACAGGTTGAGCTTGAGGTCGAGTTGGCGCTCGTGATCGGCGCCCTCACGCGCAACGTTTCACCCGAAGATGCCCTGCAATATGTTTGGGGCTTCACCGTGGCCAACGACGTGACCGCTCGCGACTTGCAAGCCAGCGATGACCAGTGGGCACGCTCAAAGTCTTTCGACAGTTTCTGCCCAATCGGCCCGTGGCTTGAAACCGAGTTCATTCCCGAAGACCAAATGATCGAAAGCCGCATCAACGGCGAAGTTGTTCAAAGCTCAACCATCGACCAAATGATCTTCACCGTGCCGCAAATCATCAGCTACATCAGCCACAACATGACCCTATTGCCCGGCGATGTAATCATCACCGGCACCCCAGCGGGCATCACCATAATCAACCCCGGCGACATCATCGAGTGTGAAGTCGAAGGCGTTGGCACGCTTCTAAACCAGGTTGTCTAGGTTCTGGTGTCTAGATCTAGTTTTGGTTTTTCGAATCCACGCAACCTTGGCAACTATAAACATTGCCAATGCGGCTGTCAGCGTCGCCAACGAGAAAGCAACTTGAGGCATGTTGTTCACGCTCATGGCTAAAAAGTTTTGATTCGTGCCGTTGTTGAAATAGAAAAATGCTGCTAAGGATGCAAAAAACACCCATGGCTTTTGACTCAGAAAAATATCTGACCGGCTCATGGAAGACCGAGCAAACTTTTCTAGCCGAATCAAGAAGAGAAAAGTGAAATATGCTCCAAGCGGCCACAAGAAGATACTTGCTAGAACGTTAATACCGCTAAATAGAAGAATGTTGGGAAGCGTCATCCACCCATCAAGCGTGAAATAGAGTACTAGAAAATAGGCGGTGCTCAGATAGGCCAGTGATTTTGCCCAGTTTGAGAAGCGAAGGTCAGACTTCTCTAAGCCAAATAAAATGAACGACTTTGAATATTGTTTCATGAAGTCCCCCTGTTTATGACCAAAAGCGTGGTCGATACCAGCCTAGTGCCCGGCTTTCTTCTGTCACGAGAAAGACGAATTGAGAATGTCCCTCATCGCTTAAATATCCGAAAAGGTCAGTTAATGTCGGGTTTGATGCTGACGCTCTCACCCACCAGATTGTCTAGGTTCTAGAAAAAACAAGGGTGCTAGATTTGAGTTGACTTCGGTTTGAACGACCGAACAATCAAGGGGGAACCATGAAATCGTTTTTTACTTTTGGATTAACAAAAACAGACTTTAAAATTTCGAAGATGCTTAGGATTTGGGGATTATTGGGGATCTCATTTTGCTTGTGGTCTTGGCGTTTCGACTTCTCGATGTATTTGATCTCAGGCAAACTTAAACCGGACGTCAACTTTCCAGGCGATTTATTTTCGGCTCCCTTATGGTACTTGCTAGTGACTTTTTACTTTTTGCCGGCGACCTACCTGTTGATTGTCTCTCTACTTCGCCTGCAAAAGTTTTTAGATTCGCCGAGATCAAAAAGCGATCTGAAGCTCAACCAGGATTGGCTAGCAATCGCTGTCTGGCTGGTTGCCGCCGCTCTTGTGCCCTTCTTTGTTCCTTTTTCGGTTTATTTTCTCGCCTTTTGGACCGTTGTCGTTTTTTTGGTGGCTTTGTCCTTCGTTAGACGAAGCCTCGGGCGTCGAGTCGCCAAGGTTTCTGAACTCCCTTAGCCATCTAACTTGTCGACGTGTTAGAACTGTAGTCTCGGCATTCGCCTAGGCTTGATGCATGCACTCACTGTTGCGCCACTATGCCCTTCACGCGGTTTTTGCCGCGATCACGGCAGCGCTGAGCATTTTGATTGCCGGGGTGTGGGCTGTGGTTGTGGTTGGCCAGCCGGTTTGGCCGAGCTTGCTTGACTCAAGATCTGAGAATGCTTGGTCGCACAGCGATGAGCTGAGTGTTTTGGTTCTGATCATCACCGCCACCGGCATGTTTGCGGCGCTTTACGGGTTTGCCATTGCGCGCATTTTGATGGCACTAAAGCGACAGCGGGTTGCCGACGTGCAAGGCGGCGGATGGCAGCTACTTGTTCCGAGCGTTTTGACTGCGTTCTCGGGTGCAGTGTTGGCTTTTGCGTTGAACCCGCTGTTTGGATTAGTGGCTGTCGTAAACTTTTGGCCACTGCTTGCTGCGTGGCGAGCTGCTCGGCCGTTTCATCCGCCCAAGTTTGAATAGTCGCTAGTCGCCGGCTCCACAAATCATCCCCTAAAAACTCAACAATTCTGCCCCTAGACTTGAAAACATTATGACTTCTGCGATTACCGCCCCTTTTTCAACCGCAACTGGCGCTGATGTTCGCGTGCGTTTTTGCCCTTCGCCAACCGGCACACCTCACGTTGGTTTGGTGCGCACGGCACTGTTTAACTGGGCTTATGCGCGACACACGGGCGGCACTTTTGTTTTTCGCATCGAAGACACCGACGCTGAGCGCGATAGTGAAGAGAGCTTTGAGATGATTCTCGAGGCGCTTCGTTGGCTCGGTTTGAACTGGGATGAAGGAGTCGAGGTGGGAGGCCCGAACGAGCCATACCGTCAGAGCGAGCGCAGCCACATTTATGCCGAGGTCATCGAAAAGCTCAAGGCGAGCGGTCACGTTTATGAGAGTTACCTCACCGGCGAAGAGATTGACGCGCGCAATGAGGCCAACGGCCGTGCCAAGCAGCTCGGTTATGACAACTCAGAGCGTGACCTAACCGAAGAGCAGCGTGCGGCTTATCGTGCCGAGGGTCGCAGCCCAGCGCTTCGCCTTCGCTTGCCAGACACCGACATCAAGTTCACCGACTTGGTTCGTGGCGAAATCACGTTCCCCGTTGGCAGTTTCGCCGACTTTGTTTTGGTTCGACCAAACGGCCAGCCACTTTATACGCTCGTAAACCCAGTAGACGACGCGCTTATGGGCGTAACCCACGTGCTTCGCGGCGAAGACCTGCTCTCTTCAACTCCGCGTCAGATCGCACTTTATAACGCACTTTATGAAGCTGGTGTTGCTAAGTTCATTCCGCAGTTCGGCCACCTGCCCTATGTGATGGGCGAGGGCAACAAGAAGCTTTCAAAGCGCGACCCTGAGTCGAACCTCTTTCACCACCGTGACCGTGGCTTTGTTCCCGAGGGCCTTTTGAACTACCTTGCGCTTTTGGGCTGGGGCATCAGCGCCGATCGCGATATTTTCACCTTGGATGAGTTGGCCGGGGCCTTTGACGTAGCCAACGTCAACCCAAACCCAGCTCGTTTCGACCTCAAGAAGGCCGAAGCGATTAACTCGGCGCACATCCGTTTATTGGGTGCTGAGGATTTCGCTTCGCGCCTAGTGCCTTACCTTCAGAGTGCAGGCGTGGTTGGGGCAACTTTGACCGCTCGCGATAAAGAGATTTTGGCTGAGGCCGCGCCGCTCATTCAGGAGCGCATCATTGTTTTGGGCGAGGCTGCGCCGATGTTGAGCTTTTTGTTTGTCGAAGGCAAAGACATTGTGGTCGAAGACGATGCCAAGACCGGGTTGCCTGAAAACACCGGCGCGATTCTTGAGGCTGCGATTGCGGCTCTTGAGCCAATCGCCGACCACGACTTTGTGACGGCGCAGATTCAGGCTGCCCTGCAGTTTGCCCTAATTGAGCAGCTCGGCGAAAAGCCTCGTAACGCTTTTGGCCCGCTTCGCACCGGCATTTCTGGGCGTCGAATTTCACCACCGCTGTTTGAATCGATGCAAATCTTGGGCAAAACCGAGACCATTGCGCGTCTCAAGGCTTTTGCCGCTGCTGCCGCTTAGTGCACGGGTTTTTCGTTTGCCAGTGCTCGAGCCTAAGCGCTAAGATAGAGAGTCGGGTCTGACCCGAAACCTGCTCTGGGGTATGGTGTAATTGGCAACACGAAGGTTTCTGGATCCTTTGTTCTTGGTTCGAGTCCAGGTACCCCAGCAATAAACGAAGCCGCTCTTTGGAGCGGTTTTGTTGCTTTAACAGGGGTTACGCTTTGTTTATGATTGCAATAATTTCGGCGATTTTCGCCCTCGTCGCAACTTTTATCGTCGCTCTTTTCTACTTTGCCCTAGCCTTTGGCGCACCGATGGGCGAGTATGCCTTCGGCCGCCAACTCGCCAACACCGCCGCGGTTTTTAACGTGACTGCCGGGCGCGTTTTGGGTGGCATCCACCGCTTTATTTGCGCAATCACTGGGCTTGCGTTCTTGGCGGTTTCGGGGCACTACGCGTCGATGCTTGAGTGGTTGCCGAGCCTGCTCGACGCCCACGGTCGCGCCTATGTTTTGTGGGGACTAACCGGGCTTTGGCTGCTGTGGTTTCTTTCGAACCTGACGACTAAAAACCAGCAAGAGAAACGCATGTTCAGCGGCATCAGCGGCGCTCTGCTGGTTGCCAACATTTTGATTTTGGTGTTTTATCGCACCACCTAGTGGAGCTTAAAAGTTTGCCTAAACCTCGAGCGAATCGCCAATCTCGAGGTAGGTGAACTCGCCACCGCCAGCTTCGGTGGTCGCCTTCACGCGACCATTGTTTAGCGTGTGGCCAAACTCACTGAGGTGAGCGTTGTGCGTTGCAAAACTGCGGTTAGGCCGCACGGCCGCCACAAAATCAATTACGTCACCAATCTTGAGCCACGGAGCCGAGGTGGGCACAGCCAGCACCTCGACCGCACGGTCTGGCAATGTATAGCTGTCGCCGGGGTAATAAACCTGGCCGTTAACCATCACCCCGCAGTTTTGCACCAAGGGAATGCTTCGGTGAATCTCGGCGTGCAGGTCGCCAAAAAACTCCAGCGTGAAAGGGCCAGCCTCGATGAAGTCGCCGTGGTGGATGGCTTGAGTGTCATAAGCTGTGCCGCGGGTTGCCGCCGCTGCGGCGAGGCGGGCGCAGACCTCATCCACGCTAAAAATCTTTGGCGCTGGCCGACCAGCAGCCAACTGGGTAGCAATGATCGCGTCTAGCTGATCTTCGAAGCAGTGATCGTCGTGCTGGTGGGTAATAACTATTGCAACCACGTTTGCCGACCCCGCCATTGACTCGGTGTAAACCCCCGGGTCAAGCAGCAGGCGCTGACCGGCAATCTCAAACTCGAGGCAGGCGTGACCGTGTTTAGTAACTTTCATAACGTTATTGTCGCTCATTTGTCACCGGCTGAGCAGCAAAGGCGGCGGCGTTCTAAGCTTGGTGCGATGAAACTTTTAGCCTCTCGATTTGCGCGCACGCTTTCTTTGATTTTGCGAACGATTTTCTTTTGGCTTTCAAAGGTTCTTTGGGGCCAACCAATATTGACTTGGATGATTGCCTTCACAACAGCAGGCCTGTTCATTCTTGAGTTTGCGGTTCCCGACTACGGCGCCA
>Ga0209188_1003499_pt1 | contig 10805 bp, 9 predicted proteins | sample C_130625_EF_Meta_FD_187307 | JGI IMG/M metagenome (GOLD analysis project Ga0209188, IMG submission 187307) | Freshwater microbial communities from Lake Croche, Canada to study carbon cycling - C_130625_EF_MetaG (SPAdes) (version 2) | ecosystem: Environmental > Aquatic > Freshwater > Lake | place...
AATTTTGAAAAATGAAAATACTTTTTGGAAAATTGTGATTTGTGACTGAAAGTAAAAATTAGCATCTGACTGCCAAAAAAATAATTTCAAAAGTGTGATTGTAAAATTTAAACTATTTATGGAAAGTATTTAGAAAGTTTTTTTCTGTTGACAATATATCAACAAATGTCAACAGAAAAACTTAAAAAAAACTTAGATAGATTTGTTTGTGAAAAGTGTGACTTTAAATGCTATATGAAATGTGATTGGGATAAACATATTATGAGACGTAAACATTTGGAGGATACCGATTTCAACGTTTTGTCAACAAAAAAACTTGAAAAAACTTACACATGTGATTGTGGAAAAATATACAAAGATCGTAGTGGATTATGGAAACATAAGAAAATATGCAAATATGAAAAAGAAGAAATTATTTCAAATCAAACTATAGAAACTAATCCTACAAAAGATGACACCATTATAGAAATTGTAAAACAAAATCATGAAATGAAAGAAATGTTTATGGAATTATTAAAAGAAAACAAAGAATTGAAAGAATTAATGATCGAACAAAATAAGCATACATTAACCATTGCGACCAAAGGAGGATCAAATATTACCAACAACACAACCAATAATACAAAATTCAATATGCAATTCTTTCTAAATGAAAAATGCAAAGATGCAATAAATCTCATGGATTTTGTCAATGATTTACAAATTAAGATGACCGATTTAGAAAACGTTGGTCGCCTTGGTTATTGTGAAGGAATTTCAAAGATATTTATCAATGGATTAAAAGAGTTGGATGTTTCCAAAAGACCAATTCATTGTAGTGATGTAAAACGCGAAGTGTTATACGTGAAAGATCAGGATACATGGGAAAAGGAAAATGAAGAAAACAAGAAAATCACAAATGCAATCAAACGTATAAGTCATAAAAATATTCAACAAATACCTAAATGGACAGAAGAGCATCCACATTGTAAAGATAGTGATTCCAAACAAAACGATCAATATTTGCAAATCCTTTGTGAATCCATGGGTTCCGCCGAGCCATCTAATGTTGAAAAAGTAATTCGAAATATAGCAAAAGAAGTCGTGATTGATAAAAATAAGTAAAAACAAGAAAAAAAGTAAAAAGTAAAAAAATAAAAAGTAAAAAATTAAAAATAAAATTGATTTTATAATAAACTATTTAAATTTATTATAGAAATTATAAAATAAAACACGATGACACAAATGGAAGATTATATCAGCATTTATTTTAAATTGGTAAGAAAAGGTCTAACAAAAACATATAGAGTAAATAGATTCTGGACAGTCAGTGAAATGTATGAACAATTGAAACCGCATATTGAGCAAGATTTTCGTATACCAGAAGCGCTAATCGAAATCGTAGAAACAGGACAGAATAACCCTGGAATATTCGCCGAAGATTCCTCAGCTCTCGACCCAAGGGACAACGCTGTATTATGTGCAAAATTTGGAAGTGAAATGAATGTTTCCTTTTATGTTCGTAATAAAACCCCGGTATTATCTGAATGTGATAATTGCTCTGAAATTATGCCTACCATGACTTATTTTGGTTGCATGCATGAATATTGTTATGATTGTATCAGTATTTATAGAACTAGCGTAAATGATATGTGTCCAGTTTGTAAGTGGTAAAAGAAAATAAAAATAGAAAAACAAACCAAAATAGAAAAAACAAAACAAAACCAAATGAAATTAAATATTTAATTTATTAAATATTTTTTCTTTGGATAATTCCCATACAAAATTCTCATTATCTTCAATCCCGCCACTTATTATCAAATAATACTCCGTCTCTATCATTGTCGTTATAAAAAAAAGTTTATGACAAATTGACTGATTTATAAGTGGGGTTTCAACAAAACGAATAGGATGTAAATCTTTATTTAAAATTACTACATAATGATTGTATTTAAACTCATAATTTATTTTTGTATGTATCATGTAAATGTATATTCCTTTTTCTTTTATATAAATTGGATTGGTAGAACCTCCTGTAGCAATCGGAATATCGCTTCCTATATAAGAGGTAAAATAAACCTCCTTATTAGGGACATTGTTGTTTAGAGGCCACGGAATATTAATATATTTACTAAATTGCAATTTTTCAAAATCATCGCATTTGTAAACGAGATAATTTGGGGTAGTAGAATAAATGAAATATAATTGATCATCTTTTTCGAAAAACAACCAATTTTTTTCCCAAATTTTTCTTTTTCCAGTGAAACTAACTCTATTGTATGCGGAATCAATCTTTACATCTCCTAGATATTTATAGTCAATATTTAACACCGCAACTTTTGTATTAAAATCGTCATCAATATAGGATGCACATATATAGATCGAATTGCGAAACGTAAAAAACCGATAATCTTCAAATTTAGACACCTTTTCAATGTTAGTTATACATTTTTCATTTTCAGAGAGAATATTAAATTCACTATCAAATTTTATTTCTAATAATGTTCTGCAATCACCAATTTTGTCCATGAATAAGGTTCTAGACGTATCTTTGTCTATCCGACTTATACCTAAAAACCTATTATTTTGTTGTAAAATGGTTACATTATGTGAAACGCCTAATGATGATTTATAAAGTTTTATTTTTTTGTTAGAACCATGTCTCCAATTACCTTCGAACATATGTATTATATAAACATCATCTGCTCCTATTACTGAAAATGGATTGGCGTAATTTTTATAAGAATTTGAATGACTTTGATTGGAACCAAATTTATTTATATTGTAGAGTATTGATTTATTTTTTGTTACACTTTGTTTTCGTAATGATAGTAAATTACAATCGGAAAAATAATGTATTGCATGTTTAGTCATTCTTCCAGGTCCTGTATTCATAATGATATTATTTGTGATGGGATTGGAACAAATGTCAATAATTACGTTTTTGAAAAAAACGTGTTTTGGGACAGCGGCAAAACTCCAATTACAAACAGAAATAACAGTATCCTCAATACAATATCCAATTTGGTCCATGCCGAATGACTTTGCAAAAGAGATATCTAAACATGCCTCAATTCCTAGTATTAAATCATGATGTTTGATCCATTCGTCTAATGGTTTATTACAATATGTATCGGAATCAACATATACCCCCCCCATCAAATATATTACACAATATCTCCATAAGTCAGCCTTTTCACCTCCATTTACCAATGTTAGATAATAAGCCAACACATTCACATTTAGTTCACTCATAAAGACCTCATTATTTTTTTCAATAAAAGATAACTGGTCATCATCGTTAAAGTAATGTAAACCCCAAAATTTATTTTTTTCGGTATATGATGATACCATATATGTGTTGATGCTTAAATGATCTGCTGCAGTATAATATATATTTCGTGGTATTATTTGATATACTATACCTTGTTGATATAATGAATAATAAGTAGGTATATTCAATGTTGTCATCTCATTATTTTTATTGTCGTATTCTGTGATGATATAATGATTATCATTATAACGAATGGTTTTTGTTGTCCAATCATGCATATATAATTTGAAACTGTAGTCTCCTTTTTTATTATCTCCTAATACATATTCATCTCCAATATCTACACCGCAAACTTTATTAATAGATTTACCCAATAATCCAGGACCGGCTATGTCCAAATAATAACAATTTGATTTTGTTTCAACGTTCCTTACAATTGCATCGATTTGTTCTTTCAAAAATGGATGTTTTGGCCTAGCAGCAATAAATGCATTATATACAAAAGATTTGGACATAGGGTCATCTCTTGAAGAAATAAATTCATCATTTACATCGATAATATCTCTCAATGATTTTAAACAGATCATATCGGAATCTACATAGACACCGCCTTTTTCATATAACATACAACATCTCCATAAATCTGCTTTAAATGCGCCAGCAATAAATGATAAATATGCATTTAATACTCTTTTATCAAAATATTTTTCTATAAATTCAATACAATCTTTATCTGAAAAATAGTAATGTTCATAATCTTGATTCAGATCTTTCCATGTTTGTATCGATTTATACATATTTTCCGGGATATCATAATTTTTGAATGTCTGATAGATTACGCGTGGTATTTTTTGCTGCGGTAGACAAACAGTTTTTATTGGGTCTATTTCATCTTCCACATCTATTAATAAAGTCATTCCCCAGCCATGATTTATATCATCGGTTCTTTTAATTTTTAATGTGGTATTATCTATTAGTTGAATTTCAAATGTATCAGAATATTTTTCAAATTTTCTAGGATAAAATTTGGGGTTTTTGAATGTTTGACTAACTGTTACTATCTTTACATTATCATTAGACGTTCCTACATTTATAACAGTCGTAATGGATTTTCGGTAACCGCTTTTTGTGTAATGCTCTAACATTACCATGTAATAATAAAATAAAAAATATATACAATATTTACACCTAACTTTATTTTTATATTTATCAACATTTTTATTTCTTTTTAAAATTCCTTACCAACTATTTCCTTATAATTATCCCATCTATTTACAAACTCATCTACTTTCTTATCAAACCCATACTCTCTCAATTTCTCTACAATTCTACCTTTTTTTTCTTCCTTATCCTCCCCTAACTCATCAATTATTTTTCCATAATTCTCTCTACACCACTTACTCTTTACACACCAATCACTTTTTCCAAACACTTCCATTCTTTTTCCAAAAATATCATTTTCATCAATACTCAATAATCTACCATCATTCAATACCAATATATTTCTTAATATATTATCACTACTTCTAAATAATCCATCAAATAATCTGATTTTCATCATGCTATACATCTTTTCCTCACTCTTCAACAAATCCTTATATTTTCCCAAATCTCCAATATTCTCATAATATTTCATCATACTATACACGCCTTCCTTCTCCTCTAATTCCCAATTCTCTTTCCAACTTCTAATACTTTTATCCCTCAACTTTAAACACTTATCACTTCTAATCATTCTCATCTTCAAATCCAATATATCAAACTCTTTCTTTACATCATCCACAAACATATAATCCCTTCCATTATTAAAACTCTTTCCCATCTCTTTCAATACATACAATTCATTATCCTTTCTCACAATCATACAACATTTTTTCAATCCACATACCCCTTCCACAATCACTTTTACTAATTCAAAACTATCAAAACTTATTAATTCTAATCCTTCCCTTTTCTCTACTTCTTTCACTTTTTTTACTTTACTTACAACTTTTACTTTTTCTACTTTACTTACAACTTCACTACTATCCATCTCATCTTTCTTTAAAATATAAAACTCTTTATATTTTAAACCATTCTCACCTAATAAACTCAAATCCTCATTTTCTACATATCCTCCCACTCTACCAAATTTACTTAACCCATATTTCCTATTCACATGAAAATCATTCACTACAAAATCCTCATCAATTACTATTCTTCCTCTACCAAATAAATACTCTACTATCTCCTCATTACTCATATTCATATCATCAACAAAATTTTCATTTACATTTTCATTTAATAAATTTTCATTCTTAATACAAATCAAACCAAACCATACACCAAACATATATCTTTCCTTCATATCCCTTTTATTAAACCTATCTAATACAAAATCAAATAATTTACTACTATTATTACTATTAACAAAACACATATCCTTCAAAATTTCAAAATACAAATACACCCCATCTTTTCTCCTATATCTTATACCCTCCTTTTCCAATCTCAACATCTTAATATACACATCAAACACTTTCTCACTCTTCTCCTCTATAAACATAATCAACCATTCTCCCAACATCAATAACTCATCACTATCACCATTCTTTTTATATTTCAAAACTTTATCCAACTCAATATCCCAATACTCATCCATACTCAATTCATTATACTTCCACCAATTATTCACATAACTCACCATTCTACTTCTTCTACATCCCTTTACTAAATCACAAATCATTTTCATGATTTCCACCTTTTTCAAAAATTCCGTCTCTTTATCTATTTTTTCAAACAAATACACACACTTATTAATCACATCAATTTCATCCACCACAATCTCTTCCATAATCAAAATTTTTATTCTATTTATAATATTACTTAACATCCCATTATTTTTCAATCCAAACACCATCATCTCCATTATACACCACTCAAACTTATCAAACATCTCTCTCCTATAATATTTACACACTCCACTCTTCAACACACTACTCTTATAACCCCAATAACTTTTATTATTAAACATCCCACAACTCATACTATCCACTCTAGTCTTTCTCACCTCACTCAACATACTCATTACTTTATCCATTTCCATTCTCTCTTAAATTTCAAATTAAAAATTTTGCTTTCTCTTATATAAATCATTCATAATCATTCATAATCGTGGAAAAATAAATCAATTTTTTTTATTTTTCCATGATTATGAATAGTCTACGGATTGCGAAATAATCGTTGGGTTTTTTGTAAGACGGACCAATGTTTGTGGATGTTTTTACCATGATGATGTTCCATATTACATCCATAGAACTGTATATAACTATCAACAATCATTAAACCACAATTATATTGTTGAAATTTTGGCAGACCGAGTTTAATTACGTCATTATTTTGTGTGGCAACAATATTTGCGATATTCTGTCTATATTCACTATTGTAATCTAGTAATTCAAAAAAAACAACGGGTGCTACAAACATGAAAAAATTATACGGCACATATTCTTGGGTGGCTTGTTCTAAATGTAAGTGATGCATTAAATTTTCAGTCATTTTTTGTATAGTATCATATGCTAATTTTGATTTGGGTTTAGATATTAGTGCACTGGTTTTCAAATCATAATTATGATAAGGCACTAATGTAGATACAAAATCAAACTGTTTACATTTATCAAATAATATTCGGATCCCATCATTGTGGATGAGCGTTGTATTTGAATCTAACCAAATACCACCTTCTTGATACAAAAATACCATCCGGATTATATCAGCCTTTAAAGCGGCAATAGTTGATAAATAAAATAAATTACATAACGTAGTAAATTCATTATAATATTTAATCAGGTCATCATCCCGTAACAAAATCACATTATATTCCGGATTTTTTGCCTTGTAATTATTTATGTTGTTAATAATTGCTTCTGGCACGTCTTTATCCCAATAAAAAAATATGTTTCGAGGTATTGACATATATTAATATGTATATATATATTATGATATAAAAATCCAACCAATGTAAAGACGGTCTAAATGATTTCTAGTTTTTTGCATGTCATAGTTATATGCCTTGTATATTTCTTTTACATGGTAAAATCTAGCAAAAAACCCGAAAAACATCACCAATAATAAAAAGACAGTAAGGCGAATGTTTTGAATATTAGACAGTAATTTTCCGAAGAAAATATAACTCACAATGTTTACAAAAGAAGCATACAAAATGGTATGAAATAATACGGACAATAGAATACCGGTAAAAATCTTTGCACTAAAGAGTGCAGAGAATGGCAACTTTGGATTGGTCGTTTGCAAATACAAATCAGTAAACATGATATATATTAACAAAATATAATATATATATGATATATATATACTATATATACTATGATTTTAGACAATTTATTATCTTATCAATTAAAGGTTTATATTTCCGTCATTTGTTCTGGATTATGGATTTATTTTCGAACCGCAAAATGTTATGTAATGATTCCTAGAATGCAAATACTACCTGTTTTATTTGTTATGATTTGGTCCTATTTGAATTATTATGATCCATTATTTTTACCAATAGGTTTATTTATCTTATGGGCTTATTCTGAGGTTTATACTAGATCAATTAACAATTTAACACAAAATAATTAAAGGTATACAATAGTTATACAATGATTTTGTCTATTTTATCACTGATCGATGAATCATTACTGATAGACAATGACTTTGAACGATTGTATAATATATAAGATGCAGAAATAATAAATAATAATAAGTCAGAAGATCCCCTTACTAACAATGGTGTATCTATTATAAGTTGGCTATATGTAATCCATAATGATGATGAAACAATATTTATAATACAAAATATCAATGAATAAAGATTGATGGATTTTTTTGTATATAATAAATACATAAAAACGAGTCTACCCAAAATAGAAATGGATGTAGCGGAATACGCTATAACTAAATCTTCATTCATATATTGTTAAATAAATATTAATATAATAAATGTGTTCAAATATCATATTAATTCTTACATAAATATAATATGATATTGTATTTGTATATTATCATTTTATCTATCATCATTTTATTTCTCATGTATATTAAATTGAAACATCGATTTTGTGCAGCGCAGCCCGTATTTCATTTTTACGATTTATATTACTATTTTTTCAATGCAGGAATCATTCGCCATGAATTGCCAAAAAAGAACAAATATACAAATTTTAAAAAGATAGAATTTAAAACGTTTACGGCATTGTCACAAAAACAAAAAAAACAATTTTTATTCCTCATTCAAAATCATTATCTAAAAAACAAAGACAATGTGTTTTATCCTGAATTGAATAATATTTCTCCATACTTCATGGGACATAGTCATCCTAGTTTTGTTTCGTTTTATTATGAACCAGTTTTGTTAGAAGATACAAAGACTCAAACATTTATCGATGATAAAAAACTAGTAGGGGTGATGACAAGTCGTCCATTACATGTAACGATTAATACAAATATAAATACCAATAGTAAAACATTTGAATTATATTATGTGGATTACTTGTGTGTAGATAAAGCATACCGTAAGAAAGATATTGCCTCTCAATTGATTCAAACACACGAATATAAACAATCACATAAAAATAAAAAAATAAGTGTTAGTTTATTCAAACGAGAAGGTGAACTAACAGGTATTGTTCCCATGTGTATATATAAAACCTATTGTTTTGACATGAGCAAATGGACAACTCCTTACCCAATACCAATACAAATATCATTGATTCATGGAGATATGCAAAATATATTTCATGTATGGAATTTTATCAAAGAACAAAGTCAACAAATTCAACAAACCAAACAAAGTAAATGGAAAATAGTTGTAATGCCAACGATTGCAAATATAATAGAACTGATAAAATCCTTTAATATTTTCATTGAAATATTAGTTATGGAACAAGAAATAGTCGCTGTTTATTTTTTTAGAAGAGTATGCACCTCTATTTCAAAAGGAAAAAATGTTATATCTTGTTTTGCATCTATAAAAGATGATTCTAAAATAACCAATGAATCATTTGTTCATGGTTTCAAGGTCGCTTTGTCATCTATTGTAAAAACAAATCCAGATTTTCATTATCTTTGTGTAGAAAATATAAGTGATAATTATTTTATTCTGAATGCTCTTTTGTTAAAGACCAAACCATACATTGTTACTCCAACAGCGTATTTTTTCTACAATTTTGCTTATCAAACATTTCCATCCAATACAGTCTTCATGCTAAATTAAATAATTAAATAATATATTAATTCAATGTTGATCCATATAAATCATCTATCAAATTATCAATATAAATATTTTCATTTACATTACAATATTCATTAAACAATGCCGTATTTGCAATAGATGTTTTTCGGTCACTAAATGTATTTATTTCACTGTAATTCTCTGGTAACAGACGCCGAATACTGTTTGTAAAATGAATATAATCGTTATTGTAGTAAATTTCTAATGATTTATTTCCTCTCTTTTTATTGATTTCATCAAAAGTAGGGAATAAATTTCCTAATCGATCAATATCAAGGTTGATATCATTTGACCAGTGAGATGAAAAAGGTGTAATATGTTCCAATGAATATGAACGTTGAATATACATATTTGGTATGTTGCGATTCCAATAACTGCATAATAATATTTTATCAATAAGATTCAATTTTCGACGTTTGTTTTTGCTTGTTTTATCTTTATAAGATATTTCTTTCTTTTGGTTATTTAATACGATCATAATGACTCCCTTGAATTTATCTGAATTAATATTTTTAAACACCATATCATGTTCATTATTTTTATACAATATAGTTTTGCATAAATTATCTATATATCCGCCGCCCGCCTGATATTCTATCATGTCATATGACTTGTAGGCACCTTTCTCTTCCTCGGAAATAGAAGTTAGGTATTTTGTATTGCTCAATAAATGATAGGTAATACATATTCTTATGTTTTTAATCAATGTATTTTTTGAATAAATATCTTTGCATGCAATAATGGTTGACAATAAAATATAGAGACTGTTTTTCTTTACTAGCGTATTCTTTCTTACGGATGTAGAATTAAAAAGGGATTCATCGATATTTTTTGGAAAAATTAAATCGTATGACTTATCTAATACATCACATGCATACAATATTTTTTGACAAAATTCATTTACATTAGCAGGCGTAAATGATTGAGCCTCAATTGTTTTGAACATAATTTTGTAGAGTTTAAATAGAAGTGATAATCCTTCGGATTCAAATTCTGGAATTACATAATACAATTTACTGCAATAATTTTGTAAACTAATAATAAAATCAAATGCATTTATTTTGAAATAATTCACATCTGTTATTTTGTATTGCTGTAATACTTCATCTGCCCCCCTTTTTTCGTAAAATTCATGAATTTCTGTCAATAACTGATGTTTCAATTCAGGATCCTCGATATGTATTTCCGTATTAAATAAAATAGCAGATAATAATTCATTTTCAGATAATGTATTGGCATATTTGTTTATTTCTTCAAAAATTTTGCAATAGATTTAAT
>Ga0209188_1003501_pt1 | contig 10792 bp, 6 predicted proteins | sample C_130625_EF_Meta_FD_187307 | JGI IMG/M metagenome (GOLD analysis project Ga0209188, IMG submission 187307) | Freshwater microbial communities from Lake Croche, Canada to study carbon cycling - C_130625_EF_MetaG (SPAdes) (version 2) | ecosystem: Environmental > Aquatic > Freshwater > Lake | place...
GGTAAAGGTATTTGATCCTTGGATTTGATCTACTCAATTGAGTTAATTAGTTGAGTTACTTGGGCATTACTGTTACTGCTACATCTAATGTGTGATCAGCTCCGCCATGAATCACTCCACGAATAGGGGAAACATCAGAATAGTCTCTGCCTTGAGCTAGGTGGACATAATCTTCACCTGGGGTGCCATAGCCCCAGCGATTATTGGTAGGATCCAGATCGCACCAGATGCCCTTACCCAGAATGCCGTTTTCATCAACACTCGGAACATAAACTGATACCCAAGCATGAGAGGCATCCCCACCAATCAGTCTGGCTTGCCCTGGCGGAGGGTTAGTCAGAATATAGCCGCTCATATATTTTGCGGGAATGCCAATACTCCGTAATGATGCAATCAAAATATGGGCAAAATCCTGACAAACGCCCTCACGTTTATTTAAGGCTTCTAGTGCTGGAGTGTTGATATCAGTACTTTTGCTGACATAGTGAAATTCGCTATAGATGCGCTTCATTAAATCAATAGCAGCATCCAATATAGGCCTACCCGCAGTAAAGTTGGATCTGGAAAATTCTGCAAACTCTGGTCTTAAGGTAATGAATGGTGAGGTAAACAGAAATTCTGAGGCCGCATCCCATTTGGTATTGGTGTGATAGCGAAAATATTCGCGAACCAGTTCCCAGGCTGCGGTTTCCTGAGGCTTTGGGCCATATTCTGTACTTTTAGTCTCCACTAGAGACTTAGCAGTAATGAGTAATTCACTATGCCTGTTTTGCAAGGAAAAGAAGGTGCAGATATTTCCATAGCTATCTTGATTTTCTTCATTCCAGGATGGTCTAGGATTTACTTGAATCTCCGTTTTTAGTACTTGCTGTGTCTCTAGGTTTGCTGGTTTAAGGTGGGCAAAATGCTGCGCAATCTCAACATTGGGATCATATGCGTAATGAGTGTCATGGGTAATTTCTAGCAACATTATATTTAACTCATCACATTTGAATGCTGTATTCGTTGGAGTGAATCAGATTGAAATAACGTGCACTAATTTCATCGGAGACATTCCAAGCGGACTGCGAACAATTGCTTAAACAATTTCTGAGGTCTGGGAAATTCCCAAGCCCATCGGCAGTAGATAGAGCATATAAGTCGTAATCCAAGAGATTAATAACGCTTCGGGTAAGCTCATCTGGATTATTGCGCTCAGTACCTGCAAGTTTGGATAGCCTAGCACGCAGCGCTTTGCTAACCCATGCGAGCGAGCGAGGATTCTCATCATCCATGACCAGCAAGCTAATTAAAGGGGCCATCTCGCGACTTTGTTGATGTTGTGCGTGAAAAGTGATGGTGCTATCAAATAAATGGAGTAGGGCGGTATAGCCAGAGCTGTCTATATTTGGATTGTTGAGTAAGCCTGAACTAATAGCTGTATCTAAGGCATTCGTTAGAAAAGCAAGTCTCTCGATGTACCTACCAATTGAAAGCAGCTGCCAGCCATCATCACGTGTCATGCGGTCGGTTTGAGCACCAGTAATTGCTGCTAAGCAACTACTTGCGCCATTGAGCGCATCGATAGCAAGTGAGGAAGAAAAATCCTGAAAGGTGCTGGCTTTGTGGCAATCTTCTTGAAATTGCTCAATACAATGATTGATAGTGCTCCATTGCTCTGTCGAGAGTCTTTCTCTGACATTGGAGGCTGTCCGCTTCATGGCATTGAGGTTAAAGCCTACGCTGGTGACATTATCACTGGCGTTGAGAGAGTTAATTAATGTACGCTCAAAGATGCGATGACGAATATCGCTCTGATCAAAGTTGCTTGGGACCCCTTCGGGCACAAGTCCGTAGTGATGACATAAATTTTCTAGCCACGACCACAATGATCGCGAGGGGGTATATTCGCTATTGATATTTTCAAGATACAGTTTTGCCAAACGTAGAATATTTTCACTACGCTCTGTGTAGCGTCCAAACCAATAGAGATTCTCAGCTGCACGACTGGTAACGAGGCGCTTGCGCATGACTTTTTCAGGAGCCTGAATGGGTTGTTGCATTTGCTGCTCTTGATTTTGCAAGTTCTGCTGACTTTGTACCCAAACATCCGCGCTACTACCGCCTCGTTGCATAGAAGCAATACCTGAATCGCTACCCGCAATACGGGCAAGTCCCCCAGGCAATACTTGCCAGCTATTGGGTCCATCGCTTAAGGCAAAGACCCGCAACATATAAGAATGGGGCTCTATTAAGGAAGCATCATTGATATTAAATGCATTCAACCAGGTTGGCATTTGTGCTAATGGAATATAGGTTTGCACTGTATGTTCATCTGGCTGGCGTGTAATACGCCCAACCCACTCATCTAGCTGAGCTTGGTTCAGATCGCAACCTAAAGCGGATTCATAATTTTGATGACCTGTGCCATTGGGGAAGGTTGGTTTAATAGCGCTATGACCTAAATTCGGAATGGCAGCCTCTAGCGCCGCGCGTTCACCACACCACCAGGTATCCATTGCTGGCAACTGCACTTTTTCGTTGATCAATCTCTCGCTAATCGCTGGCAGGAAACCCAACAATGCAGGTGATTCCAAGAAGGCTGAGCCAGGAGCATTTGCTAAAACCACGTTACCAGCACGTATTGCTTGCAACAGGCCAGGAATACCTAGCGTAGAGTCAGAGCGGAGTTCCAGCGGATCTAAGAACTCATCATCCAAACGTTTAATCAGTATGTTCACAGGCTCTAAGCCACGTACTGTTTTCAAAAAAACACGTTGATCACGCACTGTCAAGTCGCCACCCTCCACTAGGGTTAAGCCAAGGTAACGAGCGAGATAGGCGTGCTCAAAGTAAGTTTCGTTATAAGGTCCAGGAGTTAATAGCGCGATATGGGCATTAGCACCCGCCGGACTTTCTAACTTCAATGAATCGATGAGATCTCTGTAGGCATTGGCAAGCGGTGCAATTTGCATGAGCTCATATGCCTTCGGAAATTGCCGCGCAATCAGATTGCGATTTTCTAAAAGATAGCCAAGACCGGAGGGTGCTTGTGTACGTTGCGAGAGTACTGACCAAGAACCATCTGGCGCCCTTGCTAAATCAAATGCCATGATATGCAAGTGTTTACTGCTATTGAGTTTGACGCCATGCATGGCGCGTAAATAACCAGGATGCCCGTGAATTAAAGCTGGAGGAATAAGCCCTTCCTTCAATAAATTTTGCGGACCATACACGTCAGCCATGATGGCTTCTAGTAAACGTGCACGCTGCAAAATACCAGACTGAATTTCTTGCCAAGAATTTGGACTAATAATGAGTGGAAATAAATCGACCGACCATGGGCGCTGAGGACCAAACTCATCAGCATAGACGTTGTATGTAATACCATTATCCCGAATCTGTCTATTGAGTTCTTGAGTGCGCTGATCTAGGTCGCTTAAACCAGCAGGGCCAAGGGATTCAAAAAAAGTTTGCCATTGAGGCAGGAGAGACTCAGATTTTCCGCGTAACTCATCAAAATGCCCCTCTTTAGCTTGAGGGGACAAGCGGTTGATGTCGTCCACCAGAGAAGGGTTACTGGTAGCTTTCAAAGAATAGGCCTGCGAGTTATCCACAAACTATTGTCTCACCGCCGCATATCTAGCGTAAATGGAAATTCTCTGCTAGCTGGAAGGTCAATATTGGCTTGAACCCCGTCCATTGTTCCTGGTGTGTGGCCCATCCTAAAGAAGCGCGACAGACGACGACTTTCAGCCTCATAGGCATTGATAGGGAAGTTGTCATAGTTGCGACCTCCCGGATGTGCAACGTGATACTGGCACCCACCTACAGAGCGCTTCATCCAGGTGTCAACCATGTCAAATATCAATGGGACATGAACACCAATACTGGGGTGCAAACTAGATGGCGGATTCCATGCTTTATAGCGAATGCCTGCTACATACTCTCCAGCAACACCTGTTGGTTGTAGTGGCAAGGGCTCACCATTACAAGTGATGGTGTAGCGACTTTGATTTAATCCAGTGACCCGTAATTCAATACGCTCCAGCGACGAGTCTACATAGCGTGCGGTACCTCCCACAGCATTTTCCTCGCCCATGACATGCCAAGGCTCAAGCGCATTACGCAAAGTGATCTCGGTTCCCATAGTTTGTACTTGACCAATCAGTGGGAAGCGGAATTCTAGATGAGGAGCAAACCATTCTGGCTTAAAGTCGTAACCATGTCTTTGCATTTCTTCAATAACATTATCAAAGTCCATTTTGATAAACGTTGGCAAGAGGCAGCGATCATGTAGTTCTGTTCCCCAGCGCGTCATCGGCGCGCTATACGGCTCATCCCAGAAGCGGGCAATTAATGCGCGTATCAATAATTGCTGAACGATACTCATATGCGCATGTGGAGGCATTTCAAAAGCGCGTAATTCTAATAAGCCTAAACGACCAGTTTGACTATCTGGTGAATACATCTTATCAATGCAGAACTCGCTGCGATGGGTATTGCCAGTCACATCAATCAGAATATTGCGCAGCGTTCTATCGACTAGCCATGGCGGCATACTTTGACCAAACTTCTTGCGATTCTCCTGAATTTCTTTCAATGCAATTTCTAATTCATAGATTTGATCATTACGCGCTTCATCAACGCGAGGCGCCTGGCTGGTTGGGCCAATAAACATCCCGCTAAATAGATAGCTCAGGCTTGGATGGTTATGCCAATACAGAATCAGACTGGCTAAGAGCTCAGGTTTTCTTAGGAAGGGGCTATCAATCGGAGTAGCGCCACCCATTACAAAGTGGTTGCCACCGCCGGTACCAGTATGACGACCGTCAGCCATAAATTTCTCAGCAGACAGGCGAGACTCAAAAGCGGCTTGATATAGGAATTCAGTATGCTCTACCAACTCATTCCAGTTATGGGCTGGATGAATATTGACCTCTATCACACCTGGATCCGGCGTTACTTGTAATAGCTTTAAGCGCGGATCGCGTGGAGGAGGGTAGCCCTCTAAAACAATTTGGAACTGGAGTTCTTCGGCAGTAGCTTCAACTGCCTCCAATAGATTGAGATAATCCTCAAGGCGAGCGAGTGGTGGCATAAAGACATACAACACACCTGATTTACCACCGTGTTCATTCTCTGCCTTGGGCCCATTAGAACGCATCGGATCACGCGCTTCGATACACATGGCTGTTCTAGTTACCCAGGCAGCAGATTCTTGGCGTAGCGGATGTCTTACCTCTGACTGACTCCAAATCGTTTTGCCAGAGCTTGTAAATTCTTTGCGATTCGTTTGTTGTTGATGAACAATGGATGCCTGACTACTTAAAGGCGGTCTAGGAGCAAAGGGATCTTGCTCTATCAGGTATGGATATTCTGCTTTGCTTACCCATGGTAACGAGTCCAAAGGCAGGCGATAGCCCATAGGGGAGTCACCTGGCAAGAGGTATAGACGGTCTTCGCGATATAGCCAAGGACCCGTTTTCCACTGAGTATCAAAGTAATTTTGACCTTGATCAGCCTCAATAGGCAGAACATATCCCACTACAGAATCTAATTTCTGAGTAAAGACCCGCTTTAAGCGAGTGCGCTCCATCTCATCATCTAAGTTAGATTCGAACGGATCAACGTTGACCGGTAGTTTCGATTCGCGCCAAAGATAATAAAAAACATCCTCATAGGCTGGCTCGATAAATTGATCTGCCAGGCCTAGTTTTTTGGAGAGGGTATAGATAAATTTTTCAGCGTCCGTGCTGGTGTAGTGGGTTATTTTTTGTTCATCAGCAAATAATTTGGGGTTTTTCCAAATCGGCTGACCATCAGCTCTCCAGTAAATAGACAGAGCCCAACGGGGAAGTTGCTCTCCCGGATACCATTTACCTTGACCAAAATGTAGGAAACCACCATCACCATACTCTTGACGTAGCTTATCCACCAAGGTGATCGCATATGCGCGTTTAGTGGGCCCTAATGCATCCACATTCCACTCGCGTTCATCGCGTCCATTCACGGACACAAAAGTAGGTTCACCACCCATCGTTAACCGAACATCACCTGCATCTAATTTCCTATCTACTTGATGGCCTAGATCAATAATCTCTTGCCACTGTTCTTCGGTGTAAGGTTTGGTGACTCGCGGTGCTTCATAAATACGTGTCACTTCCATAGTGTGCTTAAATTCCACTTCGCACTCATCAACACCGCCCTCAATCGGCGCGGCACCAGAAGGCTCGGGGGTACAAGCTACTGGAATATGGCCTTCGCCAGCAAATAGACCGGAAGTGGGGTCTAAGCCAATCCAACCGGCACCAGACAAATATACTTCGCACCAGGCATGTAAATCCGTGAAATCTACTTCAGTACCACTCGGGCCATCAAGTGCTTTGACATCGGGCTTTAGCTGAATGAGATATCCAGATACAAAGCGGGATGCTAGTCCACAAAGGCGTAGAAGGTTAACCATTAACCATGCAGAATCACGGCAAGAACCACTTCGTAGTTTGAGCGTTTCTTCTGGGGTTTGCACTCCCGGCTCCATACGAATGGTGTAGTGAATATCTTTATGAACTTTTTGATTGATAGCAACCAAAAAATCAATAGTGCGGCGCTTACTGCGATCTATAGTTTTAAAGTATTTATTGATGCCATCATTGCGCTTTCTACCTAAATAAGGGCGCAATTCTTTTTTGAGATCAGAACTATAGGTAAAAGGGTATTCCTCGGCATCGGGCTCCAAAAAGAAATCGAACGGATTGTATACCGCCATCTCCGTTACAAGATCGACGGTGACTTTAAAGCGCGTGGTTTTCTCCGGAAAAACTAAACGCGCTTGATAGTTTGAGAATGGATCTTGTTGCCAATTAATGAAGTGACCCTCAGGCTCAATCTTTAATGAATAAGAAAGAATATGGCTACGGCAGTGTGGTGCTGGTCGCAGGCGAATCACTTGGGGGCCCAGTTTTACTGGACGGTCATATGTGTATTCGGTGATGTGGTGGAGGGCGGCGTGTATAGACATGACTTAAAGTCTATGAGTTGGGTGATTACGCACCGTATTGCGGCGCACAAGATGGGTGCGTAAAAGTGAAACATGCCCAAATTTGGGTAAAACCTGTCAAAAACTGGGCATTTCTTTATTCCGGACAGTTTCAAGGGGAATAACTTGTATATGTACCCAAGCAAACCACCCTGAGGATTAATGCCAAAAATTACTCCTCATGGCCATTACACGGTATTGGCTGGCGACCCTTGGAAAAGTTAGCCTTTCATCAGGAGGAAATATGGTTGTCTATATCACTCGAAATATTGTTGCCAGAATGCGTCGTAATGACGGCACTGATAAGGGCTACATGCCACTTAATCCTGGTAAGTATGAAGCCAATAAGACCAATGATGGCGCTTTGGAGATTCTTCAGGATGCAGGTGAGCCAGTCTATCTATTGCCATTTATCTGGTGGGAAAAGATGGAGCTAGGCGACATATTAATTGCTGCCTAAAACACAAACTCAGTAACTGACAAAGAGACCGTGCATTGAACTACCAATATATTAAAACTGAGCAGGCAGATTTAATCGCCACGATACGTTTTAATCACTATGAAAAGCGTAATGCATTAAGCGAGTGTTTAATCGAAGAAATGCATCATGCCTTGGAAGAGTTCGGCAAGCAGGACTTACGCGTATTAGTTTTGCGTGCTGATAAGAAAAATAAGGTTTGGTCTGCAGGGCATGATGTGATGGAGCTGCCTAGATCAGAACGTGACCCCTTGCCTGCAGATGACCCAGTGATGGTTTTGCTTCAATCCATTAGGGCCTTTAGAGCGCCGGTGATAGCGATGGTAGATGGTTCAGTATGGGGCGCGTCGACGGATTTAATTATGAGTTGTGACATTGCTATTGGCGATCATGACTCAACTTTTGCAATTACACCGGCAAAACTCGGTCTGCCTTATACAGCCAGTGGAATTCTGCACTTTATGTCTCGTATGCCTCTGAATGTTGTCAAGGAAATGTTTTTAACCGCTGATCCGATCGGCGCAGATCGCGCATTACAAATCGGGATTTTGAATCATCTGTATGTATCCGGTGAGCTGGAAGCCAAGACTTATCAAATGGCTAGAACGATTGCTTCACGTTCACCCCAGGCTAACTCAGTTCTGAAAGCCCAAGCGCAGATGCTTTCGGATGCTGCGGTGATGAACCCTGCAGTTTTTGAACACTTACAGTCATTACGCAAGAATGTTTATATGGGCAGTGACTACCGCGAAGGCATTACCGCTTTCTTAGAAAAGCGTGATCCAGTCTTTGGTCAAGCCAAGTGAAGCTAAGCTAATTCACTCTTAGCTAGGTTCAGAAAAGCATAAAATGGGGCTCCAATCTATGTGGGCGCTATGGGTATTCAGTTAAATTCAGAAGGAGTTTCAGCATCGCGGGTGTATTTGCCTGCAGATCAAACCCATCTGAATTTACTCAACTTTTTCATTACCCAATTTCCGCATATTCCTCAAGATGAGTGGGTCGATCGTTTTAAAGAAGGCCTTATCCTGGATCAAGAAGGTCACGCTCTAGCTGCAAGCGATCCCTATTTACCCAATGCTCACTTGTTGTATTTCAGGCGGCTTGCTCGGGAGCCCGAGATTCCTTTTGAAGAGCAGATTCTTTATCAGGACGAACATATTCTGGTGGCGGATAAACCCCATTTCTTACCGGTGACACCCAGCGGTCTTTATCTGCACCAAACGCTGCTGAATCGACTAAAGAAGAAGACGGGTATTCAAACCCTCAGCCCTATCCATCGCATAGATCGAGATACTGCAGGCTTGGTTATCTTCTCAATAAATCCCAATGAAAGAGCTCAATTCCAAAATTTGTTTAGAGATAGGGCGGTGAAGAAGGTCTATGAAGCTATCGCGCCATACTCACAAGCCCTAAGTCACAAGTTGCCCATGACTTATCAAAGCCGCCTAGAAGAATCTGAGCACTTTTTACAAATGCAAGAGGTGGCTGGTGAGCCCAATACGGATACCTTGATTGAGGTGATCCAAGTGAATAATTTATGGGCTAAATATCGCCTCACGCCAGGCAGCGGTAAAAAGCATCAACTACGTTGCCATCTCAATGCCTTGGGTATTCCTATCAAGCAGGACCAGATTTATCCTATCCTCACGCCTTATCAGGAATATGACTTAGATTTTTCAAGGCCATTGCAATTGCTGGCAAAAGAAATTGAATTCCAGGACCCCATTACTCGGGAATTCCGATCATTTAGCAGTCAGCAAGAATTATTTTTTTAATGTGGAAAAGCTGCTCGCTTGTGCTTTATGCCAGAATAATTCGAACACGCGCGGTAGATTTAAAGCTTCATGATCACCCTCGGTTTTTAACAAAAGACCGGCAGGCATCTCGGGCAATAAGAAAGATAAGAGATGCACTTCATTTTTATTGATGCGCCGCACGATATGGGATGCATCAATCTCTTTAGGGTGATGTAAGCCAGCTGCTTCAACCAATTCTTTTAATGTTTTGAGACTTTCATTATGAAAGTTAAATACGCGCTCAGCTTTGTTGGGGACAACTAAGGCTTTTTGGCGTTCAGGGTCTTGGGTGGTAACACCCGTTGGACAAAAACCGGTATTACATACCTGTGCCTGAATACAGCCTACTGCAAACATAAATCCACGAGCACTATTACACCAGTCTGCACCCAGCGCAAAGGCAACTGCCATATCAAAAGCGCTAATGATTTTTCCAGAGCAGCCAATTTTGATTTGATCACGCAGATTCACGCCCATTAAGGTGTTATGGACCATTCGTAAGCCATCTTGCAAAGGGGTACCAACGTGATTAGTAAACTCCACTGGTGAAGCGCCAGTGCCACCTTCTGAGCCGTCGACCACAATAAAGTCAGGGTAGATATTGGTTTCTAGTATTGCTTTAACGATGCCAAACCATTCCCAGGGATGGCCAATGCATAGTTTAAATCCAACTGGCTTGCCACCAGAGAGATCTCGTAATTGTTTTACAAAATGCATCATTTCTAGAGGGGTAGAAAACGCGCTATGAGATGCAGGAGATATACAGCTCTCACCAGCTTTTACACCTCTTGCAGCGGCAATCTCTGCCGTCACTTTTGGACCTGGCAAAATGCCGCCATGCCCAGGCTTCGCGCCTTGACTCAGCTTAATTTCTATCATCTTCACTTGAGTATCTAAGGCATTTTCTGCATACTTTTCTGCGTTAAAGGTGCCATCTTCATTACGGCAACCAAAGTAACCAGAGCCAATTTCCCAAATCAAATGACCGCCATGAACGCGATGGTAGTGTGAAATTGAACCTTCCCCAGTGTCATGCGCAAAGCCGCCTTTTTTGGCGCCTAGGTTCAGAGCTAAGATGGCATTAGCGCTTAGCGAGCCAAAGCTCATTGCAGAGATATTGAAAATACTGGCAGAGTACTTCTGTGTGCAGTCTTTGCCGCCGATCTCAATACGAAAATCATGGCTAGGTAGTTTGGTAGGCGCTAAGGATTGGTTAATCCATTGATAGCCCGGCGCCATAACGTCTTGAATCGTGCCGAAGGGAATTTCATCAGCAACTGCTTTAGAGCGTGAGTAGACCAGTGTTCGTTGCTCACGAGAGAAGGGTGTTTTGTCTGTGTCACCTTCAATAAAGTATTGCCGAATTTCAGGGCGAATAAACTCGAACAGAAAGCGCAAATGCCCCAGAATCGGGTAATTCCTCAAAATGGAATGTTTTCTTTGGAGGCGATCGTGGATTCCGACGGTAGTTAATGAGGCAAAGATCAAAAAGAACGC
>Ga0209188_1003505_pt1 | contig 10783 bp, 9 predicted proteins | sample C_130625_EF_Meta_FD_187307 | JGI IMG/M metagenome (GOLD analysis project Ga0209188, IMG submission 187307) | Freshwater microbial communities from Lake Croche, Canada to study carbon cycling - C_130625_EF_MetaG (SPAdes) (version 2) | ecosystem: Environmental > Aquatic > Freshwater > Lake | place...
AATCCACCAATAAATAAACCAATAATGACCAAGTGATTTGATAAGTCAAAACTCACATGGTGTCCTGCACTCTCTAAGGCATGGGTGTAATCAGCAAAGAGTACTAAGGAAGCTAAGCCAGCTGAGCCAATTGCATATCCTTTTGTCACCGCTTTGGTCGTGTTACCAACGGCATCTAATGGGTCTGTAATGTTTCTGACTGACTCTGGCATTTCGGCCATTTCTGCAATTCCACCAGCGTTATCCGTGATAGGACCGTAAGCATCTAAAGCCACCACAATACCAGCCATAGATAACATCGATGTCGCTGCAATCGCAATCCCATAGATGCCAGCTAATTCAAATGCTGCATAGATAGACATACAAACAAATAACACCGGCCATGCTGTAGATTTCATCGAAATACCTAAACCAGCAATAATGTTCGTGCCATGACCTTTAGTCGATGCTTCTGCCACATGCTGCACTGGTGCATAGTTGGTACCCGTGTAATATTCAGTAATCCAGACCAATGCGGCAGTTAAGACTAAACCAACTACAGTTGATCCAAATAAACGCATCTGACTACTACCAGGCATCCCTAAGACGTCGTCCGGAATTAATAATTTCGTCACGAAATAAAAACCAATTAAAGATAAAACACCAGCAATGATCAATCCTTTGTATAAGGCTGGCATTACATTTTTCATGCCCGGAGTCGCTTTTACAAAACTACAACCCACAATCGAAGCTAAGATCGATAAACCTCCAAGCACAAGTGGGTATGTAACAGCTATCGCGCCTGCTGATTTAATCATGAGTGCACCGAGTACCATTGTTGCAATCAGTGTGACTGCATAGGTTTCAAATAAGTCCGCGGCCATACCTGCGCAGTCGCCTACGTTATCACCTACGTTGTCAGCAATCACGGCAGGGTTACGTGGATCATCTTCTGGAATCCCCGCTTCAACTTTACCAACTAAATCCGCACCAACGTCTGCACCTTTGGTAAATATTCCGCCTCCCAAACGCGCAAAGATAGAAATAAGTGATGATCCAAATGCCAGCCCAATCAACGGGTGCAAAATTACACTCAGTTCTTTGCCTGCACCTTGACTATCAAGATACATATAAAAACCACCAACACCAAGTATCCCAAGGCCAACAACCAACATTCCGGTGATCGCACCACCTTTAAACGCAACGTTTAAGGCCTCGTTCATGCCAACGGTCGCTGCTTGAGCAGTCCTTACATTGGCCTTGACTGAAACATTCATGCCAATAAAGCCACAGGCACCAGATAATACCGCCCCAACCACAAAACCTGCAGCAGTAGTCCAGTCTAAAAATACCCCAATTAGACCACCAAGAATCGCACCAACGATCGCTATCGTTGTGTATTGTCTGGATAGATAAGCGGCTGCGCCTTGTTGAATTGCGCCAGCGATTTCTTGCATTCTGGCATTTCCGGCATCTTGAGAAAGAATCCAACTTCTTGTTACTAAACCATAAATAACTGCGACTACTCCACAAGCCATCGCAAAATATATTCCCGCCTGTATTGATATCATTTTTATAATCTCCTTTTTGTATCAACTAAACATCTTATGTGGGCACGTCTCCCTTTACAAGTAGTTACCTACCCTCCATAACCCTAGCTAGTAATTACCCTCATTATTTAGGTAAGATATTGAAATAATTGAATTTTTTTTATTTTTATTCAATATTACATGAGTATTTGTTAGAATTCAGGATTAATGCCCAACTAGATTGAATACAGATTATGAGTTTAGACAACGTTACTCCAGGAAAAAATTTACCCGAACATTTCAATGTCATTATTGAAATTCCGATGAATGCTGACCCGATCAAATATGAGGTTGATAAGGAATCTGGCGCTATCTTCGTTGATCGTTTTATGGGTACTGCCATGCACTATCCGTGTAACTATGGTTATGTGCCAAAAACGATTTCTGATGATGGCGATCCAGTCGATGTTTTAGTGATTACGCCTTTCCCATTGATTCCTGGTGTTGTTGTGTCTTGCCGTGCTATCGGGATTTTGCTCATGGAAGATGAGGCTGGTGGCGATGCCAAAATATTAGCGGTTCCTGAAAATAAAATCTTGTCCATTTATACGCATTGGCAAAAGCCTGAGGATATGAATCCTCTTCGATTAAATCAAATTAAGCACTTTTTTGAACATTACAAAGATCTCGAGCCTGGCAAATGGGTGAAAACCAGGGGCTGGGAGGGGCCGCAATCAGCGCATCAAGAAATCTTGCAAGGGATTGAACGTTATAATTTAGAACAATCCTCTAAAAGTGCCTAATTAAGATCTTGAACACAACTCCTCTCTCTGTAGCTCTTGCTCAAGGTAATTATTTTCTTGGTGATTTACAGGGTAATTGCGAAAAAATTCTTGAAGAAGCAAGCGTCGCCTATCACCGCGGCGCTGATCTTTTAATCACTCCCGAATTATCTTTAACAGGATACCCGCCTGAAGATCTTCTCTTTCGGGAAGCCTTTATTGCCTCTGTCGATGAACATTTAAACAAACTGTGTAAAGACTTGGCACAGTTTAAAGATTTGTTTGTAGTGGTTGGTCATCCGGCAAAATCTAATGAACTAGGCTCCAAAGCTCTCCATAATATGGCGTCCGTATTTTGTAATGGGCAATTAGTTACTTCGTATGCCAAACAGTTTTTGCCTAACTCAGAAGTGTTTGATGAGGTACGTTATTTTTCTCCAGGATCAAAGCCCTGCGTTTTTGAAGTTAAGGGTGTCAAAGTCGGCTTAATTATTTGCGAAGATGCCTGGCATGCAGGCCCAGCAACTGCGGCTAAAGCAGCGGGTGCCCAATTACTAATTATTCCAAATGCGTCTCCATTCCATATGGAGAAAACTCATTTACGTCATGACATTATCAAGCAACAAATCCATGAAATCCATGTTCCGGTGATTTACGTCAATCTCGTTGGCGGTCAAGATGAACTTGTTTTTGATGGTGCTTCGTTTGCTATGAACTCATCAGGTGATTTGGTTTATGAAGCTCCGCAATGGGTTGAGCTCCTGCACTACCTTGAATTTGTGGATGGCGAAATTGTAAAGAGTGATATCCACCCTTTAAAAAGTACTGAACAACAAGTCTACGACGCCCTTGTCTTAGGTGTTAAAGACTATATCAGCAAAAATGGCTTTCCTGGAGCTATTATCGGCTTGTCTGGTGGCGTAGATTCAGCATTGGTACTTGCTATTGCTGTGGACGCCCTCGGCCCAGATCGTGTTCGAGCTGTGATGATGCCCTCACGGTATACGGCTGATATTTCCTGGATAGATGCTAAAGAAATGGCCAATCGTCTAGGCGTGCAATATGATGAAATCCCTATTGCGCCGATGGTCGATGCATTTGAATCTAGCCTCAGTAAAGAATTCTCAGGTCTTGCTCCTGATGCTACAGAAGAAAATATTCAAGCGCGTACTCGCGGCACTTTGTTGATGGCCTTATCGAATAAATCAGGCAGAATTGTCTTAACGACTGGCAATAAAAGCGAAATGGCAGTTGGTTACTGCACCTTATATGGCGACATGGCTGGTGGCTTTGCAGTGATTAAAGATGTGGTTAAAACCCTGGTTTATCGCCTTTGTGAGTACCGCAACTCTGTATCTGAAGTCATACCTACAAGAATCATTACACGCCCCCCTTCCGCTGAGTTAAGACCCGACCAAAAAGACCAAGATAGTCTTCCGCCCTATGAAATTTTGGATGCTATTTTAGAGCACTATATGGAAAATGATGTGCCCATTCATACTCTGCTTCAATCTGGATTCGAGCAAGCGGATGTGGATAAAGTTACTCGCCTGATTAAAATAAATGAATACAAGCGTCGTCAATCTCCGATTGGGGTCCGTATTACTCGCAGGGCCTTCGGTCGGGATTGGCGCTATCCCATCACTTCGAAATTTCGTGCCTAAAAAATACCTCTTTATTTAAATTCTCAGTTATTATGTTTGTAAACAAAAGGGACAACTATGAAACTCGTTACCGCGATTATCAAACCATTTAAATTAGATGAAGTTAGAGAAGCTCTTTCTGAAATGGGTGTTACTGGACTCACCGTTACCGAGGTCAAAGGTTTTGGACGCCAAAAAGGTCATACTGAGATGTATCGTGGCGCAGAGTATGTAGTCGACTTTTTACCGAAAATCAAAATCGAACTCGTTGTCACAACTCCTGACTTGGAGCGTGTCATTGAAGCTATTATTAAAAGCGCTAAAACCGGAAAAATTGGTGATGGCAAGATTTTTGTCACTCCTATAGAGCAAACCATCCGCATTCGTACTGGTGAAACCAACGATAACGCTATTTAACTTGGGTGTTGCCACCCAAGTTTTTCTTCACTGAATTTCTTGACTGAATTAATGCGTTGTCTTGCGAGCGCTTGCTTTTGCTGCAGTCGGCCCACCTGTTGAAGTCTTCTTGGTTGCGGCGGCAGTTTTCTTGGCAAACTCATCGACTTGAACTTCAGCATTTTCAAGCGCGTGATCTACCATCTTACGTCCTTCTTTATACACTTTTGCCCCGGCGTCAGAGACATCTTTAATGAGCTTGGAAAGCTCTGATCCACCGACAGGTATTTTCTGGGAAGCTTGATCTAAATAGTCATGAAGCGCTGTTCTGGCTTTGTCTAAATATTTATCAGCCTCTTGCGCTGTCTCTTTATTGACTTGCTTTAAGATGCCTTTTACTTTGGCTTGATATGCCATCATGCGCTCTGTAGATTCCTCTGCAGCGCGCGTTTGAATGTCTTTTAATTTAGCAAAATCACTTTGTGCTGAGAGCGTGGCAAGGTGCAATGCATGCTCTATATTGGCTTTAAGTTCCTCTGCATGATGCTCGCTTAGTTGTTTAGCTGCATCCATGAGTTTATGGGAAATAGAAAATAACTCTTTTGCTTTATCGGTACTCCAAGCGTTGAAATCGTTCTGACTCATAACTTTTCTCCTTAAATTAAACATCAATTGGAAAGACAAATTAAACAGATTCTTGCTGATTCTTCTATATTATCCCTCAGCAGTGCGACAATACAATATATTAAATTATGTTACATGCCGATACCCCCTCCAAACGTCGCATAGGTATTCTTCTAGGTTCTTTCGTGACTATTGCCTTTTCCATTCTGGATACGGCAGGAAAGTGGCTATCCACACATACCCCTCTTGTTGAAATTGTCTGGCTAAGGTTCGCTATTGCTGCAGTGATCGCTTTAATCGTCGTTATTCCAAAAACTTCATTAAAGAGCTTTACTCAGGAAAATGTCAAGATTCAATGTCTTCGGGCAGTCATGATGACCGCTATGACTTTTCTGAATTTTGCGGGTCTAAAGTATCTGCAACTCGCCCAAGCGAATGCCATCTTATTTTCTTCGCCAATTATCATCGCTCTGATTAGTTCGATTTTTTTGAAGGAGAAACTTAGCCTCAATATTTGGATTGCGATTTTAGGTGGTTTTTTTGGGGTGCTTGTGATTCTTGATCCATTCGGCACGAGTTTTCATCCTGCGATGTTTTTTATCCTTGGACATGCAACTATTTACGCCCTATTTAATATCCTCACCCGAAAAATGGCGGCTAGCTCAAGTCCTGATGTCACCATCATGTATTCAACACTTTTGCCGGCCATCTTTTTATTACCTTTTGTGATTCCCCAGTGGCAAACCCCCACCGAAACAATTGATTACGTAGTATTTTTCTTTGTTGGTCTGTTTGGATTTTTAGGCCACTATTTGCTAGCCATTGCTTATCGGTTTGCTAAACCGACAACGATCTCTCCATTCTTTTACCAACAAATTTTGTATATGATCTTTTTAGGTTGGCTGATTTTTGATCAAATACCGCAGATCAATGTCATGTTTGGCGCCGTTATCGTTGTGGCATGTGGTTTATATTTATTATTTATGGAAAACTCTCGAGATAAATGAACAATCAAACTAAAGTCGCCTTAGTGACCGGTGCAGGCACTGGTATTGGTAAAGCTTGTGCACTCGCTCTTTTAGAAAATGGCTACCGTGTCGTTTTAGTCGGTCGTCGTCTTGAATTACTTGAGCAAGTGATTGCGCAAAGTAAGGCATCATCTGACGTAGCACTGGCCTGCCAAACCGATATCAGCAATGAGGAACAAGTTGATCACTTGTTTAAAAAAGTCAAAGAACAGTTCGGCAGGCTCGATGTATTGTTTAACAATGCTGGTCGCGGTACTCCCATGATGCCTTTTGATGAAATCCCTTTTAAAATGTGGGAAGCTACTGTGGGCACGAATCTGACGGGGACATTTTTATGCTCGCAAAAGGCCTTTAAAATGATGCGCGAACAAAGTCCTCAAGGTGGTCGCATCATCAATAATGGCTCTATTTCAGCGCATGCGCCAAGACCCTTCTCTGCTCCCTATACAAGTACGAAGCACGCCATTACTGGGCTGACTAAATCAATTGCGCTTGATGGCAGACCATTCAATATCGCCTGTAGTCAAATTGATATTGGTAATGCCGCTACCGAAATGAGTGAACCTATGGCCAAAGGTATCCTTCAAGCCAATGGACAGATTGCTGCCGAAGATCGTATGCCTGTCGAAGAGGTTGCTCGCGCTGTAGTCCATATGAGTAATTTACCTCTGAGTAGTAATATTTTATTTATGACCATTATGGCAACCAATATGCCGCTGGTCGGGCGTGGTTGATGTCTCTGGTGAAAAAATGGGTGCGTCATCAATTTCATGGATAATAGAACTTATTAGTTAATGAAGTTCTAAAGGAATAAAAAATGAATGAATGGCATAGCGAATCTAAAGAAGTTATCAACAAAAAAATGATTACCTTAATCGTCATGCTTGCCGTTGCTACTTGCCTTGCAATTTTATTTGCACTCGCAGCAGCTCATATCGGCTACGTTTTTGGCTAAGTCTTATTAATTTGACTTACTAATAGTAGCTTACTGATGGTGTCTTGACTGCCACCATTTAATTACTTTTCCGGCCAAATACAAAGCTAGTGGTCGGTACACAATAATCGATAGCACCGCAATCGGATAAGCAATCGGCCATAGCTGTAGCCACTTATCAATAAATGCTGGTGTGAACCCAATCAAGTAAATACTGATGCAAAATGTCAATGTCATTGACATAAAAAAACCCATGAAAATTGCAAACATGCACGCGGCGAATGAAAACATGGGTCAGTATCCCTTGAATTGAACTAATGGGATTATCCACGATTACAGGCAATGACTGTTGATGAGCTCTGCTTGTGCCTGAATTCCGGGAAAAAGTTTCCTCTTTTGGTCAATGATCTCCTGCAAATATTGACAATGTACTTCTATATTGGGCTGCTCAAACACTGGTGCTAATCCAGTCTCGAAACGCATCTCTGCTGAGGTAAAACTTTGCTGTCCTTGGTAAATAAAATGCATCTCAGGTAATCTCACCAAAGAACAGGTCGGCTCTCCTTCATTTCCTCTCATCATGACAACATTTGCCTGCTCTTGCTGAAAAAATGTCTCTAATAGCTGCGGATACTCTGGATGTGTGTAATTGGAGATTTGCCAGGCACTATCCAAACAAGGATTTAATAGCTTAGCAAGCACATGTCCGGAATTTCTTAAACCGAGTTGCTCTCTGATCTGAAGTACCTCATGTAGTCCCGGATGAATCGTTTGTAATGGCACAAAAATCGGTAATTGCGCTTTTAAGCATTGCTCCCACTGGTCATAATGTTGCAATATGGGCCATCCCATAGCATCAAAAATTTCAAATGTAGTAACTCTTTGATCAAAGTGCTTTACACCTTGCACTATCACTAAAAATCCTAATTGATTGAGGGCGTAAGCTAACATTGGTGTTAAATTGACTTGCTTACGTGAGCCGTTGTAAGAGGGTAAGACGATTGTTCTACGCCCAGTATTATCGAGCCTATTGAGCTGCATCTTAATAGCGCTCATAAACCCAAGTAATTCTTCTGCTGACTCTCCTTTCATGCGCATCGCAATACAAAATGCGCCTAACTCTAAGGGAGATACTTGTTGATTTAAAACTTGACTGAAAAGCAACTGCGCATCTTTCAGACAAAGGTCTGATGATCCTTTCACGCCACGGCCAATTTGGCGAATGTAAGAGCTAATGCTCATCCAATCATTCCACTACTACCAATTGTTTCTTGTAAATGGTTTTGTATCATCTTTTTAACTTCAGGTTTGCAGGATCCGCAGTTGCTAGCGCATTGTGTTTGTTGTTGTAAATAATTGAAGCAAAGTTCTACATCATCGATTTTTGACTCTTGAAGCAATTTTTCAATTTTATCTACAGGAACATTAAAACAATTACAAACCACAGGGCTTGAGGCCTTTATAGGCATCGGCGCTTTTTTCGTGGGGGCAAGTATCATTCTACCCAAAGAACCTGGATGAATAGCCTGATCCATCATCGCCCTTAACCAAGGCATGCTAACTATGTGCTCTTTGGTGCCTGCTAGTATCACTGACTTGATATAAGGGTCCACTCTAATCATGCGAAGAACCCCGAGTCGCCGATCCTGATATCCCATTACATCTATATTTCGCTGACCTAATTGAAAAATCTGCGTAATCTGGTCAATCACACTCAGTAATTGTTCATCCTTTGTGATGAATGGGTTTTCAAAATGTGATGCTTTAAAAAATATACCTACCTCATCTTGATCTTGCTCTCTACCAAATAAGCTGGCATAGGCGCTACCAAATTTTGCATATTGCTGCTTTAAACCCTCAAAGGCTACAGATACTTTTTCTTTCGGGAATAATCCAAAGGCAATCAATGTCCAAGGTAATTCAGCTTTTAATACTTTAACTGCCGCATACTTGAGTTCAGGTTGTTCTGATACCGGATCAAAGAGAGGAGATGTGAGTCCGTTGACGCCCCGCCCCAACTTCTTTCCTGCATTACCAGATATAAACTCTGACCCCCAGTGCATAGGAATAAAAACATGGGAAGAAGCGATGTCTTCAGATATTTTTACAGGGAATATTTCACTCCCCTGTTGACTGGTAATATGCGCTAAGTCATCATTATCAAGCTGCAAACGATGCGCGTCTTTTGCAGAGATTTCCATATAGGGTTGTGGCACATGTGCAAATAATGTTCCAAGTAAACCCGTTCTACTCATCCCATGCCATTGATCTCTTAATCTACCTGTATTTAAAACAAAGGGGTATCTGGCTGAAACTGGTTTTGCTGTCTGCACATAAGGTGTAGCCATTAACTGGGCTTTACCAGATGGCGTTGGAAATTTTCCGTCCAGATATAAACGTTGTAATCCGTGATTGGCGCCCATTGGCATCGGCCATTGCTGAGGGCCACATTCTTCTAGGATTGCGTAGGACAATCCTGTGATATCAAGGTCTCTACCCTTTGTAGAGTCTCGATGTTCATTCCATATATCTTCCACCCTTTCGTAGGGAAATAAGGTATCAACTCCTGCTTGGCGCTGAGACGGCAACTTTTTTTCAAGGAGCTTTGCAACACCTAGTGCTATCTCCCAATCATGTTTGGACTTACCAAATGGTTCTATTGCTGGTCTTACTAATGAAATTCTTCGCTCAGAGTTGGTGACGGTACCAATTTTTTCTGCCCATGTTGTTGCTGGTAATACAAGATCAGCATATTTGCATGTTGCTGTGTTGTTAAACGCTTCTTGGACAACAACAAATTCTGCGTCTTGCAAAGCCTCGTGGACGCGCTGTTGGTCTGGCATCGATTGTGCTGGGTTGGTACACACAATCCAAATTGCCTTGAGTTTTTTTGTATGCAAGGCCTCAAACATCGGGATTGCTGTCAGTCCTGGCTGATCTGGTACTTTTGCAATTTTCCAAAAGTTAGCTACGTCTGCTCGGTCCTGTGGATTTTTTAAATTTCGGTGTGCTGACAAAAGGTTGGCTAAACCACCCACTTCTCTACCACCCATCGCATTTGGTTGCCCTGTTAATGAGAATGGTCCAGCACCGACCTTACCAATTTGACCAGTCACCAAATGTAAATTGATGAGTGTGGCATTTTTCGCTGTCCCTGAGGAGGATTGATTTAAGCCCTGACAGTAAAGTGATAAGGTCGCAGGTGATCTAGCAAACCATTCACTCGCTTGGTATAAGTCCTTCTCTGTAATACCGCAAAGTTGCGATACCACTTTGGGCGTATATTCTCGAACTACATCTTTTAATACGTCAAACCCTTCGGTAGAATTTTTAATATACGTATCGTCTAACCACTTTTCCCAAAGCATAATATGTAGCATACCGTGATGAAGTGCGACGTCGGTGCCAGGCAATATTTGTAAATATAAATCAGCTTCTTTAGCAGTAGTCGTTTTCCGAGGGTCAACTACAATCACTTTAAGATCAGGATTTTTACTTCTGGCTTGCTCGATACGACGATATAAAATTGGATGAGCATAGGCAGTATTGGATCCTGTAATAAAGATGACTTTAGCATCATCTAAATCCTCATAACAACAGGGTGGTGCATCCATGCCCAAAGTCTGCTTATAACCCGCCACAGCACTCGACATACATAGCCGTGAATTGGTATCAATATTATTGGTGCCAATAAGTCCCTTGGCAATCTTATTAAAGATATAGTAGTCTTCAGTGAGTATTTGTCCGGAAACGTAGATTCCTACTGAATCTGGCCCATATTGAGTAATTGTTTTTGCAAATACTTCTGCAACCATTTCAAAAGCATCATCCCAATTGATTTCTTTACCAGTGGTATTTAAGTCAGCAT
>Ga0209188_1003509_pt1 | contig 10769 bp, 10 predicted proteins | sample C_130625_EF_Meta_FD_187307 | JGI IMG/M metagenome (GOLD analysis project Ga0209188, IMG submission 187307) | Freshwater microbial communities from Lake Croche, Canada to study carbon cycling - C_130625_EF_MetaG (SPAdes) (version 2) | ecosystem: Environmental > Aquatic > Freshwater > Lake...
TCGACCGGGCCGAGAAAAAAAGCATGCCGATGGGCACGATTGAACGCATGGCTTTTTATGAGCGCGCGAAGAAATCCTATTGCGTCATTCAAACGGGCGAGACGCGATTTTATGGCTGCTTCATTCTGAAGAAGGGTGTCATTCCGCCGAAGCGTGGGTGACGTTTTCTACATACTCGCCACGCTCTGCGTCAGCGCATCAAGCCTGACAAATCGTACATCCTGATCGAGCAGTGCGCGGACGCCTGCGATGACGCCCGCTCCGCTTGGGCGATTGGGTTGGTTGGTGTGGGCGATGATAACATCCCCGTCTTTGGCTTGCCGCATCCGATACATCACCGCCTCGGCGGGCAGCGAAGCGCCCATATCGGCATTCAGCGAATAGCCCGCGATGGAAAAGCCCATGCCTTCAATTGCAGGCACGGCGGCGGGACTATAAAGCGCGGTAGCACCGCGATACCAAACAGGTTTTGCGCCTGTTGCCGCCATGATGGCTTCTTCGCCACGGCCGACTTCGTCGCGGATCGATTGCAGATCACCGGCGACCCGCAAACCAAAAATCCGGCGCTCCCCCAATATAGCAGGCACGTGATGCGCCCCATGATTTCCGAAGGCAAAGAGATCGGGATGGGCCAATAGGGCTGCAAGTCCTGCGGGGTTGGAATGCATCCATGCGCCCGTCACAAAGAGGGTTGCAGGCACCCGCCATTCCACCAAGGCAGCAATGATTTTAGCGTCGAACCCACCGGGGCAGGCATCGAGCGTAAGCGCCACGGTACGTCGACCATCTTGCGGAGTTTTCAGCGTGAGCCGAGGTTCAAGCAAGCCCTCATTGGCTGATGCTTCCCCACCCCAAGACGCGGCGAAGCCTCCGACAGCGGTTGCAGCTATTCCGGCCACGAACTGACGCCGCGAAAAAGGCGTCATGCAGCAGTCGCAAACGGGGGCTGAGCCATATCTTTCGCCAAATCGATGATCAGATGGATTGGCCATTCGCGTGAGCTTCGCCTTCAAAAGCCGGTTCGGGGCGTAATGGAGGGAGGCCTATCGCTAAAATTAGAATAATTCGTGAATAAACCGGGGCGTTTTGATGGTAGTTGTCATTTTACCGATACATTTTACGGGTTATTTTATTCTCAAACCGACTCTGCAAACCGCATAAATGGCGTATTGAGATAGCCAGTCCTCTAAAATCTGCTACAAAGGATTCATTCAACATTCGGCGATCTGATCAAATGAATGCACGGAGTGTATCAACACCTGGTAAGATGATTGGCGCCTTGATTGCCTTTCAATGTTTTATCTTGGTGATCATTCCCTATGCTTTTAGCGGCGCACCGCCGCTTGATGTTGTTGAAGGTTTGGTGTGGGCGCCCCATTGGCTGATCGGAACCTATAAGCATCCGCCGCTGCCCGCATGGCTCATAGAGATCTCGGTTCTCCTCACCCATAATGTGATTTTAGGCCCATACCTTGTTGGGCAACTTTGCGTTGCCTTGACCTATTGGTTGATCTACCAGCTTGGCCGTTTGCTGATGGACTCGATAAGGGCTGCAGCCGGTACGATCTTAATGGCGGGCGCCTATTATTTTACGGTGCCGACGCTCGAGTTTAACCACAATGTCATTCAACTTCCGCTATGGTCTGCGGGTATAGTGCTCTACGCCCACTTAAGACAAAAGCCACACTCCTGGTTGCTCTGGTTAGGGCTTGGTACGTTGGGCGGGTTTGGTCTTTACGGCAAATACACTTTCGCAATTCTCTTGGTGGTTCTCTTTTCGCTTTCGCTTTTTGAAAAGCAAACCCGTGCGATGTTTAAAACTGCGAAGCCCTATGTGAGCATGGCACTCGCAATCGCCGTCTTTTCGCCGCATCTCATTTGGCTCATTCAGCATGATTTTGAGCCTTTTGCTTACGCGCTTGAACGGAGCTCAAATGGGCCAACTTCTGCACCACTTGTTTTTGTAGCGGCGCAAGTGGCGGATCATTTACCGATGATCGTCATTCTGGCCATTGTGGGTATTCGCGGCCTGCTGAAGGCCGAACAGCTTCCGAAAATGCGCGATGATTTAATATTTTTACGCATCATCACTTTCAGTCCCATCCTTCTCGTGTTCACGCTTTTTATGCTGAGCGGATCATCGGCCAAAGACATGTGGGCGATGCCGATGTTTAATCCGCTCGGCCTTTGGATTGTGATGGAATTAGGCGGGAAATGGTCTTTGCCACAGCTTAACCGCGCGATGGTGACGGCACTCGCCTTGATCTTTTTCGTTGGCGTGGGCTTTATCGTTCAGGCCATTCACCCTTATGCCGATAGGCCTTTACGCAGCTATTGGCCGATGCTTGAAATCTCCAACACGGTCGATCGATTGTGGAAAGAGCGAACTGATCAACCGCTCGCCATTATTGGCGGCACACCCTTTGTTGCAGGCCTTGCGGCCATTGGACAAAAGGCAAGGCCCGATGTGATGATTGGCGTCGATTTAAGCCACTCACCTTGGCTGAGTGATCAGGATGTCAAAAAACGCGGCATCGCTTTTATCTTCGATCACGATGAAGCTGTGCCCGCACTATGCGGCACGGCCGCGTTTAAGACGACGATAACGCTGCCTGATCCATTAATCCCGCAGCTAACGGCTATTATGTGCCCGCCTTAACATGCGTGACTGCTTCAGGATCTAACCCTTGGCTTAATCGGCGTGACGGTATCAAGCCCTAGCACTGATTCAAGATGATAGGCTGATGTTAAAAGTGATGCATCACCATTGGAGGGTGCAATCATTTGCAAGCCGACAGGCAATCCCGATTGCGTAAAGCCGCAAGGCAATGACAAAGCGGGGCAGCCCGCCATGGTTGCAACGCCCACAATCAAAAGCCAATCCACATAGGTTTTGAACGTAACGCCATTGCACTGTTTGAGATAACGCTCACCGACCGGGAATGGCGGTGTAATGGTGGCAGGACATAACAAGCAGTCATAGGTTTGGAAGAAACTGGCGACGCGTTCCATCAAAGCGGTGCGCTCGCTTTCGGCTTTGGCAATATCGGCAACACTCAGGGCTAAACCTTTTTCAATGTTCCAGATGACTTCCGGTTTTAATTGATCGCGATGATCGCCCAGCAATCCCGCCATGCCGATGGCAAATCCTTCGGCACGGATCGTTTGAAAAATCTCGTACGCGTCATGCACATCGGGATGCGCTTCTTCAACAACAACGCCTTCTTTGGCCCATTGCTCGGCAGCTTTACGGGTAATCGCCACCACTTCAGGATCAACCGGCGTGATGCCGCCTAAATCGGGCGAATAGGCCACGCGCTTTGGCTTTTTGCCGTTGCGGGTGGAGGTGAGAAACGGGATCGCAGGCCTTGGTTTCGAAATCGGATCGCGCGGATCATCGCCGCTCATTGCATCCAAAAAGAGAGCCAAATCTTCGACATTCCGGGCCATCGGACCTTCAACACCAAGGCTTGAATCAAGCCGACCACCACGGGTATAGGCAACTCGCCCGGGCGTCGGGCGAAGACCCACAATATTATTGAAGCTCGCGGGATTGCGCAGGCTGCCGCCCATATCCGAGCCTTGCGCCAGCCATGCCATGCCGGTGGCGAGTGCCACCGCTGCACCGCCTGACGAGCCTGCTGCCGACATACGCGTATCGTAAGGGTTAAGTGTCGCGCCGAAGACTTCGTTGAACGTGTTGGCGCCTGCGCCAAATTCCGGTGTGTTGGACTTGGCATAGACAATACCGCCCTCGGCCTCGATATGCTCGACCATCACATCGGAAGCATCCGGAATAAGATCAGCAAAGATGGGCGAGCCTTGGGTAGAGCGCACGCCTGCGACATTCGACAAATCTTTGATGGCCACGGGCATGCCCTGCAACAAGCCACGTTCATTGGCGGGTTTTGCCATCAGGCGTTTGGCGTGGTCCCGCGCGCGATCAAAGCAAAGGGTCGGCAACGCGTTGACCTGAGGATCGACCTCGGCAATGCGGGGCTCTAGCGCATCCAGCAAATCGAGCGGGGTAATCTCGCCCTTCTTCAGGCGGTTGACGAGTGAAACTGCCGAAGAGTGGATTAAGTCATCGCTCGTCATAGTGAACCCTTTTTGCTGTTTGGCCGTATCTTCGTCATCATTCTGCATAGAGTGCGATGTAGCAAGCTTCTCGTCTAGAAGTCTGTCTGCGACATAATGGATAGAAAGCGATTCCCCTGTGGGAGAAAATCATCTATCCACCCTTATCGACGTGAGTAAAACCTGTGAAATCGATTCTTCTGATCCGGCACGGCCAATCCACTTTCAACGCGCATTACGAAAAGACAGGGCAGGACCCTGGCCATTTCGATGCGCGACTGACCGAGCTTGGCGAGAAACAAGCGGCAGCTACGCGGCAAATTCTGGCGGATGAGCATGTCGATCTCGTGATTACCTCGCCTTTGACGCGCGCCATTCAGACGGGCCTGGGCATTTTTGGTAGCCGTAGCCTGCCCTTTTATATCACCTGCCGCCATCGCGAGCGGTTGGAAAGCACCTGCGATGTCGGCCGTTCGCCCGCCGAATTAAAAGCGGATTTTCCGGCGCTTGAGTTTGACCATCTCGACGATGTGTGGTGGCACAACGAGCCCGGTTCAAAAGCACCTTTTGTTACCGAGCCGCTCTCCGTGTTTGAAAAGCGGGTTAGCGCCTTCCGCGGTTGGTTGACTGAACACCCGACGACCAAGGTCGCGGTGATTGGGCACGGCACGTTTTTCCATGCGCTGACGGGCCATTGGATGCAGAATTGCGAAGTTCAACGCTGGCAACCTACCTAATTGACGCACAGCACTTTAATCAGCCATTGATCCGCCATTGGCTGATCCTGACGCACGCCCCTATCCTTTATTGAAAGTTACCATGTCGCAAACTCAACTGCCTTCGAAAACCATTTGGACCATTTTGACAGGCACCATGATCGCCATGTTTTTGGGCGCACTGGACCAGACGATTATTGCGGCCGCGCTGCCAACCATGGCGCGGGAGCTTGGCGATTTTAATTCGATCTCATGGGTGGCGAGTCTTTATCTCTTAGCCACAACAGCGGTAACGCCGCTTTATGGCAAGATCAGCGATATCCATGGCCGTCGCGTGACGATGCTAGCGGCGATTGTGATTTTCGTGATCGGTTCGATCGCCTGCGCTTTGGCACCCACAATGTTGGCGCTTATTCTGGCGCGCGGGTTGCAGGGCCTTGGGGGCGGCGGTTTGATCTCGCTGTCTCAAACCATCATTGCCGATATTGTCGCGCCGAAAGAACGCGGCAAATATCAGATCTTTTTTGCGAGCGTCTATCTCTTGGCAAGTTTGATGGGGCCGATGCTCGGCGGTTTTCTGACCGAGCATTTGCATTGGTCTTTGATCTTCTGGATCAATTTGCCGATTGGCCTTGTGGCATGGGCGATGACGACGAATACGCTGAAGCTTTTACCCATCCATCATCGGCCGCATAAGCTTGATATACCGGGTGCGGTGTTGATCGTGCTTGCAACGGTGAGTTTGATGTTGGCGCTTGATCAAGGCGGAAGCCGCGCGGCGTGGCTGTCACCAACCATCCTGAGCATGCTCGGCGCTTCGCTTGTGTTGTGGGTCTTGTTCGTCATGCGTATTCGCGCGGCCGAAGAGCCATTGATCCCGATTGAAATTCTGGCCAATCCGGTTGTTGCGAGTGCGACGACAGCGGCGCTTTTCAGCATGGGCACCTATGTGGCGACAACGATTTTCATGCCCGTTTATTTTGAAACAGCACGCCAAATGAGTGCGGCGGATTCAGGGCTTGCTCTTATTCCGTTTATGGTTGGCACGGTTGTCGGAGCCACTATGGCCGGGCAGACAATGGGCCGCATCACGCATTATAAGCGTCTGCCGCTGGGCGGAACTTTCGTTGCGGCGATTGCAGCACTTTGCATCGCTTTCTTTCAAAACCGAATGTCGATTGTCGAGTTGGAAGCGTTATTCACCGTCATCGCCATCGGGCTTGGCACGGTATTGCCGACAACAACGGTTGCGATCCAGAATGCTGTGAAGGCGCATCAATTGGGAACAGCGACAGGTGCGATGAATTTCTTCCGTCAGCTTGGAAGCGCGTTGTTGGTCGCGGTCTTTGGCACAATCTTGCTGAATGCCGGAGAGATTACACCGGGCAGTACCAGCGAGGCGGGTGATCGCTTTTTCGTGATGTTTTTAGCGACTGCGATCGGCTTTGGTATTTCATTCGTCGCATTGCTTTTCATGGAAGAAAAGCCATTGCGCTCGGCCGCAAAACACGCGGCCGAGGCAGTGATGGTGGATTAGCCGAGCTTCTTTACTTCAGCACGCCAAGGATGCTCTTCCTTGAAGCCCAAGACTTCGCGGGTCTTCTTGTTGGAGAGCGGCGCTTCGAACTCGCCCATCGGGCGGGTGATCGGCGTATTGGGGCAGTATTTTTTCAAGAATTCTGCGGTCGGTAATTCAGCGGTGATGGTATCATTGACTGCGTTGAACACCTGGAAGCCCAAGCCGTCCTTTTGCAAGCCGAGATGAACGATCTGAGCCAGATCGCGCGCATCGATATAGGCCCATGCGTTGCGCTTGCGTGACATCGGATCCTTCAAGAAGGGCGGGAACATCGTATATTCATGCGGCTCGATGACATTGCCGATACGCAGCGCGTAAATGTCGGCCTTGTAACGCATCGCAAACGTACGCGAGGTCAGCTCATTGACCACTTTCGAATGGCCATAGCTGTCCATTGGGTCAACGTCATAGCTTTCATCGAGCGGGAAGGAATGGAAATCCTTATCACCTTCGGCGAAGCACACACCATAGGTCGTCTCGGATGAGGCGACGATGACTTTGCGGATACCAAGCTTCATCGCGGCTTCAATGACATTATAAGTACCCATGACATTGACGCGGAAAGTTTCATTATCAGGATTGATGAGAATGCGCGGCACGGCGGCGAAATGCACAACGGCATCGACCGGTGATGGTGCCTTGCCTGCGTTCAACCCGTCAAAATTGAAATGCGTGGTCATAGCATTGAACACCTGACCGCTATCGGTGATGTCGCCGACGAGATTCGAAATGCCGGGATGATCGAACGGCTTCAAATCGAAGTTGAGAATGTCGTAACCCTTGGCTTTAAGCCATGGCATTACGTGACGCCCTGCCTTGCCTGTGCCGCCTGTAAACAGAATACGTTTGGTCATGGTCTGCTCCCTGATCCGATTTCATCGGTGATTGATGCGGCGCAATGTGTCGTGTCAGCGCCCATTAGGCAACCATTGCTGGTGCAGGTCAGATCGTCGCAGGACGCGTTAGCCGTTCATCAGTTTTAGACCAATTTCGGCAAATCGCGTGGCTAGCGGGGCAATTTCATGGGCATTTCCGCCCGCGGCATTGCCCTGCCTTGCCCGATCAGCGATGCCGACAAAAATCACGGCAAACCGAAAAAAGGCGAAAGCAATGTGAAACGGTAAAAGCGGAGGGCTATTCGGCGCGTGAGCCCGATAATGCGCCACGAATTCGGCCTCCGATGGAATGCCAAGTGCTTTAAGATCAAGCCCGGCAATACCGCCATAGTCTTCCGGTCTACTTTGCCAGGCCATCGCGGCAAAACCCAAATCGGCAAGCGGATGACCCAATGTAGCCAATTCCCAATCCAGAATACCTATTACGCGCGGCTCAGTCGGATGGAACATCAGATTACCCATCCGGTAATCGCCATGGGCTATTGCCAGACGTCCATCATCCTTCGGGCGTTGATCGGTCAAACGCTCGATGAGACGATCAAGCGCGGGAATGTCATCGGTCGGTGATTCTTGCCATTGTCGCGACCAACGGTTGAGTTGCCGTTCGAAATAATCGCCGGGACGTCCGAAATCCGATAGCCCAATCGCGTTGGGATCAACCGAATGCAGCTTGGCGAGTGTTTTTGCCATTGCGAGATAAAGCGCATGACGCTCTTCCCGCGCAAGACCGGGCAAAGAGGCATCATGAAAGACCCGACCTTCAAGCCGCTCCATCAAGTAAAACGGCGTACCCAAGACCAATGGATCCGATTCAAACAGCACAGGATGCGGGACCGGAATATCGGTTTTAGCCAAGGCTGCGAGCACACGATATTCGCGATCAATCGCATGCGCGCCTTTCAAAATCGGGCCATTGGGTTGCTTGCGTAAGACTAAGCGCGCAGCTCCCGTTGTTACAAAATAAGTAGGATTGGATTGGCCCCCACCAATGCGATCAACACTTAATAAAGGCACCGAGAACCGCTCGCGGACAAAGGCATCAAGCGCTGCGGTTTCAAAATCAAGCGACATTATTTTGCCTCAACGGGCCATTGCCAAAAGCCATCGCCTTCATCGGCCAAGAAGCGATGCAGAACCATTTTATGCACCTCGTCCGCACCATCCACCAGACGTGCTTGACGGGCATACCGATAAATCCATTCGAGCACCGTATCGGTTGAATAACCCCGCGCGCCATTGATCTGGATCGCGGTATCGGCTGCATCATGCAGCACTTTAGCCACATGCATTTTAGCCATCGAAATTTCCTTACGCGCGAACGAGCCATGATCGAGCGCCCAGGCCGCTTTCATCACAAGCAGGCGTCCGATTTCGATCCGCATCGCTATATCGCCCAGCATCATCTGAACACTTTCGCGTTCCGATAATTTCACCCCAAAGCCTTCACGCTTCGACGCATAATCGCGAGCGATTTCGACCGCACGTTTCGACAGACCCAACCACCGCATGCAATGGGTGAGACGCGCTGGCCCCAACCGAACTTGCGTGACTTTTAAGCCTTTGCCCTCACCGCCCAGAATGTTTTTTTCATTCACCACAAGGCCATCAAATTCCAACTCGCAATGACCGCCATGTTCTTCCGGCCCCATAATGCCGATGCGTCGGACAATCCGCCAACCGGGCTGGTCCTTGTGGAACAAAAACGCAGTAAGACCATGACGCGGATCATCCGAAGTGCGCGCCATTAGAATAAAATGGCTCGCTTCCTCGGCGCCCGTGATGAACCATTTGCGGCCCGTGATGACATAATCCGAGCCACGTTTTTCAGCGCGTGTCTGAATCATGCCCGGATCGGAGCCGCCACCGGGATGGGGTTCGGTCATCGCAAAAGCCGATCGGACTTTGCCCTCTACGATCGGCGCCAGCCATTCGGCCTTCTGCTCGAGCGTGCCAAGCGCTTCAAGCACCATCATATTGCCATCGTCGGGTGCCGAGGAATTAAACACGACCGGCCCGAAAATCGAGCGGTTCATGGCCTCATAGCAAACGGCCATGCCAATTTTACCCAAGCCTTTACCGCCCGTCTCAGGTTTCAACTGGAGGCACCAGAGGCCTTCCGAGCGGGCTTGCGCACGCAAAGGTTCAAGGCGGGAGAGAGCTATATTGCCATGACCATCATAGGCCGATGGATCGCTTTCCAGCGGCAGGATATGGGCATCGACGAAACCCGCGATGCGCGCGCGATACTGTTCAATCTCGTCGGAGATTTGAAAATCCATGCCTGTTTCCTCCTGTTGGGAGGTAATCTAAGCCGTAGAGGTACGAATTGCACGTGCTTTGATGGCGGGTTGGCTGCGATGGAAATGCGGGTCTTAGCCAGCGAGTTATGGTTAATGTATCGTGAATAAAGAGATTAAACTTTGAAATGACAAAAGGCCCGCCATATGGTATCTATCATTTGATAGCTATCAATGGAGGCCAACCATGTCAGCAACCGCTAAACTCTTCATGCATGGCCGCAGTCAAGCCGTTCGCCTGCCCAAAGAATTCCGCTTTGAAGGAACCGAAGTACGGGTTCGCCGCGTCGGTAAACAGGTGATTTTGGAGCCGATGGGCGTTAGGGCACCGATGCCATGGGCTGAGATTGATGCTTTGGGGGACACACCCTTCCTCGCCGGAGGCCGGGAACAACCGGCAATGCCAGAGGATCGTAAAGTGTTTGACGAATGATCCACCTTGATACGAATGTGGCCATTGCCCTGATGAATAATCGGCACCCCGCTCTTCGCGCTCGTTTTGATGATGAGCGGGCAAAAGGCCGAAAGATTGACCTCTCTGCCATCACCTATCATGAGCTTTGTTATGGAGCCGCCAATTCTGCGGCGCGAACCGCGACGGAAAAAAAGCTCACATTGTTTATGGCCAGCGCTGCATTTGAAATCGTCGATTTTACCAGCGATGACGCCGCCGAGGCTGGGGACATTCGAGCTCATCTGAGGCGCTTAGGGACGCCGATAGGCCCCTATGATGTTTTGATTGCCGCCCAAGCGCGAAGCCGCGGCGCAACGCTGGTCACCGCCAATACGCGCGAGTTTTTCCGGGTGCCGGGGCTGATTGTAGAAGATTGGTCGCAGGATTAAAAAACCGATCTATCACCTAAACCCGTCGGTAACCTCAAGGATCGCGTCTAGCGTGCCGGGTTCGGTGCCGGCATGGCCAGCATCGGGTACGATGCGGAAGTCTGCCTTGGGCCAGGATTTGTGCAAATCCCACGCGTTTTTCAGCGGGGTGCAGACATCATAGCGGCCGTGGATGATCGCCCCGGGGATGGACGCGATTTTATCGACATTGGCAAGCAATTGATCATCGCGATCAAAAAAGCCGCCATGGATAAAGTAATGGCATTCGATACGCGCAAAGGCCAGTGCGTAATCATCGCTGCCAAACAAAGCGACCCGCGCGGGATCAGCCAGCAATGATATGGTTTTACCTTCCCACTGG
>Ga0209188_1003511_pt1 | contig 10767 bp, 9 predicted proteins | sample C_130625_EF_Meta_FD_187307 | JGI IMG/M metagenome (GOLD analysis project Ga0209188, IMG submission 187307) | Freshwater microbial communities from Lake Croche, Canada to study carbon cycling - C_130625_EF_MetaG (SPAdes) (version 2) | ecosystem: Environmental > Aquatic > Freshwater > Lake | place...
TCCACGTCTCAAAGAAGAAATTTAAATTTTAGCCCGCAAAGTTCCGCGCGTGACACCCAACTGATTTAACACTTTTAAATCGTTCCACAGTTCGGTGCCAGTAATTTTTCCTTCGAGGAGAGACTGATAGCGTTCTAAAGTCTGAGTCACGGTAGCGGCATTTTCATCAACGAATTCAATACGGAAGCGTCTCACGCCGAGGGCTAATAAGTCGCCCATGTATTCAGCACCCGTTTGAGCTCTTGAATTATAAAGCGTGTTCCGGCAGCCAGCATCCGCTTTCAAAATATGTTCGGCGCCAACTCGATCACGCAGTTTCACTCGATGTTTTTCACAAGGACGACCGCAATCGTGGTAATCTTTACCCTTCGACATGAAAGTACAAAATACGCAGTGCTCCATATGGAACATCGGCATGTGTTGGTGAAGGGTGACTTCAAACCATTCGGCTGGAGCTGATTTAATGAGAGCCGTTAATTGGTTCACATCCAAATCATAGGAAGCAGTGACACCTTCAAGTCCATGGTGACAAACCAACCACTCGGCCGTCAGTCCATTGGCAACATTGAGTGAAAAATCTCCGCGGCGACGATGGCCCGCGAAGGCTTTTAAATTATCGTGATTACGAACCAAATAACCATCGGCGTTTGAAGATAAAACAATTTCGGTGAGGCGATCTTCGCCCTCTTTGTGAATTCGTGGACCCATTGCCCAGAACTCACATTTCTTTCCTGATTCAATTTCAAATTCACGGACTCGGGCAACGGCGGCACGGAATTTTTTCGGATCCTCAAATTCGGCGTAAATCACACGTGCGCCCCATTGTAATGCAGGCTCAAGTTGCTCGGGTTCGCGAATAACGGTGATAAGTTCGGCACGAGCACTGGATTTGTCTGAACCCTTTTCGACCGTATAGGCTTCGTCGCTAAACGTGTTTAATTTCCATTTAGGCGGTTGTTCGCGGAGTTCCGTTAAGCGCTCAATTAAATCACGGCGGAGGCGATTAATTTCACTCATCGGTACAATCAACGAGCCCTCTAAATCTAATTTTAATTCAGTAAGCTCATAACCTGTCTCACCCAAACGACTTAATTGCTCATTGAGTAACGCTTCACCTAGAGGACGCTTTTCTGCTGCGACGCAAGGCATCGATGAATCGGCTGAAACAACGTGGCCTTCGCCATCATTAAATTCGATACGTAAAGGCTGATTCAATCGACCAATGACTTTAACAGAAATAGGTCTACGATAATTAGGGCGCTCGCGGTCCCAGGAATCATGTAATCGTTTATCCAACTCTTGATCTTTAGTTTTCCAGAGCAGTGCGCCCGGTGCGACTAACGACCAGTCCACATCTTCACGACCGAATCTAACAAAAGTTAAATCACCGCGTGCAGGCTCTAAACCATGAACAAACCCACCCTGCTCACGTTCGGCTGGTTTACCTTGGTCAAACACCACGCCATCACCTGGTTTAAGCGGACCTTGTAATTTTAAAGTGACACCATTGGTCGACACATCCACCACCTCGCCTAAATAGGCTCCACGCTTTTTTCCGAAACGTGCGTGCACTAAATGTTGGTTATCAATTCCGCGAAGCCAGCCGCTGTAGAGTCCGCGGGAGAAAGTCATCTGCATCGCATACTCCTCTTCGGTATTAATGCGATGTGCGGCTTGGTCAGCATTTTGTCCGGTTTGTAAAGCTGCCCAAGCTGCATCCACTGCGCGACGGTAAGCGCGCGTGATTGCTGCCACGTATTCGGGAGATTTTAGACGTCCTTCAATTTTTAAGGATTTGATGCCGGCACGAATTAAATCAGGCACTACCTCAATGCCCGCGAGATCCTGTGGCGAGAGTAAGTATGCGCGGTCGCCCAGGTCTTTGACTACCCCATCGACGACTAATTCGTAAGGCAAGCGACAGGCCTGAGCACATTCACCGCGATTCGCGGAACGACCGCCGAGAGATTCACTCGTAAGACATTGACCTGAATACGCTACGCAAAGTGCACCATGCACAAAAACTTCTAAATCTAACGGAGTATTTTTTGCCGATAATTCCGTCTGCATTTTTTGCATTTCAGGAATTGAAACTTCACGACCCAAAACTGCGAGGGATGCACCTAAGTCTTTGGCATATTGCACGCCCTCCGCACTAGTCACCGTCATCTGGGTCGATGCGTGAATAGGAAAGTCGGGTGATATTTTTCTTATGAGACGACAAATACCAGCATCTTGCACAATCGCAGCGTCTACGCCTGAGGCAATAATCGTGCGGAGCATGCGGGAAGCCTCAGCGAGTTCTTCAGGAAAAATAAGTGTATTAAAAGTAACATACCCTTTTACGCCTCGACCGTGCAGGTAGGTCATGAGGGCGGGTAAATCGGCTTCTTCGAAATTATGAGCGCGAACGCGGGCATTGAATCGGCCGACGCCGAAAAATATAGCGTCTGCTCCATTTTCCACCGCAGCTTTTGCACAATTCCACTCCCCCGCCGGAGCAAGAACCTCGGGTTTTCTTAATTGTTTAATAGGCGGGACGGACGACACACCTAGAGAAAGGCATACTCTAGGGAATCTGCAAAGACGAATTAGCATGGAGCCACGCATACAGGGTTGCCCCCAACCCCTAAGACCATTTGATGGGCTTATGGCTGACAAATTCGACGAAATCTTCAAAATGCAATCTGACCTCAACAAGCGTATTGGGGTAATCACGGAAGGCATGACCGAGGAAGAGAAAATCAAGTGGACGCTGAACTACCTCCGCGCCATGCAGCAAGAGATGGCCGAGTTGACTGACTCGGTACCTTGGAAGTGGTGGGCTAAGTACCAGAAGTTCGACGAACAAAATGCCCGCGTCGAGGTAATCGACCTGTTTCACTTTCTTATCTCAATCGCCCAAGTCTTAGGAATGTCAGCCGAAGATGTTTACCAAGCTTACTTAAAAAAGAATGCCGTAAATCATCAGCGCCAAGATTCTGGTTACGTCAAAAAAGACGAAAACGATTCACGCCATATTTAATTTATAAATTACACCATGTCCCCACGATCTCTTGTCCGTCGAGGCTTCACCCTCATCGAAATTTTGCTAGTAATCGCCGTCATTGGCATTCTTAGCACACTCATGTTTAGCCTCTTTAAAGCGGCTAGAAATGGTAATAATAAGGCCAAAGCCCGCGGAGAAATCCAAGGACTCGGCATGGCCTGCGAAGTGTATCGTAAAACTTATGGCGACTATCCGTGCGGTTCAACTTCAGCAAAGACCAACGGTGCACAATTCCGCAAAGACTTCTTCGACCAACTCGTCGGTCGTAAAAGAATTTACACCGCGAATTTATCATCCGGTGGAAACGCATTACAATTACTCAATTACACCGACACAAAATTGCCTGGTGGAAGTAATCGGAAAATGAAACCCTTCTTGAGTGACGGCGTAGTAACATCGAACGACGATAAATCTCTAGGGCTAGATGATTGGACTAAAGCCTATGAATTCCGTGATCCTTGGGGCAATGCCTACGACTACCGCTATCGAGTTTCGCCTGGCGATAGTACTCCCCTGCAAGACTTAACCACGGGTGCCTATAATACTACTTACGGAGCATGGAAATACCCTGGTTTTCTTGTTGTTTCGTGTGGTGCCAATTTCCTTGAGCCAACTACAGAAGCCACGCCGAATGATATAGAATACTGGGACACAGGCATGTCCACGTCCGGTACCATCACGACTACTTACTTTAACGACGACACCAACAGCCCACCTTCATTCCAGCGCGCAGATAATATTGTTAATTGGGCGAACAACTAAGCGGAAGCTTGTGTAGGCTTGATAGCTATCGCGAGTAAGGCGGATAAAAGCCAAGCGATACCCAGAGTGGCGAGTGTGTGCGAAAGCATATGCTCGCCACGTGCTATCTGATACAGGCCCATGAGACCGCCCAGACCTAAGCCGATCCAAAGTCCAAGCTTACGATAAGGTTGATTAAACCAAGCCCAGTAGAGACTGATCAAAGCCAGACCACCACTGGCGTGCCCAGCAGGAAATGCGTGACAGGGATACCCCGCTGGCTTGCTTTGAAATAATAATAAATGCGGAAATACCCCGCCGTAATTGGTCAATTCCAATGGGGTCGCCATGTTCGTTATAGCACGGAGTTGAGTTGAGGTCACCGAGACCACAGCCATCGATACAAAAACATAAATGGCCTGACGGCGATTCATCCAACGTGGAGCAAACTTAGGTAATAAAATAATTACTAATAAATAGACGGCGAATAAAATGATGAGAGCCTTGGGTCCATCATAGGCAAGAATCTTGCCCAAGAAATGATCATGAGGAATCAGCCAATTTTTTCCGTTCCAGAAAAAAGACTGAAACCAGAAATCTACTTTTTCACCTGGGGCAAAAGGGAAACCAAAAAAAACAGTCACTCCGGCTAAAAATAATACCGGAGCGATGAGTCGTTTAAAACTAGTGGGCTGGGTTGAGTAATCCGCCATGATTAAAGAGTTCATCGGTGCCCTGATAATAGCGCAAGGCTTCATCGGTAGCGGCCGAATCCATTTTGTCTTTCTCAATGACTTTCAAACTACCCGTACCTAAATCTGCCCAGTATTGTTGAACCTGGCGCACAGGCTTGAGTACCGTCAAAAGGCCATTGGGACGAAGTACGGCCACTTTTTGATAGTTACTGATGAAGGCACGTGGCTGGTAATTGGGCTTCATCACATCGGTGCCCACAAAGCGCGACGTGTAAGAAATATTCATTAATCCTAAGAGTGTCGGAACCGTATCAATCTGACTCATCATCGGCTCAAACACCTGAGGCTTAACCAATCCTGGGGCCCAAATGAAAAGTGGGATTTCATATTTTTTAATTTCCAACTCTTGTTTACCCGCAACCGAAGCGCAGTGGTCTGCAACGATTACAAAAATAGTATTTTTAAACCAAGGTTTGGATTCTGCAGCTTTGAGAAATGCACCAATCGCATAATCCGTATACGCTACCCCGCCCTCGCGATTTTGTAATTTAGGATCAATCTTACCACTCGGCCAAGTATAGGGCCGGTGATTTGATGTGGTCATAACGAAATGATGAAATGGCTTACCCGCGGCGAAAGACTTATCCGCTTCATCGAGCGACCAATTTAAAGCGTCTTCATCACAGGCGCCCCAGGCATTTTCAAAAGTCGTTTTCTTTCCGGCAGCTAACTGACGAGGTAAATCCACCACGCGATAACCGTTGGTAGAGAAGAAATAGTTCATATTATCGAAGAAGCCATCACCCCCGTAAATAAAGGCTGAATCGTATCCCTCGTGGTTAAGAACCGAACCTAAAGTGGTTAAGTTTTCACAGCCGCGACGACGCAGTACAGACTGACCAGGAATAGGTGGAATCGATAACGTTAAACCCTCCATCCCTCGCACCGTCCGTGTCCCCCCAGCGTAGCAGTGTCGGAACCATAATGACTCACGAGAAATGCGATCAAGGTTAGGTGTTAATTTTTGGGAGGCATAGGGATCAATCCCGTAACAACTTAAGAATTCAGCACTGTAGCTTTCCATGGTGATTTGGATCACATTATATTTTTGAGCTGAACCAGACGCTTTGATTTCACGTGTGATGTCTGCTTTTTTACTATCGTTCGTTTCGGAAGTTAAAATTTCGCGTAATGCAGCCGGAGCGTTATCGCGTGAAGGATAGAAGCGACGCCACTCTAACTGGTTGGCCCAAAAAGCGGTTAAGAAAGAGTACTCACCATTCTTAGCGATTTCTGTTTCATAGCTATTTGCAAAACTCGGCTGAATATCGCCCATGTGACGCAGGCCAGCGACCACGCGCTCACCGAAGCTCGAATCGGCATCGGAAGACTTCTTTAGATCATGTTTTCCGACAAAATAGCTATAACTAGGAATAACGAGAACCGGCACAACCAAGAGCATCGGAGTCCACCAATGCGGGGTAGCGTCCTCAACGACACCCTCCGACCACAGTTGAGTGTAACCGCACTTACGCCAGAGGAAATAAAACCCAGCCGCCAGCGAGAATACGGCTAAAAAGATGAGCGGCATATTGTATGACTCGCGAATATTTTTAACCACTTCGCTCGTATAAACTAAATAATCAACCGCGATAAAGTTGAAGCGAACAGCGAACTCCTGCCAAAAAAGAATTTCGGATATTTTCCAGAAAGTGAAAAGAAAAACTCCGAAACACCAAAAAGGAATTAGAAATAGGCGAAAACGCTCCGACTTGCAAAAACTACTGATGAGCGCAAAAGGGATAGCAAAAAATCCTGCCATCGCGATATCGAAAATAAATCCGATTAAAAGAGCCGCAAAAGTCGTCCACGACCAAGTGACTTCAGATGCTGAGGCGACGAGAAAACCTAGGCGCAAAACGGTTCCTAAAATAATATAAGTTAAGGCCAGTAACCACGCTCCTCCCTGGCGTGATCGGATTTTTTGGAGAAGGAAACTTTGCATTGTTTAGATAGTAAATGATTCACTCCAAAGAGCGAGGGGTGACATCATTTATTTAAGCGGGCGGAACTTCGTCAATGCCTGAACCACCCCCGGGTCGACACCGCCCAATGCGTTTGATTGAGAGCCATGAACCCTTGAAAAAACCGTGCGTTTTCAAGGCAATTACGGCGTAGGCGGAGCAACTGGGATGAAATCGACAGCCTGAACCTGGCACTAACCAATGTAACGGTTTTGAAACGAATCGTTGATAAAAATAAATCGGCTGCAGAGCCAACCAAACCATCCCGTTGCGAAATAGATTCATCATTTTATTTCACCGTCGATTTAATTGCCGTAGTATAAATTTTTACCAAGCTAGCAAAAGATTTTCTGAGGATACTTGGGCGGGCAATTAAAACGCATTCCCAGCCATCGGGTAAAAGATTGGCGTCGTGACGAAAAAGTTCTCGAGCTAAGCGCTTCGCACGATTGCGATTCACGGCCAGCGGAATACTTTTCTTGGCCACCACCACGGCAAATCTTGCCTTAGTTTCAGGGGATCGACCCTGGCCAAGATTCAAAAGAAAAGGCCCGCAGTCTAGCCGCGAGCCATTTTGGCGGAGACGCGAGAAATCGGCTGAAGCACGAATTCGACGCTCCCGCGGGAGACGCATCGAATTAGGATGCGCCGAGGCGCTTGCGACCAATCTTACGGCGATTAGCGAGAACTTTGCGACCACCAGGGGTCTTGGAACGAGCACGGAAACCGCACTTACGAGCGCGGGAAATCTTGGATGGACGGTAGGTGGGTTGCATAAATTTAGATGCAATACCCAAATAGACCCCGCCAAAAGTGTCAAGCCCCACACTTCCCTTCTTGGCAGATAGCTATTTTTAATGAAGATACGGCAATATGAGTCCAGATAAAGCCCCTTTACGCCCACCTCCCGTCAAGGCTTACGAGAATGAGGAATTCTTGTTAAGCCCTCAGGCGCGCACCCTGCGAGTGATGGCCGAGCTCACCGAGCCCTACCACCGCTTCAAAAAATACGGTGTACGCAATACGGTCGTGATGTTTGGTTCCGCACGTACTCTCCCCATCGATCGCGCCCAAAAAGAACTCGAAGATGTGAAGGTGGCTATTACCAAAGGTGAGATCAGTCCCTCCGAAGCGAAGGCACGATTACGCCTCGCCGAAATTAATTTAAAAAGTGCACCCTATTACGAAGCCTGTCGTGAATTATCCAAGGAGATGACCGAGTGGTCGATGAGTCTTCCTGATTGGCAGAGATTCTTTATCTGTTCAGGTGGCGGACCCGGAATCATGGAAGCCGCTAATCGTGGAGCGAAAGAAGCGCATGGTCGCTCCATTGGCCTGGGCATCGCTTTACCCTTTGAACAAGAGCACAATCCTTATGTTACGCCTGAATTAGATTTAGAATTTCACTACTTCTTCGTCCGTAAATATTGGTTCCTGTACTTAGCAAAAGCGCTCGTCGCATTTCCTGGTGGCTTCGGCACTTTCGATGAACTCTTCGAAATGTTGACGCTGATTCAAACGGGTAAAACTAAAAAATATTTCCCAATCTTACTTTACGGTTCTGATTTCTGGAAACGTGTGACCGACTTCGAAGTCTTCCACGAATGGGGTATGGTCTCACCTGAAGATCGTGGACTCTATATCTACGTCGACTCCGTTAAAGAAGCTCGCGATCACTTAATTCAAATCATCACCGATAAGTACCTTAAAGAAGACGGATTGTCGTAATCGACGATGTCCTCCCGTTTAGCAAACTCCTCTCCTTTGTTTCGACTTATTACAGATATCGTCTATCTACTAATTGGACTGGGAGTCGTGTATGCTTGGTTTAGCGAGTACCGGAAACGCCAACGCAATCCCGGGCCAGAACTCTTTTGGCCGGGTACGACGCGGGCCCCTATTTCAGGCATCCTAATCACTATTTCAGGCATTCTGCTATTCACCGTCGCCGAAACCTGCGCCGAGATTCATTACCAGGTGACGGCCAGTCAAACCGTCAGCAACTTACATATTCTGGGGGCGACTGTTGCTGCAGCTATCGTTGAAGAAATGGTCTTTCGAGGCTTCGTTGCACCCAGTCACCTAAGAGGCATCAAATTGCTCGGACTCATTGTCATCGGATCGATCATTTTTAGTGCGATTCACGGATTTGATTTTAGCACCGTCCAAGGAAGAATCAGTCTCATCGCCACTTTCTTTATTTCCGTTTGGTTATACCTCGGACGTTACAATCCTCTCAACCCCGAGCGATCCATCCTACCCTGCTTAATTGGACACGTTGTGCGCAACGTTGCCGTCTTCGGAGTTAAGTGGGCCCAAGGTTTCGTTGATTTCAATTCATGAAGTCACCGAAGACACTGAGTGACTGGACCCAAGGTGTTATCACGCATTCAGGTGAGGCTACTGAAGAGATGGCAAAAGAGTTTGCGCAGCTACTTCCGGCTGACACCACTCTGGCGCTAGAGGGCGATTTAGGAGTCGGCAAAACCACTTTTGTTCGTGGACTGGTTAAAGGGTTTGGAATCACCGAAGACATCACCAGCCCATCATTTTCTTTGCTCAATGTTTATAAGGGTAAACGTATGATTTTTCACGTCGACGCATATCGACTCACCCAAGCTTCGAGCTTCGATGATTTGATGATTTGGGACGCAGCTGTCAGCCCTTGGAATGTGATTGTTGAGTGGCCCGAAAAAGTTGCCTCACGACTCCCGCGTTCTCTCTGGAAACTAAAAGCCACCATCCTTGCGGACGGTGGCCATCAGTTTACGCTCAGCGTAAATTAAACTTACTGCTTACCGAAACGCTTGCGCTCGTTTTCCGTGAGGTAACGTTTGCGCATGCGGATGAAGTTAGGAGTCACTTCCACTAATTCGTCGGACTCAATATACTCTAAGCAATTTTCGAGAGACATTTGGCGCATCGGTTTAATCTTCGCCATGTCGTCCGAACCAGAAGCACGAACGTTGGAAAGTTTCTTGTTGATGACCAAATTAATTTCGAGGTCATTATCCTTACAGTGTTCGCCGACCACTTGACCCATATAAATTTCGTCAGTGGGCTTCACGAAGAAGTCACCGCGGTCATAAAGACGGTCGAGCGAGTAAGAGGTCACTTGACCTCCTTCACCGCTGATCATCACACCGGCAGCACGGCGAGGGGCATCGCCCTTCACTGGCTCATAACCCAATAAATTGTGGTACATCACCGCTTCACCACGGGTGGTGGTGAGCATCATGGTACGCAGACCGAAGAGTGAACGAGAAGGGATTTTGAATTCCATGTGAATCCAACCGCTAGTACCAGCCTTGGCATCCATCGTACGTAATTCACCACGGCGACTGAGGACCAGTGCCATCACATCACTCTGCGAAGCTACAGGGCAATCGACCGCCAAGGTTTCCACAGGCTCGCATTCTTTGCCGTCGATCTGCTTCATGATAACCTGAGGCTTACCGACAGAAAGTTCATAACCTTCGCGACGCATGGTTTCGATTAAAACACCTAAGTGCATCAAGCCACGACCAGAAACCTGGAAAGCATCGGCACCGGCTTCACGTTCGACGCGAAGCGCCACATTCTTTTCAAGTTCTTTAGTAAGACGCTCACCGACCTGACGGCCAGTGACGAATTTTCCATCGCGACCCGCAAAAGGTGAATCGTTAACACGGAATGCCATCGTTACGGTAGGTTCATCTACTTTAACAGGGGGCATGGGCTTGGGGCTTTCGATATCCGTAATCGTCGCACCGATTTCAACGTTATCTAATCCGATGACGGCACAGATGTCACCCGCGGTGACTTCTTCTGCTTTCACGCGACCAAGAGCTTCAAAAACTTCCACTTCCAAGGTACGTTGTTTAAATTGTTCGCCTGCTCGATTAATCAGCATGACAGGCATGGAAGGTTTAATGCGTCCAGCGGTGACCCGACCGACGGCGATACGACCCACGTAATCACTATACAAAATCGCGGTAACCATGATTTGCAGAGGGTTAGCGAGCGCTTCTTCGCGACTCTTAAATCCTGCAGCAGCACCACGAGAAGAACCTTCAGCATAAGGCTCAGGAATGTGATCAACGATAGCGTAGAAAAGTTCTAACAAATCTTTTGGACGTTTACCTTCTTCAGTCTTCGCACGATCCACAGTCGCCCAACCATCGCGACCAGAAGCGTAGACTACTGGGAAATCGAGAGCGGATTCAGGAGCGTCGAGCGCTACGAGTAAGTCGAAAATTTCGTTTACGACGGCATCAGG
>Ga0209188_1003513_pt1 | contig 10765 bp, 8 predicted proteins | sample C_130625_EF_Meta_FD_187307 | JGI IMG/M metagenome (GOLD analysis project Ga0209188, IMG submission 187307) | Freshwater microbial communities from Lake Croche, Canada to study carbon cycling - C_130625_EF_MetaG (SPAdes) (version 2) | ecosystem: Environmental > Aquatic > Freshwater > Lake | place...
TGGTATACACGTAGGTACATATAAATATAGGGGGGTGTGTTTATATGGATTTATCACGGACGGTAAAGAGATAATTTCTAGGACAATAGTATGGAGCCTCTTTGAATTTTCCCATGGCGGATACTATCGACTACACCACCGATTTAACGAAAATCACCCACCATATCGAAAACAGTCGGTACTCGGGCGAAATTGAGAGTCGGGTCATCTTAAATTTACACGTCTTCATGAAGGAGCATATCTATCAACATCATACCGTATACATGTACATATTTGGGTTAACTATGGAACAACTCGTGATGATCTATAAATATCATAATATTTTCATAAGAAACCGTATCATACATACCACCCTGAAGGATATACCCCGATTCTATCCGGACAAGGACAAACTATGCGAAAGCATCTATGATGTGATTTATCTACACCTATTTCGAATTCATCCAGGATGAGGTCCAATATCCTATCGTGGACCAAGAAGTAACCATTCGAACCCCCAGACCCATTTGAATCGGGCTCGGAAGTATGGACTTGAACCCGAGAGGGTGGGCGCCGAGCCCTACTTTGGTGGGTCGGGGTCGGGGGTGAGCGACCGTCTATATTACAAGTGTAATTACTATCGTTACACTTGTACTTGTTGTACCATACATGCAGACAAAATCTAACCGGACTGTATATATTTAATACTGTAGTGTGGTTGGTAATGCCGTTCCGGAAACATGCATCTCGCCGTCGGTATGGGGGTGACCGTAAAACACGCCGGAAAAATGAACGTAGAGAGAAACGGGGAGGAGACCGGCGGGACCGTTCTCGTAAGCGGTACCCTCATCGTACTCCTATGAACAAATCACCCATGATGTGGTGATGGTGATATGGGTGAGAGGGTATGGGATGGGATGGGGTTCAGAGCACCAGGTGGAGGGTAGACTCCTTCTGAATGTTGTAATCCGAGAGGGTACGCCCATCTTCGAGCTGTTTCCCGGCGAAGATGAGTCGTTGTTGGTCAGGGGGAATACCCTCCTTGTCTTGAATCTTTTGTTTGACCGTGTCGATGGTATCCGCGGCCTCCACCTCAAGAGTAATGGTCTTACCGGTGAGAGTCTTGATAAAAATTTGCATGGTGTTGTGTTGGTGGTGTGGGGGTGTGGGAGTGCGGTGGGGTGTTGTGGGTAGATATCTATATCCTATATCCTATATATCGTTTTATGAGGTGAGGAGGTACGAAGGACTCCTAAAATTGATCCACCTTTTTTCTGGGGGAGAAGGGCCTCAACCCATTGAACCAAGAATCCACCCCCAACCCAAGATGAGCCGTACCGTCGCCCCCCGTTCTCACTCGGTCCAGTCCAAGTCTTCCTTGAACCGGACCCAACAGGTCAAGCCTTTCTGTAAGGTATGCTTCGACTCGGGTAAGCCCGAGTCTTTGTACAACAGCCACTTTGTCCGTGCCTCCCGTGACCCCACCAGCCGGGTCACCTGCCCGACCCTCCTCAACACCGAATGCCGCTACTGTGCGGCGGTCGGCCATACCGTGTCCAAGTGCCCCAAGCTGGGGCGATCTGGTGGGGGGGATACCATGTATTGTCGCCCGGTGGTAGCCAAGCCGGTACCCAGTACCCCTACCTCCGTGTGGTCGGAAGTAGATGAGGATACGGACGCGGATGCGGATACCGACGATACCGCCACCATGAGTACCGTGTCGGACACCCACTCGGTGGTGACCGAGGTGTCCCATACCTCCAAGAACTACTTATGTCAGGTGTTGTTACGCAAGCTCAAGTACCAGCGGGGTGGGTCGTCTTGGGCCGATGCCGACGACAGTGACGACGAGTAAATCGGTTGTGTGTATAGGTTGTGTGTATAGGTTGTGTAACAGTTGTAATAATACTAATCCATCCGGGAAAGAGGTCCACCTCTTTTTCATGGGGTCGGGCCGTCTCTATGGTAAAAAATTGATTCACGATTTTTACCATAGTATAGGTAAGAACCGAACCATTGTATCACCCATCACCATGGCATCTCATCTATACCAAGTCTCCTACGAAAAACCCAAGTGGGTCCTCATGGCCCGCCGTCGGTATTTGGCCAGTATCCGGGAAGCCGCCTCCCGTAAAACGGGATTTGTCCCGCCTCACTTCCGCGAATCCGACCACGAACCCTCCGAAGAGACCAAGACCAACGATACAAGTGAACACTGGATGTTTGGGGGGAAGGACCGCACGATACAGGCGGTGAACTGTGAGTTCTGTGGGGAGTATCTCATGACCTCTCGGTTCGACTTCTTCATCGATGTGTTACCCGACCGGTGTGTGTGCCGATGTGACCGGGTGTTTCCGTGTGGGTAGGATGGGCTGGGGTGCGGGATGGGCTGGGGTGCGAGGCTGGGGCTAGGGTGCATTGTACATGGTTTTTTTATCGTGATACTCTATATGAATCCACCCATGGAGAGTGCGGCTCCCGAGGCGGCTCCGGAGACAACTTCGCGGGTAAAACCCAAACGTAAGTACACCCGGAAAATCAGGCCACCGACATCACTGGTCATTGGGGAAGAGGTGGTGCTCCCTCCTCAGGACATCCAGGGGGTGGTCGAGGTGGCCCCCAAGCCCAAGCGTAAATATACTCGGAAAGTGAAACCGGTGGCTGTACCTACGGAACCCACGGAGGTCCCTATGGTGGCCGAGCCGGTGGTCCCGGTGGCGGTGGTAGCGGAGCAACCCAAGCCCAAACGTAAATATACCCGAAAATTGAAACCGGTCCTACCTACGGAACCTGTGGTGGTATCAGAGCCCCCCCAAATCGACATAAAACCATCTCCCGAAGAACCTAATAACCGTATTCCACCTCCGGTTACCATGCCCACCCGCCAGAATGAATCCTATATTCAACTCATGAAGGATTTAGCCTTTATCATGCGTAAACGTAAAGACCCGATGCGAGCCCGGGCGTATGACCATGCCCGTGAGACCATCGAAACCTTTACGGAAGATATTACGTCCCCCGTACAACTCAAGGGCAAACCCGGTATCGGCCCCACCATCTACGAGAAATTGACCACCTATACCGAAACCGGTACGTTGAAAATCTTGGACGAAGAGCGTGAGACCTTGGCCACCAAACGGGCCATGGATATCTTTACCCAAATCTACGGGGTCGGGGAGAAAAAGGCCGAGGAGATTGTCAACAAGGGAGTGACCACCTTGGAACAACTCCAAGAACGGGAGGCCGAGCTCCTCAACGACAAGCAGCGTATCGGGCTCCGATATTACCATGATATCTTGGAGCGTATCCCCCGGGAAGAAATTGTGGAGTATGAGAGTCTGTTCCGGGAGTCTCTTCCGGAAGGTATGAAACTGGAGGTGGTCGGTAGCTACCGTCGGGGGCTCGCCTCGTCGGGGGACATTGATGTCATCTTGACCGCCCAAGACCCCTGCTTGTTCAAGGTATTTTTGGAACGGATCCGGACCAAGAACATCCTCTTGGAAACGTTGTCGTGTGGTGATACCAAATGTTTGGTCATTACTCGGTTGACGACCCGGGAGGGGGCGGGGGCCCGCCGGGTGGATTTCCTCTATACCAACCCGGCCGAATTTCCGTTTGCGATCTTGTACTTCACGGGAAGTAAGGGTTTCAATACCAAGATGCGGGAACACGCCTTGACGATGCACTATACCCTCAACGAACACGGACTCTCTCGGATGGAAGGGAAGAAGAAGGGGGCGTTGGTCGAGACGGGGTTTCCTACCGAGAAGGCGATTTTCGATTTCTTGAAACTGGAGTATCGGGGTCCGGAGGCTCGGGTGGATGGACATGCGGTGGTGCCCTTGGGTTCCGGGGTGGGGGTGGCCTCGGAGCCGGTGGTCGCTCCCAAGAAGCGGGTCGTGAAGCGGACGGTGAAACCGGTGGCGGCAGAGGTGGCGGCGGCACCCGAGGTTCCTATGGTGGCCCCGGTACAGGCTACGGTAGAGGTGGCAGCCGAGGTTCCTGTGGCGGCACCGGCTGCGGCGGAAGGGCCAGCCCCGGCCCCGGTGTGCCAAACCGTCTCGGAGGTTCCCCTGAACCATATCCACCAATTCCAACAACAGGGTATCTCCGTCTTGGCGTCACTCGGGGAACCCCAGCTCGCCGCGATGGTGGAGGCCGCTAACAATGCCTTTCACTGCCTCGGAGCCCCCGTGATGACCGATGCCGAGTACGACATCCTCCGGGAATACATTGAAGAAAAGTACCCCAAGAGTGGGGCTCTGGTGGAGGTGGGGGCGACGGTCCTCAAGAACAAGGCCACCCTCCCCTACGAAATGGCTTCCATGGACAAGATCAAACCCGATACCCATGCCTTGGCGTCTTGGAAGGCCAAATACCCCGGAGGCTATGTCATATCAGCCAAATTGGACGGGGTGTCAGGGCTCTATACCACCGAAGGTCCGGTACCCAAACTCTACACCCGGGGGGATGGTAAGGTGGGCCAAGACATCAGCTACCTGATTCCCCACCTGAAATTACCCACCGAGGCCGGTATCGTGGTACGGGGGGAGTTCATCATCAAGCGGAACGTATTTGACGCCAAATACAAGACCCGGTTCGCCAACTCCCGGAATCTGGTCGCAGGGATTGTCAACTCCAAAACCCTGGATGACAAGGTCCGGGATGTGGATTTCGTTGCCTACGAGGTCATCCGTCCGGCGAACCTCACTCCCTCGGCCCAGTTTACCCGCCTGGGAGGAATGAATATCTTGACCGTGAAACACGAGCTCGTCGAACCGGCATCCAAGCTCACCAACGAGTACCTCTCCGGGTTACTCCAAGACTGGCGTACGAACTATACCTACGAAATTGACGGTATCATCGTTTCCGACGACCATGTGTACCCCCGGGTGAGTGGGAATCCGGACCATAGTTTCGCCTTCAAGATGGTGTTATCTGACCAGATGGCCGAGACCCATGTGGTGGATGTGGAGTGGGTGGCCTCCAAGGACGGGTACCTGAAACCTACCGTCCATGTTCAACCCGTCCATGTCAGTGGGGTCACCATCAAAAAGGCCACCGGGTTCAATGCGGATTTCATCGAGAAGAATCGTATTGGGGTGGGTGCCATCGTCCAAATCATCCGGTCCGGGGACGTGATTCCCTATATCAAATCCGTGACGGCTCCTGCGACGGCAGCCAAGATGCCCACCGTACCCTATACCTGGAACAGTACCCATATCGATATCATGCTCGAGAACGCGGCGGATGACCTGGGGGTGCGTACCAAACAAATCACCGGGTTTTTCCAGGCTCTCGAAGTGGACGGGGTAGGAGAGGGGAATGTCAAGAAGTTGGTGGCCGCCGGGTTTGACCGTATCTGTAAAATCACCCAGATGACCGAGGCGGATTTCTTGTCCGTCAACGGGTTTCAAGAGAAGAGTGCCAAGAAGTTTGTGGCCTCTATCCGGGAGCGGCTCGCGGGGGCCAGTCTAGCCACCCTCATGTCCGCGTCCAATATCTTTGGTCGGGGGTTTGGTCAACGTAAGATGGAGCTCATTCTCCGGAATTATCCCCGGGTGCTGGATATGGGGGAGCGGGACCCGGTGAAGGTGGCCCAGATTGAAGGGATGGCCCGTAAGACCGCGAAGGAATTTGTGTCCCATATCCCGGCCTTTGTGGCCTTCTTGGAAGAGTGCCATTTAGAACACAAGATGGGGCCGGGGCCGGCTCCGGGGCCAGGTGCGTCGGTGGGAGGCCCGGGGCCCCCGGCCCCGGAGGTGGTCGAGGTGGATACCACCCATCCCCTGTTTGGTAAAACCGTGGTGATGACCGGGTTCCGGAGTAAAGTGTTGGAAGAACGGTTGAAGGCCGTGGGAGCCAAGAATGGGTCGTCGGTCAGCCGCACCACCCTGGCCGTCTTGGTCAAAGACCGGGCGTCGAGCTCGGGGAAGGTCAAGGATGCCGAGAAGTTGGGGGTACCCATCTACACGGAAGAAGAGTTCACGGCTCGGTATTTCCCCTAGGTGGGGTTCTTGGTACAAAATTCACAGATGTAATTACAATCGTCAGAATTGTAATCACAACGGTCAAAAATCGTCCCATAGAATATATGTGTGTTGGGGGGTGTGAGTAGGTGTGTGTGATTCATGGAGACCCACCTCATGTTGACCGGACTATTACACTGGGTCGTCTCCGTCTTGGTCGCCTTTTATCCCTTTATTTTTCCCAAGACCTCGGTGGACCTCGTCTACCTCTTGGGGTTCATGTTACTTCTCTTGGGGTGGACCATGTACAACGGAGAATGTATAGTGACCTATTGGCTCAAGACCGCGGGGAATCCTTCCTACGAAGCCGGAATGTCGACCAACCAACCCGACGACATGATCTTGGCGGTGGGTTATGATACCTGGGTCTCGGGGATGTTGTTCTTGGGCCAGTTCATGACCTGTATCAGTGCGTACTTGGTGTTCACCCGTAACCAGTTCCCACTATGGTTCAGTCTCCCGGTGGTGTTGACGTATTTTGGGTACAAGACGGTCTCGCGGCTTTCGTCGAACCATCACCGAAACCGGGTATTTCACCGTATTCAAACCTTGACCCAGTTACTTACATGGGGATATATTGCGATATATCTTCATCTGTTGGGGTCACGGAGGACTCGGTAGGGGGGAGGGTTCGGAGGTTCTTGGTTCTTGGTCAATCTTTTCCATGAATAAAGTTATGGAGTAGATTCTCGTTGTTATGGTTATATATCTCACCACACAGAGTATTGGAAGTCTCATACATTTTACGTAATATATAATCTGGGGCATCGGACCCCACGGTAATCAGGTTGTGTTTCACCAGGTAACGTCGGACCTCGGTCATGGGGACTTGTTTCAACTGGAGAGCCTTGGTAGCGATGTTTTTACGGATGGTACGGTTCGAAATCAATACCCCCACTTGGGCCCGTTTCTTGGATTTACCAATATTGAAGGTACGTCGGCAGGTCCGACGCTGACGAAGAATCTTGAGGCGGGGTTGGGACGGGGCTTGGTGGGGGTGAGTCGAATGGGAGGAGGTGGAAGAGGCGGGACGAACATCCCCTCCTTGCCGGAACACATAGTCCTCCCGGTTCGGCCAGCGGGGTTCTTCCGTGGGAGGGGTTGAGGGGGGTACTATGACGGCTGGGAGGGAGGGATGGGGGAGGCGGGGAGGCTGAGACGGAGGCTGTTGCTGTTGCCATTGACGGTACGTGGGTAAATTTCCTCCACGTAAACAACCATACTTGGGATGTTCACCCCCCACCAACGGTCGATGATTCAGTTGAATATTGGACGACTCAATACGATGGGATGGTATCTCATACGTAGAGGTGGAGGTGGTATCAGGAAACGTCATGGACACATTTTCGTGGGCCCGGGGCTGAGCTCGTACGGTATACTGATGAGAAGGCGGGTTTGAGGTGAGAGAAGGGTTCGAGGATAAAGGCTTGAGTTGTAGTGGGGCTGTGGTCGAAGAGGATACATGGAGGGGAGCCCGGGGTATGGTTTCACGTTTTTTCACTTCATCCGCCACCCCCATCAAGTATTCCAGGGTTTCGTCAATCTCGTTCTTGGGGGTGAGGTCGAGAGAAGTGGTCACCGGGGGGTCGGCCCCACCCTCCATGATACGTTGGTAATTATTGGCTTGATGTCGCCGTATGAACTTGAGGAGAGCATGACGTCGGGTGGTTTTATTATGGTCACGCGGTTTGGGAGGAGGGCGAACCCGTATCGTAGGTTCACCCGGACTGGAAGTGGGTCGTTTACGTCGGGTACCATTCCCACTCGGAAATTTGAACAATTCGGGGTCAATACTGATGGTCTTTTTGGCATCATCACCCATATTTTCCAAGGGTGGACTTATAAATACAATATACTTACTATTATACGGGAGGTTTTTATCTCCTATACAACTCAATGGGGGCCGAGGGGGTGGGGCCGAGGGGTGGGGCCGAGGGGTGGGGCCGAGGGGGGCGAGGCGAACCTACAAGTACAACCCGAAGCAACTTTCCGATAATTTGTGACGGTCCTCCGTCTTGGTCGTATCCGCATGTTTCATATATAGTTTGAATCCCTGTTCAATATCCACCATCGTGAATATCTTACGTTCTTCCGGGGGTTTACCGAAAATACGGCGTCCATGGGCAATTTTACTATAGGTAAACAACTGCTCCATATCACGACCAAAGTAAGGAAAATGGGCCTTGTTCTTGGTGAACCATTCGGTCAAGGGGGGTAGAGCGATACTTCCCATACTCCACTGGTTGTATTCCACCTTTTGAATGAAAATTCGCATCAGTTCCTCGGGACGGTATTCATCCATGGTGAAACGCCAAATGAAGCGTGAGGGGAGTCCCGGGTTGACCTTGAAAAACGACTCATTGACATCCTCTTCGTACCCCGCCACAATGACCATGAGGTTTTCTTTATAGTTACTGAGGGCTTCACAGAGGGTATCCACACACTCTTTGGAAAAACTGTCCCCGCCATCTTTCCCTCCGTCTTGGGCCCCCGTCCCCAGAGCATACACCTCATCGATGAAGAGACAACCGCCTAAACAATCCTCCACGACTTTGGCCGTCTTGATGGCCGTCTGTCCCAGATAACCGGCCACTAAATCGTTACGGGTGACTTTTTTGAAGACCCCGTTGGACAATATACCCAATTTGGAATACATCGTACCCACCAATTTGGCCACTTGGGTCTTACCTGTACCCGGAGGACCATAAATCACCATATGCTTATAGTCATGTTCACGGTTGACATGCAAGTTTTGCATGAAATACATCAGTTGGTCTAAGAGGGTCTCTTTGAAGGTGGCGAGCCCAATCATACCGTCAATTTCCACCAACTCTTCTCGAATATTATGGAGGGCTTTCAGGTCAATATTCGCTTCCACCTCGGGGGAATACGGGTGGGTTTCGAGGATACGAATGAGGTCACGTAGGGTGGTGATGGGGCCATCGATGACGAGCTTTTTGACGACTGGGGGTGGGAGTGAGGGGGTACGAGGGAGGGTGACCCATTTAGATTGGGGGGTCGGGGCCGGGGCCCGGGTCGGGACCGAAGGTTCGGTAAGGGCCTTCCCCATCACCGGTCGAACATAACGGTCAAAATGGTAGTTGGCCAGATGAACAAATTCCATATAGGACATGAGCGTATCGGGATAACTCTGTTGATAGAGTTGGGCATTCATATAATCCATATAGTAGGTTTCCATGACGGCCAGTTGTTGGATAGAACGGGTCGAAGGGTTTCGAGGCATGGTTGACAAACACAGAGTACAGTTGTACGATTAAGTATCTTGGGCTACTTCTATATCGATTTACTCTACCGGGTCATGGATGGGAGAATGGGTGGCGGGATGGGAGGCGGGAAATGGCCCCAAAAATAGTGGTAAGTAGTGGTATAAACATATTATTGTATAACGTTATAGTATCGTATTGGTTGGTATCGTATCATGACAGATAAATCACCCAAATATCGGATATCAACCACCCCGACTCTCGAGGTCTTGGTCTTGGGATACTATAATCATGGTAATCTGGGGGATGAACAATACAAAATATCCATCAAGTGGCTTATCCAGCGAGCCCTGGGTGAGGTCAACCCCCATATTCGATTCATGGATTGTGACCAGTTGAAAAATGTGGAGGATATTGTCCCCGGGACGGTGGTCTGTCTGGGAGGGGGTGATGTACTGAATACCTACTTCTTGGACAAGCTCAACCGGATATTTACTCTGGAGGTCAAGCGTCGGCGGCGATACACGTTACTGGCTCTTTCCGTAGGGATACCGTACAATGACATCTTTTTACATCCCACTCAGCGTACCAAGTTGGAAATTTTCGACGCCATTTTTCTTCGAACCACTCGAGATATTCCCATTCTCACCCAGTATATTGGTAAGGGTCGGGTACACTATTTACCCGATACCTCCTGTTATGTGATGGATACGACCTCCCGTCTCCAGAACACCGTGGTCACGGATAACACCCGGTTCTTGGTCGATTACCAGAAAATTCAACGTTCGGTGGTGGCCAAGAAAAAGGTCATTGGTATCTCGTTATGTCGCCATATCTACCATCCGGACAAGCCTTACCGAGACAACTATAAGAAAATTGTCCAGGATTTGGCGATTTTGATCTATAACTTGGTGAAACTGGGGTTCTTGGTCGTCTTGGTCCCCTTCAATACCAAACCTTTGGCGGGGTGCGACGTGACCTTGAACAAGGAGAATGATACCTTGATTCAGGCGGATGTCATGGCGTTGTTATCCGACACCGTGTTACCTTCGGTGATGAACATCGACTATACCGTCCATTTAGACGAAATGTTGGCACTGTACCCACTGTTTCATGCGATGATTCCGATGCGGTTTCATGCGACCTTGTTTTGTGTTTACACGGGGGTACCCATGATACCCATCTATACGACCAAGAAGATTCGGAACTTCTTGGCGGAGATCTCTTGGAAATACGACTACATGATGGACAAGAATGAGAAGGACCTTCCTACCAAGTTTGACCGGAAACGGTTCATGTGGTTATTCCACGAGCTGATGAAACCGGTGAATTATGCCGAAGGGAAGCGGTGTCTTTTACGGGCTTACCAAGAGTTTATTCATACCTCCAAGACGATGTACCCGGTTCTTAAGACGTATTGTCTCCGGGGACCGGAACCGGTACTGGGGAGTGTGAACCTCTTGGAAGAAGGGGAGGAGGGAAGTGGGGGGACGGGTGGGGGGACGGGTGGGGGGACGGGTGGGGGGACGGAAG